>JAEEGI010011699.1_pt1 | contig 18898 bp, 12 predicted proteins | sample 8958751 | NCBI WGS metagenome assembly JAEEGI01 (sample SAMN16246545, study PRJNA631951) | gut metagenome | biome: gut microbiome; feature: rumen; material: KS-attached | host: Bos | place: Iran: Karaj | collected 2018-10 | reverse complement strand
GATTTCCTGCCGGAAGGCGTGCCGACCTTCCGCAAAAGCTGGCTCGTTCCCGGGGAAGACCGCAGCATCCTGCCGGGGGTGTTCGCCGCCGGAGATGTGGTCAGGCCCGGATTGCTCACCGCAGCCATCGGATCGGGCAGGGAAGCCGCCCTCGCCGCAGACGCATGGATGCGCGGGGCGCCCTATGCGCCCGCCCCCAGGCGCACCATGGCGGAACGGTCGCTGCACCTGGAATATTTCAGCCGCGTGCCGGCAGGAGAAATGCCGGATGCCGCCGGCGACGGGACGCGGTGCATCAGCTGCGGTTCATGCCGGGATTGCGGCATGTGCCTGCAATCGTGCCCCAGGCAGGCCATTGCGCGTATTGAAACCCATGACGATACAGGTTACGCCTATGCGTCTGACCCGGAACGCTGCATAGGATGCGGCATCTGCGCGGGCGTATGCCCGTGCGGGGTCTGGACGCTCAGCGCCAACACACCCCTGGACTGAATCCAAAGGAAGGCTTTCCATGCCACGGATCAACACAGCATTTGCACGGCTCTCCCCCAGCTATCTTTTCAGCGAGATCGCAAGCCGCGTCCGCGCCGCCCAGGAGGGGCATCCGGAAAGGCCGGTCATCAGCCTGGGCATCGGCGATGTTTCCCAGCCCCTTGTCCCGGCCGTCCTGGAAGCCCTGCACAAGGCCACGGACGAGATGGGCAGCGCCGCCACGTTCCGCGGCTACGGTCCCGAGCAGGGCTACGCGTTCCTGCGCGAGGCGATCCTCGCGCATGACTTCACCGCGCGCGGCATAGCGCTGGATGCGGACGAGATCTTCATCAGCGACGGGGCAAAAAGCGATATCGGCAATTTTCAGGAGTTGTTCGCCCAGGATGCCGTCATCGCCGTGACCGATCCCGTTTACCCTGTCTATGTGGATTCCAACGCCATGTCGGACCGCTGCGGAGAATGCGCCGATGGCCGGTGGAGCCGCATCCTGTACCTGCCCTGCACGGCGGAGAACGGTTTTGAGCCGGATCTGCCGGACGGGCGCCCCGACGTCATCTACCTCTGCAGCCCCAACAATCCCACGGGCACGGTGCTCAGCCGGAAGGCGCTGGAGCGCTGGGTGGACTACGCCCGGGAAAACGAGGCCTTCATCCTCTTCGACGCCGCCTACGAGAGCTTCATCGCAGACCCCGGGCAGCCCCGGAGCATCTATGAGATCGAGGGGGCGGACGAGGTGGCTGTGGAGTTCCGCAGCTTTTCCAAGACGGCCGGCTTCACCGGGCTGCGCTGCGGCTATGCCGTCGTCCCCAGAAAGCTGAAGGCGCCGGCCGGAAGCGGCATGATGAGCCTGCATGACATGTGGTTCCGCCGCCAGAGCACCAAGTACAACGGCTGCCCCTATATCGTGCAGAGGGCGGCCGAAGCCGTCTTCAGTCCGGCGGGGCAGGCGCAGATCGGCCATGTGCTCAATATCTACCGCAGCACCGCCGCGGTCATGCGGCAGCGCCTGGCCGCCATGGGGCTGCGCGTCTTTGGCGGGGTCCATTCCCCCTATGTCTGGGTGCAGACGCCGGGGGGCATGAAGTCATGGGATCTCTTCGACCTCCTGCTCCATGAGGCAGCCGTCGTCTGCACGCCCGGCTCGGGATTCGGCGCGAGCGGAGAGGGCTATGTGCGCATGACGGCCTTCAATTCACGGGAAAACACGCTGGCGGCGCTGGAGCGCATGTCGGCCGTCCTTTAGACAATGCGGCTGCCGGCGGGCTCCCGCGCCTGCCGCAGCCGGCACCGCAAGAGGTACACCATGGGCAAACCGGCCATGCCTGTCACAGAATTCGCATCCTGCCTTGCAAGCGTGCACCGCATCGTCCGCTGCCTGGAGCCCAGGCCCCAGTTCCGCAACGTGCTGAGGAACGTCCTTGAGATCCTTGCTGCGGAACTGTCCTTTGAGCGGCCGCATATCGTCGTGCAGAATCCGGAGAACGGACGCCTCCACCTTTCCCTGTCGCTGGACAGGCCGGTGGAGCACATCACCTACGCGCCGGGATCCGGGATCACCGGGCAGGTGTTCGCCTCGGGCGAGCCCGTCATCGTCCCCAGGATGAGCGGCCACCCGGATTTCATGAACCGGCTCTTTGCCCGGCCACAGTCCGTCCTGGACGAGCTGGCCTTCCTGTGCGTGCCTGTTTTTGCAGAGGGGGGCCCTCTCGCGGACAAGTCCGACCAGCGCAGGCCCGTCGGCGTCCTGAGCGCAGACACGCCCTGCGCCGACATGGCTGTCCTGCAGATGCGCTGCCGGTTGCTGGAGGTCGTGGCGTCGCTGGTCGGCCACCAGGCGGCATGCCTGCAGGAAGAGATGCTGCGCAAAAGCACGCACAGCACGGAGCAGGACGACAAGCCCCTGCCCAAAGCCATGCGCGACATGCCTTCCATCGTCGCCTTTTCCCAGTCCATGAACCATGTGCTGCACCATGCGGCGCAGGCAGCTCCTTCCCTGACCACGGTCCTGCTGCGCGGCGAGACGGGGACGGGCAAGGAGCTTTTGGCGACGGCGATACACCAGTGCAGCCAGCGTTCCGGAAGGCCGCTCATCAAGCTCAACTGCGCCGCCCTGCCGGCGGATCTCGTGGAAGGCGAACTGTTTGGCTGGCAGAAAGGCGCGTTTTCCGGGGCGCATCAGAATCACCGGGGGATGTTCGAGCAGGCAGACGGCGGTTCCCTTTTCCTCGATGAGATCGGCGACCTTTCCCTGCCGGCGCAGGCCAAGGTCCTGCGCGCCATCCAGGAAAAGGAGATCTCGCGGCTCGGCAGCGAAAAGGCGCTGCATGTGGATGTCCGCCTGATCTGCGCCACGCATCAGCCCCTGGAACAGCTCGTGGCCAGGAAGCTGTTCAGGGAAGACCTGTACTACCGCATCAATGTCTTCCCGCTGTTCCTGCCCCCCTTGCGGGAGCGGAGGGACGATATCCTTCCCCTGGCGGAATTTTTCCTGCAGTCCTTTGCGGAAGGCTGCCATAAGCCGGGCATCCGCCTTTCCAGGCAGGCTTCGGACATGCTGCTGGCATACCAGTGGCCGGGCAATGTCAGGGAATTGCAGAACGTGCTGGAAAGGGCCGTGCTCCTTTGCGAGGAAGGCATGATCATGCCCTCCCACCTGCCGAAGGGATTGCGGCTGGGCCCTGCCGGAAAAGCGCCGGATGAAAAGCATCCTGGCCTGCTGGACGAGGTCCGGGAACTCGAGAAGTTGCGGCTGCAGGAAGCGCTTTCACGGTCGGGCGGCAACATCCACCGTGCGGCGGAAAGCATCCATGTGTCCTACAGGATATTCCACTATAAAATGCGGAAATTCGGCATAGACTACAAGGCGTTCCTGCCGCAGGGATAGCAGGCGCGGCGCAGCGCCGGCCCCCCGCACAGGGGCTCCACATCAAACAGGAAGGATGCACCATGGAAAAAGGCATTCGCTTCACAAAGATGCACGGGGCGGGCAACGATTACATCTACGTGGACATACGGCGCCAGAGCATCCCGGACCCGGCCGGGGCGGCAAGGGCCTGGAGCTGCAGGCATACCGGGATAGGCAGCGACGGACTGGTCCTCATCGGTGAGCCGTCCGTCCCTGATGCGGACTTCTCCATGCGCATCTTCAATGCCGACGGTTCCGAAGCGATGATGTGCGGCAACGCCTCCCGCTGCATCGGCAAATACGTCTATGAGCGCGGCCTGGTCGGCCCTGGTCAGACGCAGGTCAGGCTGTCCACGCTGTCGGGGGTGAAGACGCTCGACCTCCATGTCGAAGGCGGGAAGGTCAGCTCGGTGACCGTGGACATGCTCGCGCCCAGGCTGGAGGATGAGGCGCAGTTCCTGCCCGGCGCGGGGATGGACCGGGGGACGTTCGTGTCCATGGGCAACCCGCACTACGTCATCTTCACCGACGATGTCGATGCCGTCGAGGTCAGCGGACCCAGCCTGGAACATCATCCTGCCTTCCCCCAGCGCTGCAACATCGAATTCGCCTGCCCGCTGCCGGACGGCAGCATCCGGACACGCGTGTGGGAACGCGGCAGCGGCATGACCATGGCCTGCGGCACGGGAGCCTGCGCCACCGCCGTGGCCGCGGCCCTCACCGGCCGGGCAGGGCGCCGGAGCCGCATCGTCATGGACGGGGGCGTCCTCGGCATCGAATGGCGCGAAAGCGACGGGCACGTGTACCTGACAGGGCCGGCGGAATTCGTGTTCGACGGGGTGGCCGGCCTTCCCGCATAGCCGGACGGGCTCCAGCGATGGTCCAGGGAGGAAAGGGATGTGCGGGATCATAGGCATCACCGGGCATGAAGACGCGGCAAGGCTGGCGTACTTCGGCCTGTACGCGCTGCAGCACAGGGGGCAGGAAAGCGCCGGCATCGCATCCTGGGATGGGCAGGCGGGAACGGTGCATCTCCATGCCGGCATGGGGCTCGTGCCGGACGTCTTCACCGAAGGCGACCTCAGGCATCTGGCAGGCAGCGCTGCCATAGGCCATGTCAGGTATTCCACGACGGGCAAGCCGCAGATCCGCAATGCGCAGCCCATGCTGGCGCGCATGCGGGGCGGGCTGCAGCTGGCCCTGGCGCATAACGGCAACCTGACCAACGCCGCAGGGATCAGGCGTATGCTGGAAGATGAAGGCCGCATCTTCCAGACGACATCCGACAGCGAGATCTTTGTGCACCTCATCGCCAGGGCGCTGGCTTCCTGCGATCTTGAACAAGCCATACGAAAGGCCTGCAGCAGGGTCGAGGGCGCCTACAGCCTGGTCATCATGGCCGGCGGCACGCTGTATGCGGTGCGCGACCCGCATGGGTTCCATCCGCTGAGCATGGCAAGGGCTGGGCATTCCCTGCTTTTCGCCTCGGAAAGCTGCGCCTTCGACCTTTTGGAAGCGGAGTATCTGCGCGAAGTGGAGCCCGGCGAGATGGTCATTGCCGGACCGGACGCTTCCAACTGCAGGAGCGTGTCCCTTCCCCATGCCGGCGTGCCCGTGCGCCAGTGCATTTTTGAGCTCGTGTACTTTGCCCGGCCGGATTCCGTCATTTTCGGGGAAGACGTCTACCGGTGCCGCAAGCGCATGGGAGGGAACATGATGCGCGAAGCCATGTGCGGCGCGGAATGCGTCGTCCCGTTCCCCGATTCCGGCGTCTATGCGGCGCTGGGCGCGGCGCAGGCCGCCGGAGTGCCCTACGAGCATGCGCTCATCCGCAACCACTATGTGGGCAGGACCTTCATCCAGCCTTCACAGAGCATGCGCGAGTATGGCGTGAGGGTGAAGATCAATCCGGTGCGCTCCATGATACGGGGCAGGAGCCTGTGCGTCGTGGATGATTCCGTCGTCCGCGGAACGACCATACGCACGCGCGTTGCCAAGCTGCGGGAAATGGGCGCCAAGGCCGTGCATTTCCGCGTGAGCAGCCCGCCTGTGAGATTCCCGTGCTTCTACGGCATAGACTTCCCGTCGCCATCGGAACTCATAGCCAACAGCCATGATGCCCGGCAGATCGCCGCCATGCTTGGCCTGGATTCCCTGCATTACCTTTCCCTGCAGGGGCTGCTCGATTCCGTGTCCTGTCCGGATCATTACTGCACCGCCTGCTTTACGGGGGACTATCCCGCTCCTCCGCCGGAAGGGCAGGGGAAAATGTCGCTGGAATGCGGGCAATGACGGCATCCATCCATGGCAGCGGAGCGCTGCAAGGAGATCCTTCCATGAAGACGAAATTCCTTTTTGTGACGGGCGGCGTCCTTTCTTCCCTGGGCAAGGGGATCGCAGCGGCATCGCTGGGGGCGCTGCTCAAGGCGCGGGGATCATCCGTGACCATGCAGAAGCTCGACCCGTACATCAATGTCGATCCGGGCACCATGAATCCGTTCCAGCACGGTGAAGTGTTCGTGACAGGCGACGGCGCCGAGACCGACCTCGACCTGGGCCATTACGAACGCTTCATCGACATTTCGCTCTCCAGGAAGAACAACGCCACGTCGGGCAGGATCTATCACACGGTCATCACGAAGGAAAGGCGGGGGGATTACCTGGGCAGCACGGTGCAGGTCATCCCGCATGTCACCGACGAGATAAAGCGCACCGTGCTGAGCCTGGCAGAGGGCGATGATGCCCCGGACGTGGCCATCGTCGAAGTGGGCGGGACCGTAGGCGACATCGAAGGGATGCCCTTCCTGGAAGCGCTGCGCCAGCTGCGCTCGGAACTGGGCCGGGGCAACTGCCTGAGCATCCACCTGACGCTGGTGCCCTATCTCAAGGCCGCAGGGGAATACAAGACCAAGCCGACGCAGCACAGCGTCAAGGAGCTGCTTTCCACTGGCATACAGGCCGACATCATCCTGTGCCGGTGCGAGCAGCCTCTGCCTCCCGAGCTGAAGAAGAAGATCGCCCACTTCTGCAATGTCGATGAGGACGCCGTCTTCACTTCCGTCGATGTCCCCAACGTGTACGGGATCCCCCTTGCCTTCCATGCGGAAGGCCTGGACGAAAAAGTAGCTGCCATGCTCCGCCTTCCGGCAGGGGAAGCGGATCTTTCCGGATGGAAGCGGCTCATGGCAGGCTTTGCCGAAGCCTCGGGAAGCAGCGTCCAGATCGCCATCGTCGGGAAATACGTGGAACTGAAGGAGGCCTACAAGAGCCTCCACGAAGCGCTCGTCCATGCCGGAGTCGCCAACCGCACGCAGGTCGTCCTGCGCTATGTCAATTCCGGGGACGTCACTCCGGATAACTGCGGGGAACTTTTCCGCGGGTGCGGCGGGATCCTCGTCCCGGGCGGATTCGGCTACCGCGGTGTGGAAGGCAAGATCGAAGCCATACGCTACGCCAGGGAGCAGAAGATCCCGTTTTTCGGCATCTGCCTGGGCATGCAGTGCGCGGTCATCGAATTCGCGCGCCACGTGGCGGGGCTGCCCCTGGCGAATTCCGAAGAATTCAGCAGCAGCACGCCCCACAAGGTCATCTACCTGATGAAAGCGTGGTATGACTTCAGGAAGCATGCCACCGAAGTGCGCTCGGAAAGCAGCAACAAGGGCGGGACATTGCGCCTTGGCGCCTATCCCTGCGTCCTGCGCGAAGGCTCGAAGGCGGCCGCCGCCTACGGGGCTGCGGAAGTCTCGGAAAGGCACCGTCACCGCTATGAGTTCAACAACGCCTTCCGGGAAGTCCTGGAAAGGCACGGCATGGTCTTCAGCGGGCTCTCTCCCGACGGCGGGCTCGTCGAGATCATGGAACTGCCCGGCCATCCCTGGTTCGTCGGCTGCCAGTTCCACCCGGAATTCCAGTCCCGCCCCCTGCGTGCGCATCCGCTGTTCAGGGCGTTCATCGCCGCCTCCAGGGAGCACGCCACGGCCGGCGCATGACCGCAGATGCCGCCATGGCTGGCGCTGGCCCGCCATCCCCCCTTGAAACATCAGCATATCGAGGAGCTTTGCCATGCCCAGGAGGACAGATCTGCGGCGCATCATGGTCATCGGGTCCGGACCGATCGTCATCGGGCAGGCCTGCGAGTTCGACTACTCCGGCACCCAGGCCGTCAAGACCCTTAAGGCCGAAGGTTTCGAGGTCATCCTCGTCAATTCCAACCCGGCCACCATCATGACGGATCCCGGGCTTGCGGACCGCACGTACATCGAACCCCTCGAGCCTGAAACCGTGGCCGCCATCGTGCGCAAGGAGCGGCCCGACGCCATACTCCCCACGCTGGGAGGGCAGACGGCACTGAACATGGCGCTGGAGCTGACGCGCATGGGCGTGCTGGAGGAATGCGGCGTCGAGCTCATCGGCGCCGACGCCCAGGCCATCGAAAAGGCGGAAAGCCGCGAACTGTTCCGCGAATGCATGGAGCATATCGGGCTCAAGATGCCCCTCAGCGCGATCGCCCGCAGCATGGACGACGTGCGCCGCATCGCCGCCGAGATGCCTTTCCCGATGATCATCCGGCCGGCCTTCACGCTCGGCGGCGCCGGCGGCGGCGTGGCCTACAACCAGGAAGACCTGGAGACCATCGCCGCGGGCGGCCTGGACGCCAGCATGACCAGCGAAGTGCTCATCGAGCAGTCCGTCCTGGGCTGGAAAGAGATCGAGATGGAAGTCATGCGCGACCGCAGGGACAACTGCGTGATCGTATGCTCCATCGAGAACCTGGACCCCATGGGCGTGCACACCGGCGACTCCATCACCGTGGCCCCGGTGCAGACGCTCACCGACGTGGAATACCAGAAGATCCGCAACGCATCCTTTGCCATCATGCGCGAGATCGGAGTGGACACGGGCGGTTCGAACGTGCAGTTCGCGGTCAATCCTGACAACGGCGACCTCGTGGTCATCGAGATGAACCCGCGCGTGTCCCGGTCTTCGGCCCTGGCCTCCAAGGCGACGGGCTTCCCCATCGCCAAGATCGCCGTCAAGCTGGCCATCGGCTACACGCTCGACGAGATCCCCAACGACATCACGCGCGAGACCATGGCCAGCTTCGAGCCGGCCATCGACTACTGCGTGGTCAAGATCCCCCGCTTCACCTTTGAAAAGTTTGACGGGGCCAAGGACGAGCTGACCACGTCCATGAAGAGCGTGGGCGAATGCATGTCCATCGGGCGCACGTTCAAGGAAGCCCTGCAGAAAGGCCTGCGGTCGCTGGAAACGGGCGCGATCGGCCTGGGCAGCCGCTTCCGCAGCCCCCTGCCTTCCCGGGACGAGATCATCGCCAGGCTGCGCATCCCCAATTCGCAGCGCATCTTCGCGCTGCGCCAGGCGCTGCTCGCGGGCATGGACATCGATGAGATCTTTGAGCACACGCTCATCGACCGCTGGTTCCTGCGCCAGATCCGCGACATCGTGAAGATGGAGGAGGAGCTGCGCGACTTTGCCCTGGGCAACTCCATGACAGCGGACAACCCGGAGCTGGCCAGCCTGCTGCGCCGCGCCAAGGAATACGGGTTTTCCGACAGGCAGCTCGCAGAGATGTGGAAGCGTCCGGAATCGGACGTCATATCCCTGCGCCGCGCCATGGGCATCGAGCCCACGTACTACCTTGTGGACACCTGCGCCGGGGAATTCGAAGCCTACACGCCCTATTTCTATTCCACGTACGAGACGGGACGGGAGCTGGAGGTCCACGACAGGAAGAAGGTCATCATCCTGGGCGGCGGCCCCAACCGCATCGGGCAGGGCATCGAGTTCGACTACTGCTGCTGCCACGCGTCCTTCGCGCTGCGGGACGAGGGCGTGGAAGCCATCATGATCAACTCCAACCCCGAAACGGTCTCCACCGACTACGATACATCCGACAGGCTCTACTTCGAGCCGCTGACCTTTGAAGACGTGATGCACATCGTCGAGACGGAGGAGCCCGACGGGGTCATCGTGCAGTTCGGCGGCCAGACGCCGCTCAACCTGGCCGTGCCGCTGCAGCGGGCGGGCGTGCCCATCCTGGGCACCAGCCCCGATGCCATCGACCGCGCGGAGGACCGCGAGCGCTTCCAGGCGCTCATCCGGAAGCTGCAGCTGCTGCAGCCGCAGAACGGCACCTGCGTCTCGCTCGAAGAGGCGAAGAAAGCCGCCGGGCGCATCGGCTACCCCATCATCGTGCGGCCCAGCTATGTGCTTGGCGGACGCGCCATGATGGTCTGCTACGGCCCGGACGACCTGGATGACTATTTCCGCAACATCGTGGGCACGGAGACCCCGGAGCATCCCATCCTCATCGACCAGTTCCTGGAGGACGCCATCGAGATGGACGTGGACGCCCTGTCAGACGGGAAAGACGTGTATGTCGCGGGCATCATGGAGCACATCGAGGCGGCGGGCATCCATTCCGGCGACTCAGCCTGCTCGCTGCCGCCCTATTCCCTCCCCGGGAGCATCATCAGCGAGATCGAACGCCAGACCATCGCGCTGGCCAAGGAACTGCGCGTGGTAGGCCTGATGAACATCCAGTACGCCGTGAAGGATGGCCGGATCTTCATCCTTGAGGTCAATCCCCGCGCCTCGCGCACCGTGCCGTTCGTTTCCAAAGCCACGGGCGTGCCCCTGCCGCGCCTGGCCACGCAGGTCATGCTGGGCAGGAAGCTGGCGGACCTCGACCCCTGGTCCATGCGCAAGACCGGCTATGTCTGCGTCAAGGAATCCGTGTTCCCGTTCAAGCGCTTCCCCGGCGTGGACATCCTGCTCGGCCCGGAGATGCGCTCGACGGGCGAAGTGATGGGCGTGGCGCGCAGCTTTGACGAGGCGTTCCTCAAGAGCCAGCTGGGCGCGGGACAGATGCTGCCCACCTTCGGCAAGGTGTTCATCTCGGTCAATGACCGCGACAAGCAGTTCATCACCCCCCTCGCCCAATCTTATGCCGACCTGGGCTTCGACCTCCTCGCCACGCGCGGCACGGCAAAGCTGCTCAAGGGATCCGGACTGGACGTGCAGACCGTGCTCAAGGTCCACGAAGGGAGGCCGAACATCGTGGACATGATCAAGAACGGCGAAGTGGCCATGGTCATCAACACGGCATCGGGCAAGCGCACCAACCATGATTCCAAGGCGATCCGGCAGAACACCCTGCTCCATGGCGTGCCCTTCACCACCACCCTGTCCGGCGCCCGCGCCATAGCCCGTGCCATACAGCACGAGCAGGTCAAGGCGCTGCACGTGGAATGCATCCAGGATTATTACGAGGCGTCGCCCAAAGGAGAACGTTCATGAAAGCCCTGCTCACACTGGAAGACGGCTTTTCCCTGGAAGGGGAATCCTTCACCGGCCCTGTTGAACTTGCCGGCGGCGAAGTCATATTCAATACGGCCTCGAGCGGCTACCAGGAACTGATCACCGATCCTTCCTACGCCGGGCAGATGGTCTGCCTGACGTATCCGCTCATCGGCAATTACGGGATCAACCCCGAGGACATGGAATCCGGCGGGATCCACATGTCGGCGCTCATCGTCAAGGAGTGCTGCAAGGAGCCTTCCAACTGGCGCTCGAAGGAAAGCCTTCCGGACTTCCTCATGCGCCATGGCGTGCCGGGCATCGAAGGGGTGGACACGCGCGCGCTCACCCTGCACCTGCGCCGGAACGGAGCCATGCGGGGATGCATCTCCACATCGGTGCTGGATGCCGCCGAGCTGGCTGCCAGGGCCCGCGCCCTTCCGCCCATGGAAGGGCAGGACCTGGCCACGGGCGTCGCTCCGGCCGGTCCCTACCGCTGGGACGAGGCGGCAGGGAGGCCCGCTGCGGTGCAGCTCGAGGCCGACGGCTCCTACGCCTGGCCGGGCGGGAAAAGCCTGCGCATCCTGGCCTATGACTTCGGCGTCAAGTGGAGCATGCTGCGCATGCTCGCCGCCCACGGCATGGAGCTGCTCGTCGTTCCTCCTTCTTTCTCCTTTAAGCAGGCCATGGCCGTGGCGCCCGACGGCGTCTTCCTTTCCAGCGGGCCGGGCGATCCGTCCGCCCTGGGATCCTGCACAGCCGAAGTGGCAAGGCTTGCGGAGGCCTTCCCCACAGGGGCCATAGGCCTTGGCTGCCAGCTGCTCGGCAAGGCCCTTGGAGGCTCGATCATCAAGCTCAGGTCAGGCCACCACGGAGGCTGCCCCATCAGGGACCTGCGCACCGGGCGGATCGAGATCTCGGCGCAGAACCACGGATTCTGCCTCACCCTTCCTGAAGGCGCGGAGCAGACCTATTCCAATCTGAACGATGGGACGCTGGAAGGGTTCCGCGGCAAAACGCGGCCTGTCCTGGGCGTGCAGCACTATCCCGGCAACGCGTTTTTTGACGAGTTTTGCGGCATGGTGGATAAAGAAAGACCTGCCAACCGCTGAACAGAAGGCAAGGAGCCCAGCATGCTGACCTCTGACAACCGCATCTTCATCGCCGCGGCGGAAGACCCGGCGACACTTTCCGCCGACGGGCGCGAGCTCTGCATGGAAGCCCGCATGAGCAACAGGCACGGACTGATCACCGGAGCCACGGGCACCGGCAAGACCGTATCACTGCAGAATCTGGCGGAGAGCTTCAGCGCCCTGGGCGTGCCCGTGCTGCTCACCGATGTCAAGGGGGACCTGGCGGCCATGAGCGGTCCGGCCCAGCCCAAGGGGAGCATCGCAGCGCGCATCGAAGAGCTCGGGCTGCGCTCCAAGGGCTATCAGAACAGGGGATATCCGGTCTGCTTCTGGGATGTCTCCGGCGCCCAGGGGCATCCCATGCGGGCCACCATCAGCGAGATGGGCCCCCTGGTGCTCGCCAGGCTGCTCGACCTCAACGACGTGCAGAGCGGACTGCTCAACATCATCTTCCGCATAGCCGATGACAACGGGCTGCTCCTGCTCGACCTCAAGGACCTGCGCAGCATGACCGCCTGGGTGGCAGACAACCGCAATGACTACGCCATCACCTACGGGAATATCGCCACGGCCAGCGTCGGCGCCATCCAGCGTGCCCTCCTGCGCCTGGAAGATGAAGGGGCGGGAGCCTTTTTCGGTGAGCCTTCGCTGAAGATCTCCGACCTGTTCCGCTGCGATGGATCCGGGCGGGGCTACATCAACATCCTGGCCGCTGACAAGCTGATGCAGCAGCAGCGCATGTATTCGGCCGTGCTGTACTGGCTGCTTTCCGAGATGTACGAACAGCTGCCCGAGGTCGGCGACTGCGACAAGCCGCGGTTCGTGCTCATGTTCGATGAAGCGCACCTGCTGTTCAACGACATCCCCAAAACGCTCCTGGAAAAGCTGGAGCAGGTCGTGCGCCTGATCCGCTCCAAGGGCGTCGGCGTCTATTTCGTCACGCAGAATCCCGCCGACGTTCCTGACAGCATCCTTTCCCAGCTGGGCAACCGCATCCAGCATGCCCTGCGCGCCTATACGCCGCGGGACCAGAAGGCCGTGCGCGTGGCGGCGCAGACCTTCCGCACCAATCCGGCCATCAACACCGAGCAGGCCATCACCGAATTGCGCACGGGCGAAGCCCTGGTCTCCTTCCTTGACCGCAAGGGCGCCCCTTCGATGGTGGAGCGCGCCCTGGTCCTTCCGCCCGAAGGGGGCATCGGACCGCTTCCGCCGGAAGAGCGGGCGTCCATCATTGAGGGATCCCCCCTGGGCAGGCTGTACAACGAAGCCATAGACCGGGAATCAGCCTATGAGCTCCTGGCCGAGCGCACGGAACAGGCACAGAGGGAAGCGAGCCTTGCCGCATGGGACAGGCAGCGCGCCATGCTCGAGGACGCCGAACGCAAGAACCAGCTGGCCGCCCAGCGCCAGGCAAGGGCCGAGGAACGCGAAGCGCGCCGGCGTGAAAAGGAAGCCCAGAAGGACGATATCTTTGGCAACCTGCTCAATTCCGTGGCGCGCCAGACAACGCGCACCATCACCAACAACGTGGGCAGGCAGATCGGCAACACGCTGCTGCGCGGCGTGCTGGGCGGGCTTTTTGGCGGCAGGCGCTGACGGCGGAGCGGGGATGAACGACATGGCGACCTTTGAAATGCGGCGTGAGCGGCTGCGCCGCCTGATGCGTGAAGAAGGGCTCGACACGCTGCTGGTGAGCCAGCCCGCCAACCGCTATTACCTTTCCGGCTTTGAACTGCATGACTGCCAGTGCAATGAAAGCTCCGGATGCCTGATCATCCGCACGGACGGCAGGGACTGGCTCTGCACCGACAGCCGCTATGCCGAAGCCGCTGCGGCAGCCTGGGATGACAGCCGCATATTCATTTACCGCGGGAAGGCTTCCGAAGAGATCAACGGGCATTTGAAGCAGCTGGGGCCGGGGCGCGTCGGCATCGAAGCGGATCATCTTTCCCATGCATACGTCCAGCGCCTTGCGCCGGGGATCGACATCGAGGAAGCCGGCGGCCTTGTGGAAAAGCTGCGCATGGTCAAAGACGAAAGCGAGATCGCCCTCATAAGCGCGTCCGTGTCGCTCAACCATGCCATGCTGGAATGGCTGCCTTCCCGCCTGGTCCCGGGGCGCACGGAGGCTGACATCGCCTGGGACATCGAAAAATACTACCGTGAGCATGGCGCCTCAGAGCTCAGCTTCCCATCCATCGTGGCCGTGGGCGCCAATGCGGCGCTTCCGCACTACGCACCCGAGGCCCCGGCGGCCATCGGCGGGGACTGCCAGATCCTCATCGATGAGGGCTGCCGGCTCGGAGGCTACTGTTCCGACCAGACACGCACCTGGTGGATCGGCGGTTCCCCTTCCCCCCGCTTTTCCGAGATGCTTTCCCGCGTGCAGGAGGCCCAGCGGAGGGCCATCGCTTTCCTGCGTCCCGGAGTGACGGGGGCAGAGGCGCATAAAGTCGCCGAAGCGTATTTCGCCTCATGCGGGGCCGGCAGGTTTTTCTGCCACTCCCTGGGCCACGGCGTCGGGCTGGAAACGCACGAGGGGCCGCGCCTCGGCCCGTTCAGCACCGATATCCTGCAGCCGGGGATGGTCGTCACCATAGAGCCCGGGCTCTACTATCCTGGGTGGGGCGGAGCCCGCTGGGAGCATATGGCGGTGATCACCGAAGACGGCTGCAGGGTGCTGTAGCGGACCTCCGGCCCTGGACGGCCGGCACTTCATGCTTATTATGAAGGCAGCGGGGGCGCTGCCCGAGAAGAAGACCCATCATGCCCCAAAGGAAGCCTCATGAATATCACGCAAAATCTGCAGAAAGCCGTACCCAGCAGGGAGCGCATGCTCATCGTCGGCCGCACGCTCGGCGTGCAGGTGCTGCTCTTCCTCGGCATCCTTTTTGCCGTCTGGGGATCGCAAAAGCTGTACACGCTCATCGACCGGGTCAAATTCCCTGCCTTCCAGGCCAATGTTGCCGAGGGCATGAGCGACGAAGACAAGGGCGTCGAGCTGCTTTCGGCATTGACGCACCGGCTTGAAGCCGAGCTGGGTTCCACCTTCGGCCTGACGACCAACGACATCATCTTCAACCGCTGGGTGCTGGACAACCGCGCCTACCGGCAGTTCGGCAGCTATGTCGCCACCAAGATGCTGTTCGACAACTATTCCACCAACATAGCCAAGCTCGGCGCCAACGACAGGGAAAACAACGACCTCTACGAGGCGAGGATGAACAACCTGTCCATGGGCCCCAAGCGCTGGGGGATCCTTGGGCTGCCTTCCGCCGAAGGCAACTATAAGAAAGCCCTGTCCAAGGCGGAAAAGTACAAGAAGGACCTCAAGGCGGGCAAGGCCGTGTACAACTGCCGCACCGACGACCTGTATTCCGCCCTCAACGTCATCCTGGGCGAAACGGTGCTGGGCTATGCCCAGGGGCTGCTCAACAACAGCCAGGACATCCCCTTCTACACGCTGGACAACCGCATTTATGAAGCGCAGGGCGTCGTCTATGTCGTGCGCGACTACCTGAAGGCGATGTACGAACTCTATCCTGAGATAGCCGCCAAGAACAACAAGCAGAACATGGACGAGGCCATGCACTACATGGACCTCATCTGCAACTACGACCCCCTGTACATCACATCCTGGTTCAATTCGGGCGAGCTGATCATTTCGTACCTTCTGTTCACCAGGAACCGCATCGCGGATATCCGCGACAGCCTGCGCATCTGATGCCGGCCATGGACCAGGTCTCCCTTTTTGACAGCGATGCATCCAAGCCCATCGCCGAGCGCCTGCGCCCGCACGATCTGGATGGCTTCTTCGGACAGGGCCACCTCCTGGGCAGGGGGAAGGTGCTGCGCAGGCTCATCGAGGGGGACAACGTCCCTTCCATGATCTTCTGGGGGCCTCCCGGAGTCGGGAAAACCACGCTGGCGCGCATCATCGCCCGCCGCAGCAAGGCGGCCTTCATCGACTTTTCCGCCGTGACCAGCGGCATCCGGGAAATACGCGCCATCATGCAGCAGGCCGAGAAGAACCGGCTTGTCGGCCAGCGCACCATCCTGTTCGTCGATGAGATACACCGCTTCAACAAGGCGCAGCAGGATGCCTTCCTGCCCTTTGTGGAAAAGGGCAGCATCATCCTCATCGGGGCGACGACCGAAAACCCCTCCTTCGAGGTCAACGGCGCCTTGCTGTCGCGCTGCAAGGTATTCGTCCTGCATGCCCTCACGCCGGAAGATCTCGCCGACCTCCTCGCGCACGCGCTGGAAGACCCCCGCGGCTTCGGCGGGCAGCACGTGGAGATCAGCAGGGAGATGCTGGAGCGCATCGCCGCCTTTGCCAACGGGGACGCGCGCTCTGCGCTCTCCACGCTGGAGATGGCCGTGCTCAACGGCGAGGCGGACGGAGATTCCGTGCGCGTCACCGAAGAGACCCTGAGCCAGTGCACTTCCCGCAAGTCCCTGCTGTACGACAAGCAGGGGGAGGAACACTACAACATCATCTCCGCGCTGCATAAGTCCATGCGCAATTCCGATCCGGACGCCGCTGTGTACTGGCTGGCGCGCATGCTTGAAGCCGGCGAGGATCCGCTGTACATCGCCCGCCGCGTGACGCGCTTCGCCAGCGAAGACGTGGGGCTGGCCGACCCGCGTGCCCTGGAGATCGCCGTGGCGGCCTACCAGGCCTGCCATTTCATCGGCATGCCGGAATGTTCGGTGCATCTCACCGAGGCCGTCATCTACCTGTCGCTCGCCCCCAAGTCCAACAGCATGGAGGTGGCCTACAACCTCGCCAAAAAAGATGCCCTGAGCCAGCTCGACGAGCCAGTGCCGCTGGTCATCCGCAATGCGCCCACGCGCCTGATGAAGGAACTCGACTACGGCAGGGGATACCAGTACGCCCATGACTATGCCGAAAGGCTCACGGCCATGCAGTGCCTTCCGGATTCCCTTGCCGGGCGCGAATACTACATCCCTTCCGACCAGGGCTTCGAACCGCGCTTCGCCCAGAGGAACGAGCAGATCAAGGCATGGAAGGAAGAACACAGGAAAGACCGGGGATGACCCTTCCTTCCAGGCGGGCTTTTCCGCGCCCAAGGGCGCCCGGTATCGGAAAATAATCCCGCATCACATGTTGCAAAGCCCTGCATTATGCCTTAATTTCTTCCCGGTGCTGGATGAAAAACCGCTCACGCGGGCAAAAACAAGGAGTTGATGCTATGAACTGGAAACTTTTTGCAGCCGCTGCGCCGCTTTCCGTCTTCCTCCTGGCCACCGGCGTGCAGGCCGCGCCTTCCGTCCGCCTTTCGGGCAGCATGTTTTCCGTCAAGGAAGCGCTCACCGACGAGATCGTCGCCCAGATCAAGGCCGACCAGGGCAAGGTGCGCGACATGAGCAAGCTGGCCTTCGACCTGAGCAAGGTGTCCAACGAAGACGTCGCCAAGATATGCTCCCTCTATCCCGGCATGGCTGAGCTCCGCATTTCCGACAGCAAAAAGTCCGTCACCGACATCGCGCCGGTCGCCGGACTCAAGAATCTGAAAAAGCTCAGGCTCCAGGTGGCGGCGCCGGATCTCTCTCCTGTCAGCGGGCTCACCGGGCTCACCAGCTTGGAAGTGAACGATGACGCCATCAACGGCGTGCAATCGATGAGCCAGCTCACCAACCTTACCACTGTCGAGGTCGGCGGCGAGCGCATCGCATCCTTCAAGGGGCTGCCGTCCCTGCCCAATCTCAAGCGCGCCAATTTCTACAACGCCAAGCCAGACGACCTTGCCCCGCTCGTCGAGGCCCTGCCCGGACTGACCGACCTCAAGCTGCATTACAACGAGATCAAGGACCTTTCGCCGCTGACGAAGCTCGCGGGGCTGAAAGACCTCAGCCTTTACGGCGCCACGGTGAAGGACTTTTCGCCGCTGGCCGGATGCCCGGCCCTGCGCTCCCTGATGTACTACGCCGTCAAGGACGCCGATTTCTCCACCCTGGGCAAGCTCACCCAGGTGACGGAACTCAAGGGCGGGCTGACCAAGCTCGACAACATCGACTGGGTCGCCAACCTCCCCAACCTCAAAAAGTTCGATGTGTTCGCCGAATACGTCACGGACTACAGCCCCCTGACCAAGATCAATCTTGAAGATTTCCAGATCTGGAGCATGCGCGTGCCCGTGGGCGACCTCGCCCCCGTGGGCCAGCTCGCCAGCCTGAAGAAGCTGAAACTGTGGGACGTGAACGGCGCTGCCAATTCTGCCGCCCTCACCGGTCTTTCCGGCCTCGGCAAGTTCACCATCGACGGCTACAACGCCAAGGAAGGCGAACCCTTTGACTTCTCCAGCGCATCCGGCTGGAAGAACCTCAAGGAACTGGAGATACGCAAGACCAACGGGATCAACACGGCCAATCTCGGCACCCTTTCCGGCCTGGAAAAGCTGAACATCTCTGATGTCAACCTGAAGGGCGAAGCCTTTGACCTGGGCTTCCTCAAGGGGCTCACCGGGCTCAAGTACCTGACCATCAACAACAGCAAGGTCACCGGCCTTGACGCCATAGCCGGCTGCACTTCGCTCGTCAACGTGACCCTCACCAAGACCGAGGGCGTCAGCAGCCTGGCCGCGCTCAAGCAGCTGCCCGGGCTCAAGCGGCTCGACGTGACCAAGGGCGCTTTTGACAGCGACCTCCAGGGTTTTGCCGATACGGTCAAGATCAACCTTAAGTAAGCATCAGGATCTGCCACGGTCCTTTCAGCGGCATGGCCCTGCGGCCATGCCGCTTTTCCTTTCCTTCCGCGCCGGGGCGGCAAGGCAATTCTCTTCTTTTCCCTGGTTGACATTGTTATATAAGATACATTATATATGTCTCATGTAAAAACCGCGCAGCGCACCTGCGCCCCGCGGGAGAAACGCCGGCATGTCCGGCATGCCACATCAATGGAGACCTGTCATGGAATATTTGAAGAAGGCGAGCAATTCTGCCGAGCAGCACGCCAATGCGGCGCGCAAGGTCGTGGAAGAGGTCCTGAAGGACATCCGCGAGCGTGGTGAAGACGCCGTAC
>JAEEGI010011693.1_pt1 | contig 18904 bp, 13 predicted proteins | sample 8958751 | NCBI WGS metagenome assembly JAEEGI01 (sample SAMN16246545, study PRJNA631951) | gut metagenome | biome: gut microbiome; feature: rumen; material: KS-attached | host: Bos | place: Iran: Karaj | collected 2018-10 | reverse complement strand
AAAAAATGATGTTTTTCCGGCAAAAAACGAAAAAGATCGGCACATGTCACGGTTTCCCGGCCGTGACATGTGCGGGGCTGTCAAAAAAGTCCGACTTTTTTGACAGCCCCTCCTGATTTTCAGAACAGAAATCTGTATTCGGTGAAGGAGAGGAAGGTCTCTCCGGGGGAGAGAAGGGTGTCGGTAAAGCCCGGATGGTTCATCGCGTCGGGCATCGCCTGAGTTTCCAGACAGAACGCCGAGCGCTTCGTCTGCGGCTCTCCTCCCCTGAATGGGAATTCGGGATCGCCGAGAAAATTGCCCGAGTAGAACTGGACGCAGGGGCGGTCGGTATAGAGTTCCATCTTCACGCGTCCGTCGGGAGAGAGGACGTAGCCCTTGCGGGCGTCGGGAGCGGAGTCATCCGAAAATACGAAGCAGTGGTCGATCCCGCCGGCGGTAATGATATCCGGATCGCTGCTTTCCGCTGCGCCGGCGACCGTCCTTCCGCTCCTGAAATCGAAGACCGTCCCGTCGACCGGCCTGATCTCGCCCGTCGGAATGAGCTCAGGGTCGGTGGGAAGATATCTGTCGGCGTCGAGGCTGACGAAATGCTCCCTGACGCTTCCCGATCCGGCCAGATTGAAATAGACGTGGTTAGTCAGATTCAGATAGGTCGGGGCGTCGGTCAGGGCGGTATAGTCGATCCTGAGCCCTTCTTTTTCGGTAAGAGTGTATTTTACCCCGACGTCAAGTTTTCCGGGATAGCCCTCTTCCATATCGGGGGAGACCGCGGTGAATGTCACCGAAGGCTCCGGGCCGTCGGATGCCGCGGCGGTCCAGATCTTTTTGTCAAAGCCCTCCTTGCCGCCGTGGAGGTGATTCTTCCCGTCGTTTTGATAGAGCCTGTATTCCTTTCCGTTCAGCGTGAAGCGGCCCCTGCCGATGCGGTTGCCGTATCTTCCTATAACCGCTCCGAGATAGCCCGAAGCGCGCATATAGGCGTCAGGGGTGTCGAAACCTCTTGCAAGCTCGCGTATCTTTCCCGAAGGAAGCACCGCGCGGATCCCGGCGATCCTCGCGCCGAGGTCGCAGAGGGTGACGGTGAGCCTGCCCGAGGGCGAGGAGAGTGTGTAAAGTTTTACCGTGATCAGGGATCCGTCAGCTGCGGATACCCTTCCGAACACTGTTTCGGTTATCATTCAAAACCTGTCTTTCCGGTGTCCCGGTCAGTTATCTGCCGGTGCATCCTTGTGTTTTTTCCATGCCCTGACGAATACCGGGATGTAGAGAAGCGCGATCAGGGCGGCGCAGAGGAAGAGTAGCACCGCGAGATAGAGCATCCAGTGCCAGGTCTTCGTGAGCGCGATCGGTACGGGCGGGATGTATGTGAAGAAGAAGTTCGTCGTTTTCTCGATCATAGTGACTTCTCCGTCGCTGTAGACCGGCGTCGCGAATACCGAGTTGAGGTATATCGATACTACCGCCAGCAGTACCATCATGAAGAAGGTGTTCTTGTAATCGGCGACGGTGAGCCTGTCTCCTCTGTCAATCCAGATCGCGACTCCGAGGATGATGAGCATCGTGTGAAAGAGGAAGAACTGGTATGCCATAGGCCGGATAAAGGCTTCCTCGGGCGGAAGAGTCGTTGAGAAGATCGACGGCATAAGCAGTGCCGCGGCGGCGCCGAGTATGCAGGTCGGATACATGAATGCGAGCAGGCGGTCTCTCAGCTTCTCCATGGAGGCGGGGGCGAATCTGACGAACAGGATAAAGATGATCTGTATCGAGCAGAGGTGTATAGGAAGATGGTTGAGTTCGATATAAGGGACAGTTCCCCCGGTGCTGACGTCAAGGATCTTAATGACAGAACAGATTTTGACTGTTTCCGATAGGATGCTTACCGCCACGGCAACGTTGAGCACGGTATTAAGCGCGGGCTTCAGTTTTTTGATAAGGATCAGGCAAAGGGCGATGAGCGCGGCGCAGATCGCAAGCCAGATAAAATGATAGACTGTAAACAAGGGGGATTCTCCTTTTCGCTGATTTGGATAAACTGCAGATCGGATGACAACGCGATAAAAACCGATGCTCCCTGACTGCCCCACCAGTCACTGTTTCCGGAGCGGAGGAGGGAAGGCGGGCTCACAGGATGATCCAGCCGAAGGGCCCTACGGTCTTTCCTTCAAAGACCGCGGGCTCTGCGGAATAGTTTCCCGCCATCCTCGATCCGTCAGAATAGGTCGCGACGCAAATGCAACCTTCGGGGTATTCAAGGCGGTCGATGAAGAGGAACTGCCTGTCGGCAAGCGGCGCGTATTCCGCCGCGGCATCTGCTACAGTGGCGGCGGTGCGCCGGAGTTCTTCGTCGCTGTCGAGAGTCAGATCGGTCTCTCCCATCCAGTTCGCCGCGCCGGTGCGGAAGCGGGAGTAGACGTAGAGCGCCGGTCTGCCGCCGCGCATAAAGAAGGAGAGCCTGTCTGCGGGCGGCTTTATCGGGTAGTTTACGGTCGGGCTGGAGGGATTGTAGAGGACGGTGCCGTGGATGAGCATCTCATAGAAGGGAATGAGACGGTCGGCGGTCGGGACCTCGAGCTTTCGAAAGCCGTCGCCGAAATCGATGTAGAGGCCGAAATCAAGGTCCCTCATCGCAAAGTCGAAGCAGCCCTCGCTCGAAAAACCTCCGAATAGCTCTTTCGCGTAGGACATGAGTTCGCGCGCGAGCCTGACACCCTCTCCTGTGGAGCAGGGATGGCTTTCTGAGAAGCAGACGTCGGGCTCGACAATCGATATGACGTCGGTAAAGTGAAGTCCGTCGGTCCCAAGGGCTGCGATGCGGGGCAGCTCACGGCGGGCGTTCTTCAGCTGACGGTGCATACAGACGTGATAAGCAAGTCCGCCGCTGTAGTGGCCGGTCTGTACCGGCGCTCCGTCGCGGCCGATCGCTGCGTCCTCCCAGGTGAAGCTGTCGGCTATCTCGTACATATCGATGAAGTTCGTATGCAGCGAGATTCTGTAGCCCAGTCTTTTAACATGAGCGACCGTCTTTTTCAGCTCTTCTTCGCCGCCCAGCCTCTCGTCGACTGGGAAAAACTGCGGAAATCTTCCGTCGTGGCCCGAGGCGTTCCAGCCGACAAGCTGCAGCTCAGCTCCGGCGACGCCTTCGGCCTTCAGCGCGTCCGCCAGTTCTCTCACCCGCTCAAAGGTGCAGGCGACCTTCATCTCGGGTTCGTTCTCGTCGGTCTGATGAAGCACCGGAGAGGGACTCTGCTTCCAGCCCATCCTGATCCTGACGAGAGGATACTTCCTAGCGTATTCTGCCGCGTCGCGGCGGCATTTTTCGGCGAGAGGGATGAATTCTCCTTCTTTCAGCTTCAGTTCTCTGAAGCCGACCGCCAGATCCGAGAATGAGGATGTCGCCGGGGCGGGAATGACCTTTACCCGGATATCCTCCAGGGGTCTGTCGTTGACGGTAAGATCGAGGACGGCAAAGCATGAATATTTTCCGCCGCGGACCTCGGTTCTGAATTTGAAGTGATAGTTCCTCTCGTATGCGACTGTCCCGCAGAAGGCGGGGCAGTTTATGAAGAGAGTGACTGTCAGCGGATGCGTCGTCTCGAAGACGGCGTCCTTCTTTTCGTTGAAAAGGACCAGCTGGTCCCCCGACATCGCTATCTTTCTCGGAACGACATAGAAGCCGGGATCTCCGCTTTTCGCGCAGGAAAGAGCGGGGAGGAGGCGGAGCTCCGCGCAGTCCTCAAAGCGCTCGTGCTTCAGCGCAAGCAGGACGGCATCGCCGCTTCGGGTCTCTTCAAAGTATAATATGTTTCCCTTTTCGTCAAGCGCGAAAAACAGGTTGTCACCGGTCATGGTATTTATCTCCCGGGCGGCTCCGGCGGTCATGCCGCTGAGCCGCGCGTTTTATTCAGGATTTCTCAAGATAGTCGGCGAGATCGGGCAGGAGAGCTTCGCAGTCGCTTATACCGAGGCGGTAGAGTCTGCCTAGCTTTTCAAGGTCTCCTTCCATCCGGGACACGTCCACCGTCTCGGAAGGATATATGACGAAGACTCTCCCCGCGGTCTCGAGCCCATCCAGCTCATCGCATTCGCGGTCGTATTCGGCCATGCACCAGGCAAGTTTTTCGGCAAAAGCAGGATGAGAACTGTAGAAGCTGAGCGCCGCGCGGTTCCTTCTTCCGCCGGTCCTGAATCCCCTGCATCTTGTTCTGATTACGACGATTTTTTCTGATCCGGAATCGATCGCACGGCGGAATGGTATCGCGCAGGAGCAGCCTCCGTCGAGATAATGAAGGCCGTCGATCGGCACCGGAGGCGAAATGAAGGGCATTGTCGCCGAGGCTCTGATCGAAAGCATGATGTCGGTGCAGGAGCCTTTTTCGAAGAATACCGTTTCGCCGTTCTCAAGACAGGTCGCGACTGCGGTAAAATTGCGCGCAGGACTGTCGAATCTCTCCCTGTCGAAGGGCTCGAGTATTCCTCTGTCCTCGGTCAGAAAGCCGACGTCAAGGATGCTGCCCGAATTCAGCAGCGCTTTCGGGCCGATATACCTGCTGTCATGTCTGTAGCCGAGGTTGATCCTGGCGGATCTGCCGATCTGGCCTGAAAGATAGTTCACACCGGCCAGAGCTCCGGCGGAAACACCGATCACCGATCTGAAATTCAGCCCTCTCATCATCAGGACGTCGAGAACGCCCTGGGTATATAGTCCGCGGAAGGCGCCTCCCTCAAGGACGAGACATCCTTCGGTGACATTTTCTCCCGCTGATCCGGACGGTATGCCGTCAGATCCTGAATATGCTTTTTTTGTCATTGGCAGAGTATGGGTTCAGCCAGGAGGGGCAGGATTGCTCCTCCTGGCTGAAAAAACAGGGGAAAAGATCAGTTGCTGTAAAGCTCCATTATCGCTTCAAGCTGAGGCGCGATCGTCTGCGACTTTCCTGAGATCTTCCTGATCCAGCCGGTGCCTCCGCTGAAGATGCAGTTTCTGAAATCGGGATAGTAGTTGTCAAGCGAGTAATTGTACATTCTTCCAAGGTCAAATACGACACCGTCGCGGATGTAATCGTACATCTTGGAGGATACATTGTCAAGCGAGTATCTCGTCTTCATGGTGACCTCAAAGATCGCCGGAGTGACGATCCTGTAGGCGTGAGATGCCTGTGCCTCAAGTACGGCGGAAGCTTCTTTGATATACTGGCTCTTCGAATTGATGGCGTAGATCTGATAGGGGTATCTGATGTTCGTGATGTATCTGTCCTGGTTCTCGTCGAATTTCGGCGTCGGGAGGATGCCGTATCCGAAGGAGATGTCTTTGCCGTTGGATGAGTTGGTGATTATAAAAGTACCGTCGGTAATGAAGAGCGAGTGACCGGCAAAGAAGATGGCCTTTTCATCTGCGGATGTGCTTGAATGGTGGAATGTTTTGGTTCCCGCGATGGTGGCAAGCTTCGTTATGATGGTGTCGGTCTTCTCGCCAAGGAAATCGTCAGACAGCTTGAGGTTCCCTTCGCCGTCCTTGTCGATCGAAATGACTCCGCAGGAATTGAGGAAGGCGTCGCAGCAGGCATTGTACATAACGATGCCGAATGTATCGTTTGCGTTGACCGCGCCGTCGCCGTCGTCCTTGTAGTAGTCCTTGACGATCTCGATCAGCTTGTCGATCGTCCAGCCGCCGCTGTTGGCGACTTCCTCAAGGTTGTAACCGAAAACGGCATCGTTCCAAAGGTCTCTGTTGTAGTAAAACACGCTCATCATCCAGAGCACGTTGGTGGAGATGTCTCCGGTCGCCATCAGCAGCTTGCCCTTGATCGTGAGTTCCGAAGTAACCGATTTCGGCCACCAGGGCTTGTCAAAATCAAGATATTCGGTCTCGTACAGATCCTGAAGGAAGCCCCTCATCGAAAGGAGGGGTATCGTGCGGCTGTAGGAACCGTAGATCGCGTAGAGGTTGTCGCCCGAGTCATAGTCGGTCTGAGCAGCGGTGCAGTATTCCAGCTGATTTCCGTCGTTGCCCTTGACACCGTTGTATTTGAGAGCAACGTTCAGCCTGCCTTCGGTGGTCAGGTTCCTCTTCCAGATGGCGTCGTTGACCTGTTCTCCGTTTTCCTCTTCAACGAAGAATTCGGGATTGGATACCTTGCTGTCGTAGAGAGTCCAGATCTCGATCCCTCCGAAATCAAGCTTTTCGGGAAGAGAGTCCTTGAGATATCCTTCTTTGTCATAGAGACTTTCGGTCTCGTCCGACTGAACCTCGGCAGCTGTGGCTGCCTCGGTGGTCTCGTCGGTTTTGTTCTGCTCTCCGGCGCAGGCGGCAAAGGCCGCAACCGTCATCAGAAGGGCCAGTATAAGCGCGGCGATTTTTTTCAGGGTCACGGGGGATGTCCTCCTTGATTTCAATTTTATCATTTATAATTTATTTTATATCACAAAAAGACCTGTTTGTCAACAGAAAAAACAAGCAGAAGCGCAGGTTTTTCCCTCCGGGCGACATCTGCTCCGCGTTTTCGACACCATCGGCGCGCTTAAGAGGCGCATCGGAGCAGGCAGCTTTGATACGGAACTGTTTTCCCCGAGTTTGACGTAGGGCCATTGCGCTTCTGAAATGGAAATTGGATAAAAAGGGTCGAAAAAGACCAAAAACATATAGAAATCAAGGCAAAAAGGCAAAAAAATATTGCTTTTTTGTCTTTTTTCTATTGACAAAAATCAATATTTGGTGTATAATAATAGTGTTACATCACTACATCTTGTGGAGGAGCAAAAAAATGTACCTCGAATTTGCGGATAACAACGGAAAGAAGTATATCCGGGTGTGCGAATCCATCCGGGTAATCGATGAGGTTACTCACAAATCTAAAACCAAAAAGAAAACCATCAAAAACATAGGACCTGTTTCAAGATTTTACGATGGGAGACCGGATTTTATTCAAAGGCTTAAAGCGTCTTTCGAAGCAGGCAATCCGCTCATTGAAGAACTGCGCCCATTTGTATGTACCAAGGCGGAACAGGAAGTATATAATATACGGCTTGTTGAAGGTACCGAAGACTGCGTTGCACATCCCAAGCTCATATCCAATCTCCTGCTTGAAAAGATGTTCGAGAGCCTTGATCTGTCACAGCTTGTACGTTCGTATAAAACCCGTTACGGCGAATCTTACGACGTATACGGATTTCTTAAACTTCTTGTATTCTCCAGGGTGCTGGACCCGGCATCAAAATGGTCTACCGTACAGAAGAGAAACAATTATGCTCTGCCTATTATTAAAGGAGATGTTCAGGAATTTCGCGTATATGACTGTCTGGACTTTATTTATGAGCACCGTCACGCCATATTCAACCGTATAAACTCATCACTGATCAAAAACTATCACAGGACCACTAATCGCATATATTATGACGTAACAAACTTCTTCTTTGAAACAGAGGAGGCGGATGAAGATACGGTGCTGCCGGACGGCGGCATAGAGGACGGATTACGCAAGCCCGGCGTTTCAAAAGAAAAGCGGCAAACTCCAATAGTACAGATGGGTCTTCTTATGGATGAACAGGGCATACCTGTTTCATGCGAATGCTTCCCGGGGAACACTCTTGATCACCTTACGCTCGCAAAAGCGTTTGAAAACTCCGTAAACACGGTTGCTTCGAAGGGTACGCGGTTTATTTACGTATGTGACAAAGGTATAGGAAAGGGAGAAAGTATCGGGTATGCAATATCCAACGGGATAGGATATCTTACCAGCAGAACCGTGCGCGGGGCTTCAAAAGACGAAAAAGACTGGATACTCGATCCTGACGGGTATGTTTCGCTTGGAGAAGGATTCAAATACAAGACCCGGATTGTCCACAAAAAGACTAAGATTAACGGAATCGCGTATGATTATGCTGAGAAGGTACTGACGTACTGGAGTGAAAAGTTCTACAGGAAAGACATTGCGGAAAAAGCGGATTTTTACGAGTTTATGCAGGAATTCATTAAAAATCCAGATGGATTCCGGGTAAGTAAAACCCAGATGCCGCTTCTGAAGAAATATCTGAAGCCGGAGTTCATAAACAGAAAAACAGGAGAGATAACCAAAACTTCGGATCTTGCCGCTATGCTTGACGTTCAAAAGCTTGAGAGAGATTACAATCTTCTCGGGTATTACACTTTAGCAACATCGGAAATCCATATGGATGATCGGGAGATGATTGCCACCTACGGCAATCTTGTTGGAATAGAAGAGCAGTTCAGGATAATGAAATCCACGTTGGACGCCAGACCGGTATTCGTCAGGAAGAGAGAACACATTATTGCTCATATGGACATTTGCGTTCTGGCCCTTATACTGATACGACTGATACAGCGTCAGGTCAAACTGCGCTTCCCCGAAATGAATGATGGTGACATGCTGTACTGTGACGGCGTTTCCGCGGAACGCATTCAGGCGGCTCTCTCAAAGTGGAAAATTGAAAAGCTTGGAGACACTTACTACCGTTTTTGCGACATTGATGACCCTGATCTTAAGAAAATTCTTGGAGCATTTGGCATTGATATACCCAATAAATGCTATAAAATAAGCGAAATCAAACAGCTTAAAGCAAAAATGGAAATGTCAACGTAGTACATGATGTGCTACATAATGTCACTTTTCCTTTGTGCCCGTAAATCGCCAAAAACAGCGGTTTACGGGCTGATTTCTTCCCAATATGAGCAAAATCCCCTTCTTTTTTGCCTTTTTTTGTGATTCCTTGGATGTTTGCATCGCAGCCTTCCCGTCAAACTCGGGTTATATCACATCCGGCGAAGGATGTCAACAGTTTTTTTGAATTTTTCCTGCCTTCCGGTCAGGTGGCGGCGGTCAGGGCGTCACGCTCACGGCGCCCGGCGGCTCCGTTTCGGTATCTTTGTCAATTTTGACGATTTTGCGGCGATCTTTTTGTAATTATTCATAATTTACTTTTGGCCGACTTTGATGTATAATTATTTCACTCTCGCGGGGAATACCCTGCGACAGGCCTCGAAAGCACAACGGTCACCTTTTTCCGCGGAATATCAAGCTTATGATATCAACGCGCGGGGGAAGGTCACCGTTGTCGTTTTTTTCTCCGGGGATCAGCCGTATACCGCCACGAACCGGTATTCCGAAATGTTCACCACCGTCCCGTTGAAGGTGACGAATTTTCTTCCTCCGAAGTTCACAAGCGTCTCGCTCTCGCTCTCCGTCCGCATGTGGGCGGTCTTTTTATATCCGGTGTCCCAGGAATATACGATGATAATATTGTCGCGGGTGATACCCTGAGACGGGCTCATAGGCATGTATATGTAATCGTCGTCGGCGTCCATCCCCTGGCCGACGTAATTGCTGTTCGGTGCCATCTCGATCGTCGACAGTATGTTGAAATCGCCGTCGGTTATGCAGATCCGGCCTCCCGCCGCGACCGCGTATCTGTCTCTTTTCTCGTTGTAGGCGATCGCGTAGGGATTCCCCGATCCGAATACCGCCGTGCCGGTCACAGCGAGCGTTCCGGGATCGACGAAGGTCAGCTTTCCGTCCTTCATGTTTGCGACGACAAGTCTCTTTCTCAGGCTGTCGTAGCAGATGTCGTTGCAGTGGTCGAGGGGAAGCTCTTCGCTGACAGCTACCTCCTCGGATGTCGAAACATCCTTTTTGACAATTATGTCTGTCTCGACTCCGTTCGCCTTCCTGTAGAGGCTGACATAGAAATACCTGCCGTCGGTCGCCGAGCCCTGTGTCCCCTGGAAGCCGTTTCTCGCCTTGACGGTCGCAACCCGGTCGAAGACCGCAACAGCCGCGAAGTCGGAGCTCAGGATCCTGTTCCCTTCAAGCACCGCGGACATTGTGTAGACCGCCTCGAAGCCGGCGGGGACGGTCATATTTCCGTCTGATGTGAACTCCCTGTTGTAGGCGATCTGATTCTCAAAGACGCGGCAGGCGGCCGCGGTGAGGGAATCGGTCTTTCCGGCGATGATGAGCTTGTTGCCCTCTGCCCTTATCCCGTATCCGTTCTCGGGAAGAGAGGCGATGAAGCTCTCCGCCTCCCGCCTTTTGCATGCTCCGACGATTATCTCGGGCCGCGACGCCTCAGGTGAATCATAGCCTCTGATGTCGCTCGTCATCTCGATATTTGCGCCGGTCACCCGTCTGACCAGCTTTATGAGTGCGGTGCAGTCGACCGTCATCGGATGGCTCTCGTCAAGCCTCACCATCTCGAATTCGCTTTTTCCGTCCTTAACTATCTCAAGGACCGCCGGAGTCGCTTCTGAGATCACGGGAAGCGTGACGTCCCCGGTAGAATCCGCAGGCACACCTGCGCCGGGAGCGCAGCCGGCGAGCAGTATCAGCGCCGTTAAGAGGATTATCCGCGCCGCAAATCTTTTCTGTCTCATTATTCCTGCCGAGGTCATTTTTTGTATCTCAGCGTGACGCTTCCGTCTTCTCGGTAAAATACGGTATGTCCGCAGAAATTGAACCCTTCGATAAATTCAAAATACTCCTTCATGCTGCCGAAGGGGCAGTGGGAGCCCTCGATCACCCTGTAAGCGGCTTCTCCGCCGCCGGACAGCAGCTCTCTGAGCGCCGCGAGCTGGATCTTCGCGCCTGTCACGCAGGCGAGTTCGGGGTCGGCGATCCTGAAGGAATCGGTATGAGCGCCTCCGGTCGCGCCTCCGATCGCAGGGTGAACGGCAGGGATGACCTGAGAGACGTCGCCCATATCCGAGCACCCGAAGGAGTTCCCGGGAGAATACCTGACAGCCTCATCGCCGAGCAGTTCTCTCGCCGCGCCGAGGAGGATGTCGTTCAGTCCCCGGTCGTTGCATCTCGGAGCGTATCCGGGAGCGTCGCGGATGACAAGCCTGCAGCCCATCGATGCAGCGGCGGCGGCCGCGGCCCTGTTGATGCGCGGATTGACCTCCGCCATGCTCTTCATCGTCGATCCGCGGATGTAGGTCTCGACTTTAACCCTGTCGGGAATCGCGTTGACCGACTCGCCGCCCGCGGTGATGATCGGATGGAATCTTATGTTCCGGCTGTCGTCAAAGGTCTCGCGCAGGGCGTTGACGGCGTTCAAGGCCAGATTCGCGGCGTAAAGGGCGTTGTTCGCCCCTCTCGGATCGCTCGCGTGTGAGGATCTTCCGAGGAATTCCCAGATCTTGACCATGCAGCCGTTCGAGGAGGCATTGGCCGAAAAGCCTCTGCCGCCTCCCTGATGGACCATGAAGGCGAGGTCGACCCCGTCGAGGTATCCCCGCTTCATGAACTCCTGCTTGCCTCCGTAGTAGCTTATGACTCCGTCTTCGATGAGCTTCGAGCGGTATTCGAGCTCGATCATCTCCTCGGCGGGGACGGCGAAGAGGCGGATCTTTCCGCAGAGCCCCTCAGTCACCTTTTTATCGGTCAGCGCCGCGGCGATACCGAGCAGCGCCGCCGACTGTGCGTTGTGTCCGCAGGCGTGGACGGCGCCGGTCTCCCTGTCGCATTCGGGGTGTCCGGGCACGATAAGTGCGTCCATCTCTCCGAAAACGCCGACCGTCGGTCCGGGGATGCCGGTATCGACGTCACAGTAGAAGCCGGGGATGTTTCCGGCCTCGCAAAGAGTGTAGCCCAGCTCAAGACACTTCCCCCTGAGATACTCATGCGTCTTCCACTCGCGGTATCCCGTCTCGGGGTTCTTCCAGATATGTCTTTCGGCCTCGAGGATCAGCTCTCTGCGGGCGTCGACGGCCGAATAAAGGGTATTTCTTTCTTCATCGGTGAGTTTCATCGCGCTTTTCTCCTTTTTCAGATCCCAACAAGACTGTCCGGCCCGAAGCTCTGCGGAAGCAGCTCCTCCAGGGTGTATACCGCGAGCTCCGCCCTTCCCTTTCCCGGGACACGGCGGGTGAGGATTATCTTTGCAGACGAGGGATCGCAGAATTCCCGGATCACCTGTCTGCAGATGCCGCAGGGAGGGCAGAAGTCTCTCCCTCCTTCGGCGGGACCGCCGGATATCGCCACCGCGAGGATCTTCCGCTCACCGCACGAGACGGCACGGGAGACCGCCGATCTTTCGGCGCAGATGCCGGCGGGATATGAGGCGTTTTCGATATTCGCGCCGGTGTAGATCCTGCCGGACGAGGCGAGGACCGCCGCGCCGACGGCAAAGCGGGAATAGGGGGCGTAACAGCGGCGCGACGCCTCTTCGGCTCTGCCTGCCAGTCTGCGTATCGTTTTTCTGTCGAGTTCCATGGTCTCCCCTCTCAGGCCCCGGCGATATGCATGAGGACCTTCGTCATCTTCTCAAGCGACGAGACCGGGATGAACTCGACGCAGGAATGGAATCCGTACCCGCCTGTCGAAAGGTTCGGGCAGGGCAGGCCCTCGTAGGAGAGCCTGGCGCCGTCGGTGCCTCCCCTGATCGGGACCCTGACCGGCTCGACGCCCTCTTTGCGGAAGGCCTCCTCGGCGCCGGTTATCAGCCCGAAGTGCGGAAGGATCTTCTCCTTCATATTGTAATAGCTGTCCTTCATCACAAGCTCGAAGCGGCCCTTGCCCCATTTTCCGTCGAGGTATTCCGCAAGACGGGAGAGGAAGGCCTTCCTCGACTCGAAGGAATCGCGGTCGTGGTCGCGGATCAGGCCCTCGACTCTGCAGAGCGTCTCGTCGCCCGAAACCGACATCACGTGGTAGAAGCCCTCGTAACCCTCGGTGTGGGCCGGAGCCTCTGCCGGCGGGAGCATCGATATGAACTCGTTCGCCATCAGGATCGCGTTCTTCATCAGGTTCTTCGAGGCTCCCGGGTGCATGTTCACGCCGTGGACCGCCAGATCGAAGGAGGCGGCGTTGAAGTTTTCAAACTCGATCTCGCCTACCGGCCCGCCGTCGACGGTATATGCCTCCTTCGCAGGGAAGCCTGCGACGTCGAAGAGGTCAGCGCCCCGTCCGATCTCCTCGTCGGGCGTGAAGGCGACGGCGACCGGTCTGTGGGAGGCATCCCCCGAGACCAGCCTCTCGCAGGCGGTGACGATCTCTGCGACGCCCGCCTTGTCGTCGGCCCCCAGCAGCGTCCCGCCGTCGGTGACGATAAGCTCCTCTCCCTTCAGCTTTTCAAGATCGGGGAACATGGCGGGAGTTATCCGGGTTCTTCCGTCGGCGAGAAGTATCTCTCCGCCGCGGTATTCCACCACCGACGCCCTGATGCCGTCGCCGGGAACGCTGGAGGAGGTGTCCATATGCGCGATAAGACCTATAGCGGGCAGCCTTGCCCCCTCTCCCTCTCCGGGAAGGTATCCGTAGACGTATCCGTGCTCGTCCTGCCTGACATCGGCAAGTCCGATCCTTTCAAGCTCGCCGGCGATCATCCGGCCTAGCTCGAGCTGCCTCGGAGTCGAAGGGCAGCCTTCGGCGTCGGGGTCGGAGTTCGTCCCGACCGACACGTATCTCAAAAATCTTTCAGTGACGTCTTTCATATCCTGATCCGCCTTTTCCCGGGGGATATATCCGGCGCGCCGGCAGTCCCCGCGTGTTTTTCATGAAGTTTTCTAAAAAAATACTGAGAAGTGAAGCTGTTAATAATCCTCGCCGCAGCTTCTTTGACGATCCCGTCCCGCGTCCGGTTCAGCTCTCCTGAGGTCTTTCTCTCACAGCAGCGGCGCGAAGAGGCGGAGAAAGAGCTGCCCGAACCTCAGCGGCAGCGAACGGCCGCTCAGGAATTTTTCGGTCACGTCCCGGCATTTTTCCTGCGTTTCCAGAAAGTCTTTTTCAACATCCGCAACCGCCGGGCAGCCGATCATGACGCAGCCGTCCTCGAAGTGGTGGTAGAGGCTGCGGAAGTCGAGATTGACCGTCCCGCAGGTGGCGATCTCGCCGTCGGCGACGCATATCTTCGCGTGGCAGAAGCCGGGAGTGTATTCGAAGATCTTTACGCCGTCGGAGATCAGCCTGTGGTAATATGACCTCGTCAGGTTGTAGACGAGCTTCTTGTCGGGTATGCCCGGCGTTATGATCCTGACATCGACGCCCCTCATCGCCGCGAGCCCGAGCGCGCGGCTCATCTCGTCTGTGATGATCAGATAGGGAGTCATAAAATAGACGTATCTGTCCGCCTTCGAGATGATGTTGAGATAAATGTCCTCGCCTATCGTCTTTTTGTCGGTGGGATCGTCGGTGTAGAAGATGACGTAGCCTTCGGCTCCGGCGACGCTCCGGGAGTTTTTCAGAAAGACTCCGGGATCGGGATCTCCCTCCCCGCTCTCCGCCGCGTTCCACATTTCCAGGAAGGCCGCCGTCATCGCGGTCACGGCATCTCCCTCGATCCTTACCCCGGTATCCTTCCAGTGACCGGCGGAAAAACCGATGTTGAAATACCGGTCGGCGAGATTGTATCCCCCGGTGAAGCCGATCCTCCCGTCTACCACCGTTATCTTGCGGTGGTCGCGGTTGTTGAGGAAGAGGTTGAAAAAGGGCATGATCGGATTGAAGACCCGGCATTTTATCCCCTTTGAATTCAGCCGGGCGGCAAAATCCGAGTCTACGAAGGCGATGCTGCCAACGTCGTCGTAGAAGAGTCTGACGTCGACGCCGCGCTTTACCTTGTCAAGGAGTATCTCTTCGATCTCCGCCCAGGAGGAGGCGTCCTCGACCGCGAAATATTCGAGAAAGATGAATTTCTCGGCCGAGAGCAGCGCCTCTTTCTGCGCCTCGAAACCGTCGGCGGCGTCGGCGTAGTAGGTGACCGACGTCCCGCGGCAGACGGGATATCCCTTCTGCCTCTCCATGTAATCGGAGATACACCTGAAGGCGGGATGCTCCGCGGCGAGGCCTTCGGCGGCAGCCGGATCCCCGGTCAGGTATCCGGAGAGCTTTTCGTCAAGCGCCTCGAACCGCTTTCTGATCTTTTTCGTGGTCCCGGAAAGGCCGGTGAAGAGATAGAGAGATATCCCGACGACAGGCAGCACCAGGATCAGTATTATCCAGGGTGTCTTGAGCGCCGAAGTCTTGTTGCGGCTGTATATGCCCAGGACCAGAAAGACCGCGAGCAGCCGGAGGCCCACGTTTATGAGCTCCGCGTATACGCCGCTTATTCCGATCAGCATGAGCGTCAGCGTCACCGCGGCTTCGAGCAGGACCGCGACAGAGAAAAATACAAGTCTCAGCACGCCGTTCCTGCTCTCCGGCCTGTCGGTCGCCCTCTCACGCCGGTGCGGCGCGCCGGAGGATCCTGCAGTTGTTTTTTTCTTCATTTTCACACTTTCCGTATCCTGATGTCCGGATACCGTGCTGCGGCATCGCCGCAGGGTGGAAAGCGGTCCGGGATCAGCCGCGGAGCCTGTCTTTCAGCACCCCTGCCTGTTCCTTGGCGAAGTCCGCGATCTCGCTCACGGTATCCCCCTTCAGGGGATTGGGTATCCCGGCGCGCTCAAGCGTCTCGAAATATCCGTATTTGCCGCCCATCGAGCAGAGCCTCAGATAGGTCCCCCAGGCGTCCTCACCGTTAACCGCCATGCGGTAGATCGAGAAGGCGCCCATCTCGGCGAGGGCGTAATCGACGTAATAGAAGGGATAGAGGAAGATGTGCTGCTTCTGCATCCAGAATCCGCCGCCCGAGAGGAAGGCGTTTCCGTCGTAGTCTCTCCAGGGCATGTATTTCTCCTCGATCTCCTTCCAGTATCTTCTCCAGTCGGAGGGACCGGAGGAGGGGTTCTCATAGACGCGGTGCTGGAACTCGTCGACCGATACCAGATAGGGTACCGTCTTGAGTGCCTCGGTGAAGTGAGAGTATCTGTATCCGTCGGCCCTGTCCCCGAAGAAGCTGTCCATCCAGGGGTAGGTGAGGTGCTCCATCGACATCGAGTGGATCTCGTTTATCTCGCTGGTCGAGAAGACGAGCGAGCTGATCGGGAGCAGCCTCGAGGCATAGTAGCACTCAAAGGCGTGGCCGGCCTCGTGGGTGAGAACGTCGACGTCGGCCGACGTCCCGTTGAAGTTTGAGAAGATGAAGGGGGCCTTGTATTCGGGCAGCGAGGTGCAGTATCCGCCGAGGTGTTTGTTCTCACGAGTGACCAGGTCGTAGAGCTCGTGCTCCGCCATGAAGCCGAAGAATTCGCCGGTCTCGGGGCTGAGCTTTTCGTACATCGCCTTCGCCTTTTCCACCAGCTCTTCGGGCGTGCCGACCGGTACCGCGTTGCCGTCCGGGAACATGAGGCTCTCGTCATACCAGTGCAGTTTGTCCACTCCCAGCCGCTGCCTCTGCTCCTCGTACATCTCGGCGCAGACCGGCGTTATGTATCTGCGGACCTCCTCGCGGAACCGCTCAATATCTGCGGGTGTATAGTCGTATCTTCCCCTGCTCAGGTAGACGTAGTCGATATAGCTGTCAAAACCGAGCTTCCGCGCGATCCCGCAGCGTATCCTGACAAGCTTTCCGTAGATCTCGTCAAGCTTCGGCGAGATCTGCTCGTAAAGTCCCGCCCAGGCTTCGAAGGCGGCTTTCCGCTCCTCCCTGTCGGTCGACTGCATATGCTTCAGAAGGCCGTAGAAATTGCACTTTTCCCCCATGAATTCGACCGAGCAGGCCGCCGCCGTCTTAGAATACTCGGTCTTGAGCATGTTTTCTCTAATCGACGGAAGGATGACCTTCGGGCTTATGAGTTTATCGCTCTGCTCGAGATCCCTGAACATATGCTCTCCGTATTTTTTCTCGAACTCCGCCCTGAAGGGGGTTTCGATAAGCGCCTTGTTGAGCTTTTTTATGAGGGGCATGACGGTAGGCATGAATTTGTTGAAGTATTTCATCTCGCCGTCATAGAATTCGTCGCTCATGTTCATGGTGTTGCGGATCTGCGCGATGCTGGCCATGGTCATCACTTTTTCCTGTTCGGCGTTGAAGGACAGAAAGGCCTCCTCAGCCTCTTCGAAGCTCTTCGCGGCGCGCAGCCGCTTCGTCGCCGATCTGATCAGCGCCTTAACCTTCTTGGGATCGGGACGCTCGTACTTCAGGTCTCTGAATTTTTTCATCTTTTTTTCTCTCTTTCTCCCGCCGCTGCGGCCGCGGCATCTCTTTTGCGAAAACAGGCCGCCGTAATGCGTCTTCGCTTTTATGTTCGGTGTGTTTTTTTCAAATGTCCGGCGCCCTTCGAGCCTTCATCTGACGATGACGCCGACTCCGTCGGGTATCACCGTCAGCTTCGCGCCGGGGATTCCGGTCAGCGAATCGGCAAGGGCCAGCGCCTCTTCCGGACTGTGCGCCGGATACATCCCCAGCGAGCGGACGAGCCGGTCCGGTGCGTCTGAAACGTATACTATCCTCGCGCGATTCCTTATCCTGAGGAAGATCTGCGCCTGCCACTGGTCCGGCAGAGTCGCGTCCCTGCCGCGCGAGAGGATCCCCGCCTCCAGGGCGGCGGGATCCGGGCCTGCCGTCAGCTCGCGGCAGAAGGCATCCCCGCCGTGGCCGTCCTCGCTCTTCGAAAACATGACGATGACTCCGCCGGGATTTACGCAGGTCTCGGCAGCCGTCATCCCCTTGACCGACTGGTATATGTTCTGATCGAGCGGATAGCCCCCGTTGGTGGTGACGACTATGTCCGCCGGCAGCGGCGGGGCGCCGCAGAGGCTGTCGAGAAAGGCGCATCCGGCGGCGTGCGCCGCCCCGGGATCGCCGGCGACCGCGCGGATTATCTCCTTCTTCCCGTTCAGGACGACGTTGAGGATAAACGCAAGTCCTGCCTTTTTCGCCGCCCAGAGCATGTCGCGATGCACCGGATTGCCATCGGTGATACCCGCTCTCGCGCGGGGATCGGCGATGAACTCGGCGCAGTGGTTCGCCAGCACCGTCCTACGCGACGCGACTCCGGGGAGCACAGATTTTCTCCCTCCCGAGAATCCGGCGAAGAAATGCGGCTCGATGAATCCCTCGGACACCAAAAGATCGGCGTCCGCGGCGATGCTGTTCACGAGGCACTCCCCTCCCGACGGCAGCCTGCCTAAGTGTGTCATCCCGGGAGAATCGCAGTCGTGTATGACGATCTTCTCCCTTTCGACGAATTCCCGGCCGAATTTCGCCTCGAGCTCGGCGACGGTCGTTCCCCTGTGGCAGCCGGTGGCGACAAGGATCGTGATATCCGCATCGGGACTGCCCGCCCGGATCTCATTCATTATCGCCGGCATCAGTATCCGGCTGGGGACCGGGCGGGTGTGGTCGCTCGCGATGACGGTGACCCGCCTCTTGCCGCGGGCAAGCTCACGCAGCGGCGGCGAGCCGGCCGGCGACAGCATCGCCCGTGCGACGAGCTCCTCCTCCCCGAACGGCGGGCGGTAATCCTCGATGCCCGAGGTTATTATCCCCGCGAGTCGGTCCCTCTCTATCCTGAATTCAAGCTTTTCGCGTCCGTACGGAAGGAGGACGGAAACTGTTTCTTTCATTTTTCCCGTATCGGCAGCGGCCCGATATCCTGCTATGATACAGGCTGTGCGGCGGCCGCTCTATCCCGTCCTCCTTCATTCAACTCTCATTCTCCGCCCGGCGCAGCGGGACACCGGATGAAGTCCTGCAAGATTGATCCCGCTCTTGAGCGGGCCCATAATGCTTTCTATAATTATATTCAAGAATACTAAAAAAGTCAATAATTTTAGAAAACTTCATGCTTCCGCCAAACTGCCAGCTTCGTCGGGTGAATTCCCAAAGTAAATTCCACAGTTGTAAAGGGGTGGCGTTTACCGTGGGAAAGCAGTGGAATTAAGTCTGAGAAAAGAGAGAAGGAAGGCACAGAAAGATCTTTATTGATGGTCTGAAGAGTGGAAAACAGACAGAAAAAGAAGGATCAAGGCATAGCTAAAAGAGCCTGGGGAGATTTTTCCCAGACTAAATTCCACCGGTGTGGAATTTACTTTATTTGAGTAGCTTCAGCAGTTTTGGAGTTTGAATA
>JAEEGI010011692.1_pt1 | contig 18904 bp, 20 predicted proteins | sample 8958751 | NCBI WGS metagenome assembly JAEEGI01 (sample SAMN16246545, study PRJNA631951) | gut metagenome | biome: gut microbiome; feature: rumen; material: KS-attached | host: Bos | place: Iran: Karaj | collected 2018-10 | reverse complement strand
TGCACCAGTACAGCTCGGACGCGAACGCAGAGTACAAGGCGATCAACGTCGAGCTGGACAAGTACACGCGGGCCTTCGACGTGATAGACCTGATGTACCAGACACTGCGCACGTCGCTCAACACCTACGACACCTACGAGACGTTCAAGCAGCGGATCGAGGACTACAAGGTGATGCTGACGGCCTACTGGGACAAGTGTCTCAGCCACGGCGACATCGTGAGCACGGACACGCTCATCATCAGCGTGAACCGGCACCTGCTGGAGCGGCTCTCCGAGGACGGGCAGGCGCTTTACCGCTCCTTCAGCGACCTGGTGCTCTACGCCACCGGGGCCGCCGCCTGCCGGGCCACGGACCTGATGGCCGTGGTCACGGACATCAACGGGACGCTCGACCTGATAAAGCAGCACCTGAACAAGGCATACTTCGACACCTGGCGCTACATCCAGGTGCGGATCGGCTACTGGAAGGCCGAGGTCTACATGGCCAAGACCATCCCGGAGATCATCGAAGGCGCCTACGGCCGATGGAGGGTTGCAGGAAGACTCGATTATTGAAAACGAAATGGACAATGAAACGAATGATCCTTACCGTCGCAGTGCTCGCGCTCGGCATCCACCATGCCGGGGCGCAGTACGTGACGTACAACCACGACGAGACGAAGATGAACCAGGTCACGGTCATGGAGACCGGTGCGGGGTCGCTCACCCCCGCTCTGTTCTACAGTCTCATCCATAACCAGTATTACAGGACCGCCTCCGCGACCAACAAGCTGTCCTACCGTTCCACGGCCGGCGGCTTCGCCTATTCGCAGGTAGGTCTCTCGGAGAAGGTGGACACCTCGCTTACCAAGCGGGCGGAGATCGAGGCCCTGAACATGGCCGACCGCCAGGTGGATCTGGCGTGGACGGCCGAGGGTCCGAAGATCCAGAAGGCGCTCGCATCGTTCCAGGCTAACATAGGCCGGATATACGAGGCCGGAGGAAACGCCTCCGACACAGGGGTCTGGCAGGAGCGCCTGCATCTCTTCCAGACAGGCGTGAGCGCTGTCAGGGACGGCTACATGCCAAACGCCCAGCGGAAGAGGCAGTACCTGAAGATCTATGAGGACATCTGCCGCGCCAACGACAGCCTCATCAATTATATCGTGGCGGTCTATGGCCGTGAGAACACCCGTGAGGCACTCTCGGCCACGCTCGACCGTCCTGACAGGACAGCGGACATCGCCTCCGAGGCGGCGTCCCGCTGGAAAGAGAAATCATCCGGAAACACCAACCCCTAGGCCATGGCAGACATCGTAACCGATCTCGGCATCAACCTCATGGAAGAGGAGATAGACGAGGTAATATTCCAGACTAACCAGTTCCTTACGGATGCGACCTTCACCGGGTCGCAGGGACCGTTCTGGTGGATCCTCCAGATGTGCATGGCCCTTGCTGCGCTGTTCTCGATCATCGTCGCGGCCGGTCTGGCCTACAAGATGATGATCAAGCACGAGCCCCTGGATATCCTGAAGCTGTTCCGGCCGCTGGCCGTGAGCATCGTGCTCTGCTGGTGGTATCCTCCGGCGGACACGGGCATCGGCAATAGCGGCAGTTCGTGGTGCGTGCTGGACTTCCTGGCATACATTCCGAATGCCATCGGCTCCTACACGCACGACCTCTATCAGGCGGAGGCATCCCAGATCGGCGACCGGTTCGAGGAGGTACAGGGTCTCCTGCATGTGCGGGACACCATGTACCAGAACCTCCAGGCGCAGGCGGATGTCGCCCGCACGGGCACCTCCGACCCTGTGCTGGTGGAAGCGACGATGGAGAACGCGGGGGTTGACGAGGTCACTTCCATGGAGAAGGAGGCCTCGAAGCTCTGGTTCACGTCTCTCACCGCCGGAGCCATCGTGGGCCTTGACAAGATCATCATGCTGATTGCCCTCATCGTCTTCCGCATCGGCTGGTGGAGCACCATCTACTGCCAGCAGATCCTGCTGGGTATGCTGACGATTTTCGGCCCGATACAGTGGGCCTTCTGCATCCTTCCGAAATGGGAGAGCGCGTGGGCGAAGTGGCTGATACGTTATCTCACCGTTCATTTCTACGGCGCGATGATATACTTCGTTGGTTTCTACGTCCTTCTGCTTTTCGACATCGTGCTCTGCATCCAAGTGGAGAACCTCACGGCCATCACGGCCAGCGAGTCCACGATGGCGGCATTCCTGCAGAACGCCTTCTTCTCCGCCGGATACCTGATGGCGGCGAGCATCGTGGCCCTGAAGTGCCTGAACCTCGTCCCGGATCTTGCGGCCTGGATGATTCCGGAGGGCGACACGGCCTTCTCCACGAGAAACTTCGGCGAGGGCGTGGCCCAGCAGGCGAAGAGCACCGCCACCGGTATGCTCAGCGGACGCATAATATGACAATAACAACTGACAGGATATGGTAATCAAGAATCTGGAGAACAAGATCAAGCTGGTGGGGATCGTCTGCGGACTGTTCCTCGCCGGTTGCATCATCATCAGCGTGGCGAGCATCGTCACGGCCAGGGGCATGGTCTCCGATGCCCATAAGAAGATCTACGTACTGGACGGCAACGTCCCTATCCTCGTCGAGAGGAGTTCCATGGACGAGACGCTGGAGGTCGAGGCCAAGAGCCACATCGAGATGTTCCACCACTACTTCTTCACGCTCGCCCCGGATGACAAGTACATCAAATACACGATGGAGAAGGCCATGTACCTCGTGGACGAGACCGGCCTTGCGCAGTACAACACCCTCAAGGAAAAGGGCTTCTACTCGAACATCATGGGAACGAGCGCGGTCTTCAGCATCTACTGCGACTCCATCCGCGTCGATACCAAGAACATGGAGTTCACCTATTACGGCAGGCAGCGGATCGAGAGAAGGAGCAGCGTCCTTATGCGCGAGCTTGTGACCGCCGGTCAGCTCCGGCGCGTACCCCGCACGGACAACAACCCCCACGGACTGCTCATCGTCAACTGGCGGACCCTGCTGAACAAGGACATCGAACAGAAGAACAAGTCAAGCTACTAATGCCTTATGGGAGACAACAGGTTCAAGAAGATGGTCATCGGCGAGAAGCTGCCTGACAAGGATGATCCGAAGTACCAGAAGAAATACGAGGAGGACGTCGAGGCCGGGCGCTGGTTCGCCCGTGTCACGAAACTGGATGTGCTTGCAGCCCGGATTCAGCGTTTCGCCGAGAAGCACCGGGGGTTCTTCCTGGCCACCGTGTTCGGCATCATCCTTTTCTGCTTCGTGCTCAACGTCTACCGGTTCTCCAGGGCGTACAAGGCCCGTCAGGAGTCCCCCGCAGCAGTGAGTACGCAGGAGGAGATTCTCCGGGAGAGGCTCCTCGACAAATCACACACCATGATACCAATACCGCAAGAAGATGGAACTGACAAAGAGAATTAACTTCCGGCAGCCGAAGTACATGATTCCGGCCCTGATTTACTTTCCCCTGATTTTCACGGCTTACTTCGTGATCGATGCTTTCGGCACGAAGAAGGCCGAGACGGTGGATCCGTCCATGCAGACCACGGAGTACCTCAATCCTAACCTGCCGCAGGCGAAGGTGAAGGACGACCTGGACGGTAAGTACGAGAGCATGCTCAAGTCCTGGGGCAAGATCGACGACTACAGCGCCGTCGGGAACATCGACCGTGACGACGACGGAGCCGCAACCGAAACATACGAGCGTCAGGTCTCCGAAGAGGAGGCAGAGGCGATGGAGAGCGCACAGGGGGCCATGCCTCCGGGCAGCGTTGAGGAGACCCTGCGACGCAGCGCTGAACGCGGGGAGGCCGTGGCGAGCGGAGACTACCCTTTCCCGCTCACCGAGAGCGAACGGCTCATCCAGAGCCAGCAGCGCGAGGAAGCTCTCCGGGAGGAGCTGGAGGCGGCACTCGCCCAACTCCGTGCCCAGAGTGAGGCTTCAGTCACCGGGAGCCAGACTCCGGCCCCTACGCAGCCACAGCCCGAATCCAGGGCCGTCTCTACCCCGTCCGGGGAGGATGAGGCTGCACAGGTCGTGAAACGCATCATGCAGTCCTCGGACTACTTCCATACTGTCTCCGAGAACGACCCGCAGCCGGACCTCATCAAGGCCATTATCGATGAGAACATCAAGGCCGTGGACGGAAGCCGGGTGCGGCTGCGTCTGCTTGATGACGTGCAGATCGGCAGTCTCACGATGCCGAAGGGCAGCTACCTCTATGCCGAGATGAACGGCTTCTCCGGACAGCGCGTGAAGGGGACGGTGAAGAGCGTCCTCCTGTATGACGAGATCATCAGGGTGAGCCTGTCCCTCTATGACACGGACGGTCTGGAGGGACTCTATGTCCCGAGGAGCACCTTCAACGAAACCGCGAAGGATGTCGCCAGCGGCGCGATGGGAAGCAACATGACCATCAACCAGGGCAGTTATAACAACAGCCTCTCGCAGTGGGGTATGCAGGCCATCCAGAACGCCTACCAGCGTACCACGAGCGCCGTCGGGAAGGCCATCCGACGTAACAGCGCCACGCTGAAATACGGCACCTTCGTGTACCTCGTCAACGGCCGTGAAACCAGAACAGAATAATCACTATTGATATGAAAATAAAGTATTTCATCGCAATTGCCTTAAGCGTCGCTTCAGGTTTTGCTCTGCGGGCCCAGGAGACCATCCGGGAGATGGAGCTGCTGACCGTGAACGACCAGATCACCACCGTCATCACCGCCACGGAGCCGGTGCGTTTCGTGGACATCTCCACGGACCGGGTGGCCGGTGACCAGCCCCTTTCCAATACCGTCCGTCTCAAGCCCAAGGAGGGTGCCGAAGTCAACCAGGACGGCGACATCCTAGCCGTCGTCACTATCATCACGGAGCGTTACCGGGTGCAGTACGCGCTCGTATATACGACACGTCCGCATGAGGCCGTGACGGACAAGGCGGTCCTCCTGACCGAGACCGTACCGTACAACAACCCGGCGGTGTCCCTTTCGACGGAGGACATGACCAGGATGGCCCGGAGAATCTGGACCGCCAAGGCGAAATACCGCAACGTGGGGACGAAGAAGAACCATCTGGAGATCCGCCTGAACAACATTTACACGGCCGGCGAGTGGTTCTTCATCGATTTCAGCGTGGAGAACCGCACGAATATCCGATTCGACATCGACCAGATCCGGTTCAAGGTCGAGGACAAGCGCAAGTCCAGGGCGACGAACGACCAGAGCGTCGAGCTCTCCCCCGCTCTTCTCCTTGAGCAGGGGACGACCTTCAACCGGGGCTACAGGAACGTCGCCGTACTGAAGAAACTCACCTTTCCCAACGACAAGGTACTGACCATAGAGATGTCCGAGAAGCAGGTCAGCGGCCGCACCATCACCCTCGAGATCGACTACGAGGACGTGCTGCGGGCCGATTCGTTCGACCACGGACTGCTGGAGGAGGACTAGCCATGAGACGGATCCTGACACTCATCATCGCCCTGACGGCCTGCCTCGCACCGGCCCTGGCCCAGAACAACTGGGACAGGATCGGTATCGGCGCAGGTGTAGGCTACTCCCCGAAGGCGGATGCCGTCCTCTTCTGGGAGCACGAGACGAAGTACCACAACGCCTGGGAGGTCTTCCTCGCCGGGTCGCTGGCCCTTGACAATCTCAAGGGCAACCTCTGGACGGACAACACAAAGGCCTGGGGCGCGGGCGCCGCCTGGAAGCCCTGTGTGGTCCGTTCCCGGAACAACTACGGCTCCCTGAGGCTGGCCGCCATGCTTGGCGCCGCTCCGAGGGAGTTCAGCGCCTCCCTCGTCACGGGATACCAGCACAGTTGGGTCCTCCGGGGCGGATGGCAGCTCTACTGGCAGGGCGGCGTGGCGCTGACGCTGCCCAAGCGGGGCGACCTCTTCGGCGTCTCGACTGGCGTCGGCGTGAAGATGCCCGTTCGTGATAGGATGCGCCGGTAGTTATGCTGCTGACTGCAATCATACTCATCATTCTGAGATACAAGAAGGGAAATGGAGGAAAGTAGGGACCTCATAGTCGGATACAAGATCTTCAGGAGCCTCGTCTACGTGTCGCTGCTCGTGGAGTTCTTCCTCTATGCCGTCGATCCGGGCGTGCTGGATTTCTGGGGAGGCATCCTCACGGACATCCACGGCCGAATGAAACGCTGGTTCATCTACCACGACGGCAATCTCATCTGGAGTAAGGTTGCGACGCTCCTTCTCATCTGCATCACCAGCATCGGTACCAGGAACAAGAAGCAGCTGGAGTTCGATGCAAGGAAGATGGTCCTTTATCCTCTGGTGGCGGGCTTCTCGATAATCATCCTGTCCGTCTGGCTTTTCGGCCATCCGATGGGACCGCACATCTATACCGTCAGGATGAACCTGTGGTTCTATATGGCGGCTTCGGTTGTCGGGACGGTGCTGGTGCATATCTCTCTGGACAACATCTCGAAGTTCCTCAAGGAGGGCCTCCTGAAAGACAGGTTCAATTTCGAGAACGAATCGTTCGTCCAGTGCGAGGAGAAGATCGAGAACAAGTACAGCGTCAACATCCCGATGCGCTACTACTACAAGGGCAAGTTCCGCCACGGCTGGGTGAACATCGTGAACCCGTTCCGAGGGACCTGGGTCGTAGGAACGCCAGGCTCCGGTAAGACTTTCTCGATCATCGAGCCGTTCATCCGGCAGCACAGCGCGAAGGGCTTCGCGATGGTGGTGTACGACTACAAGTTCCCCACCCTCGCCCGGATGCTGTACTACCACTATAGGCTCAACAAGAAACGGAACCTGCTACCGCCGGGATGCCAGTTCAACGTCATTAACTTCGTCGATGTCGAGTACTCCAGGCGGGTCAACCCGATCCAGCTGAAGTACATCAACAACCTCGCGGCGGCCAGCGAGACCGCCGAGACCCTGCTGGACTCCCTTCAGAAGGGAAAGAAGGAAGGCGGTGGCGGATCGGACCAGTTCTTCCAGACCTCCGCCGTGAACTTCCTTGCGGCCTGCATCTTCTTTTTCTGCAATTGGAACAAGATGCCCTACGACAAGGACGGCCGTCAGCTCGTCCCGGAATACGCGACGGACCGGCAGACCGGGCAGAAGAGGCTCACCGGAAGGGTCATGGATAAGGACGGACTTTTCGTGCAGCCTGCCTACTGGCTGGGTCAGTACTCGGACATGCCGCATATCCTGTCGTTCCTGAACCAGGATTACCAGACGATCTTCGATGTGCTCCAGACCGATCCGGAGGTCCTGCCGCTGCTGGGGCCGTTCCAGACCGCCCTGAAGAACAAGGCGATGGAGCAGCTCGAAGGTATGATCGGTACTCTCCGTGTCTACACCTCCCGCCTGGCTACCAAGGAATCCTACTGGATCTTCCACCGGAACGGTGACGACTTCGACCTGAAGGTCAGCGATCCGGAGCATCCCAGTTACCTGCTCATCGCCAACGACCCGGAGATGGAGAGTATCATCGGAGCCTTGAACGCGCTGATCCTGAACCGTCTCGTCACCCGCGTGAACACCGGCCAGGGCAGGAACGTCCCTGTGAGCATCATCGTGGACGAGTTGCCTACGCTCTATTTCCACAAGATTGACCGTCTCATCGGCACGGCTCGAAGCAACAAGGTCAGCGTGGCCCTCGGCTTCCAGGAGCTTCCGCAGCTGGAGAGCGACTACGGCAAGGTGGGCATGCAGAAGGTCATCACGACCGTAGGTAACGTCGTGAGCGGCTCCGCCCGCGCGAAGGAGACGCTGGAGTGGCTTTCGAACGACATCTTCGGCAAGGTCGTGCAACTGAAGAAGGGCGTGACCATCGACCGGGACCGCACCTCGATCAACCTGAATGAGAACATGGACAGCATGGTCCCAGCCTCGAAGATCTCCGACCTGCCTACCGGCTGGATATGCGGTCAAACGGCAAGGGACTTCGTGAAGACGAAGACCGGCAAGGGCGGATCGATGAATATCCAGGAAAGCGAGGAGTTCCAGACATCGAAGTTCTACTGCAAGACAGACTTCAACATGAAGGAGATCGACGAGGAGAAGAAGCACTACACGGACCTGCCGAAGTTCTACACCTTCCCCTCGAAGGAGGCCAAGGAGCATATCCTCTATGAGAACTTCGTGAACGTCAACAGGGAGGTCGAACAGATGTGTCTCGAAATCACCCAATTCGTCAAGAAATAAAAGTGCAAGTACCTTTTTGTAGTACCATTTTGAAGAAATTTGCGATTTTCTCAATTATTTGAGCCCAAAACAGATAACTTATTTTGAATAGGCCTTTCTATTACATAACTTGTCAAAGGAAACTAACAACAATCCATCATGAAGAAAGATTTCGAATTCAATGAAGAACAGGTCCCTTACGGCCTCCTCGGTCAGTACGGGCTAACCAGGGAGATGGTGGAGGATCTTCCCGAAGCTCCCTACAGTGACATCATGAACGGACTGCTCTCCCCCGTCCTTCCGGTCAGCGTCAAGGATGACGAAGGCAACACGATCTCGGCAAGGACGCGCTTCCGTCTGGTCAGGACCGACGATGGCGGAGTGGACGTTCTTTTCTACCCGCGACTCCTGCGCTGCGAACTGGATAGCTATTCGGAGTCGGAGCAGTATGAACTCCGCCAGGGCCGTGTCATCCTGAGCCATGCCCCTGACGATGCTGACCGCAAGTGCTTCGTCCAGATTGACCCGGATACGAACCAGGTCATGTACGTTCCGACCCCCGTCATCGGACGGAACATCCGGAATCTGATGGACCGCTTCGAGCTGACCACGGATGACATCACGCTCATCCAGATGGGAGAGGCTGCGGTGGTCGGTGACGGAAAGGATGTCCTTTCCATCGGCATCGACCTCAATGAGAGGACCGGCATCCGCATGGAGCGCGGCAAGTCCTTCAAGTGGAACCGTGACCGGGGAGCCGGGATGGACCGGTTCAACTTCGGCCTCTACGGGTGCTGGGTCAAGGACGCCTCCGGCGACCTCTCCTATGTCCCTGAGGAGGATTACACCGACGAGATCATCGCCGAACAGCAGAAAACCATCGACCGCAATGCGGGGAACCTTAAACGATAACGACCATGGAAGAGAAAACCTACACTGAGGACGAACTGGTGCAGATGTACCAGAACGGAGAGATCACCCTTGCGGAATTCGTCGTCTTCCATCCTTCGGACTGGGGCGTCGAGTTCGCTCTGTTCATCGCACGTCATCCCGACCGCTCAGAGGATGAGAACGCCCTGGCATTTCTTGACCTCAAGGACAAGGAGCTGGAGAGCGCCCTGGAGCGCGGTGAAGCTTAACCTTTAATCAAGAAAGAAAACCATGCCTACACGATCAAACGTACTTGGCCATTATATGGGAATCGCTCCGGAGCTGCAGGACACGCTCCGGCGCAACGGTATGCAGGCGCGTCTCGTCCGCAGCGGCGAGCAGGTACTGCTGGCCGTGCAGGGGCATGACTCCCCGCTTCTCACCTATCCCCTGTCACGTGAGCGTCTGATGGCTCTCACGGACGGTGGCACGAACTCGTCGAACCGGAAAGCCTACGACGCCTTCGCTGCGATCGTGGGAAAGGACTTCGACCTGCCGAAGGACTATGTCCACGCAAGAAACGCCAACGGGCGTGTCACGATGGGGCTTCACGGCTACCGGATCGGCGAGGGTGAATACGGCAGGACCGCAAGTCCGTTCAGGGACCTGTGGGCCCGCCGTGGTATGCTCGGCTGGACGCCGCGTACTCAGGAGGGATTCCACCTGCGCCGTGTGGGCGGGGAACTCCGCTACGGCGGGGCTCCTCTCGTCGCAGACCGTCCGGACGGCAGGATCAAGCCCGGAGAGCTTCAGAACGGCGGTTACGGGTTCTACTACAAGGGGAACCAGGCCGCCCAGGCTCAGCCCACAGCACGCTCCGGAGAGGACGTGCTGATGGAACTAAGGAACGTCGTTCCCGAGATCCAGGCGCGTCCGGCATCCGCCGAGAAGGCGAAGCCGTACTCCGAACTCATCACATCTGACGTCTACTTCTCCAAGGACAAATGGAACGAGGTCCTGACCGGCCACGGCATCGTCGTGGACGAGCGGGCAGGGACGCTCACCGTGAAGTCCTCGGCCATCAACCGCGACCTGGTCTATGACCTCAGGGAGGATGAGCTGGCGGTCCTGACCGCAGGATCGCTGAAAGACCATCCCGTCGCCGCCAGGCTCGATGTCATCAACGGTGTCATCGGGAAGGACTATGATGGCAAGGTCACGATGGAGATGCTTGAGAGCGGGGAACCGGTTGGGCTCGCGCTCTCCCCCGCTGCGCTGGAGGATATCCGCCAGCAGGAGCGGGCACTCCATCCGCAGCCGGTCGTCGCCGAGGATATGTCCTATCTGGTCATGCAGCAGGCGGTCCTCCAGGAACAGGAGGACGAGCGACGTGGTATCGGCCGCGTCTGGGGTGAGTCCCTCTATGAGATGCAGTCCCGCGAGGGCTGGTTCCGCGAAGGCGCCCACGGCCGCGAGGTCAGCGTCGGCGATATCCGTGTCGAGCCCGTCAATGACCAGGAACAGCAGTCCGGCAAGGACATGAAATACCGGATGACGGCCGTGATCAACGGCGAGGAGATCTCGCATGAGATTACCCGCAGGCAGTATGACAAGTTCATGGCCGTGGATGACTACCACCGCATGAAGCTCTTCTCGAAGGTCTTCAGCGAGGTGGACATGAAGCAGCTCCCCCGCGAGCAGCGGGAAGGCGGGCCGAACATCGGGGCTGCCATCCTGGCGGCGCTTACCGTTGCCGGAGAGATGGCGCGGGGGCCGCGGATGGCTCCGGACCTCTATATGGAGCGCCACGGCGGCGCCCATGTCTATATGAAACCCGGCGTTGATTCGCCCCAGGACATCGCGAGCCGGGCCTTCGAGGCAGGCCTCAATGCTGCGGAGCACGGTGTTGGATTAGGAAGATAGTTGGTTATGGGAAACCTCACTTACGACGATTACATGCAGCGCCTGACGGTGCAGGATATCCTGAAGGATGCGGGCTACGTCCGCAACCGGAAGGACGGTATGCGCTATCCGTCGTTCGTCCGTCTGGACGAGCACGGTCAGCGTATCCGCGGTGACAAGTTCATCGTCACGCATGACGGCCGGGGCTGCTTCCACCCTCCGGTTCAGAAAACCTACAACATCATTTCTCTCATCAAGGAGCATCCTGATCTCTTTCCGGAATACGAGGTCGGCATGAACCTCGACCTGTTGGTAAACAAGGTCTGCTGCCGACTGCTTAATACGACCTATGAAGATAAGGAACGCGAGTTAAGGGAACCTGCGCCGGAGATCCGGCCTTTCAAGCTGGATGAGTACCGGCTGACGCGACTGGACAAGGCCGACAGGGAGACCTGGAGGCCGTTCTACCCCTTCTTCAAGCGGAGGGGCATCGACATCCGGACGGAGCTGGCCTTCCGCGACACCTATGTCCTTGCGGAGAAGGATCATCCGGACAGGAAGGGTGTGACTTACTGTAATCTTTCCTTCCCGCTCACCGTCCCCGGTGGTGACGGAGCTATAGTGGGATTCGAGGAACGGGGCTGGCCCAGGCGTGACGGCAGCCCGGCCTACAAGGGCAAGGCCGCCGGAAGCAACGGCAGCGCAGGCCTGTGGATAGCCTCCCCCGGCGGTACTGAACTCAGGGATGCGAAGAGGGTGTTCCTCTTCGAGAGCGCCTACGACGCTATGGCCTTCTTCCAGCTCCGGCGTGAAGATGACAAGGGCATCGGAAAGGCCGTCTTCGTCTCCACGGGCGGGAATCCGACCCGTGCGCAGATGCAGGGGCTTCTCCGAACCGCACCTGCGGCGGTGTTCCATCTCTGCTTCGACAATGACGAGGCCGGGCGTCAGTTCGCTGAGAACTTCATGGCTGTTGCGAAAGAGGAGAAACCCCACAGTGATGTGGCCCAGGCGTTCAAGGACACACCTGGTCATATCCAGGTGGACCACGAGAAGGAAAGCGCCCTCTTCAGGCTTCCGAAGGATGTCCAGCAGAAGTATTTCGACGTCGAGGAACTCTCCGAAGACCTCAGGGAAGGATATCTCTGTGACGAGGATAAGGAGGATCTGCGTGCCCGCATCAAGGAGGGCTACAGGAACTTCTTTGCGGCGGTTGACGGCCTTATTATCCAGGTGGAGCGCGAGCTCCCTGAGGAAGGATACAAGGACTTCAATGACGAGCTCCTCGGGAAGGAGATGACCGAGAGGAAGGCCGTTGGATGCGACCTGGACGGCGACGGAGCCGTCGAGACGGAGGAATCTCACGAGGAGAAACACAAATACCACAGGTAAGGTTATGCAGAACGGTAATCAATACGCGGACGTGATGATCCGTCCGGACTGGCGCCAGCTTCTCATCGATGAGCTGGTGTCCATCCTTGCGGCCATAGCGCTCCTTGTCATCGGAGGACTGGACGGTGTCCCCTACCATTCGGTCTTTTTCTGCCTCGGCCTGGCGCTGGTCTTCAAGGTCTACTACCGGTTCGTCTACCTCAGGGGCATGCACTACACCATCACCGGCGAGCAGCTCGTCTACGAGCACGGGGTGTTCACCCGCAGCCGGGACTACATCGAACTCTACCGTATCGTGGACTTCGACGAGAAGCGGAGTTTTCTCCAGCTCATACTGGGCCTGAAGACCATCGTCGTGCATTCCGGCGACCGGACGATGCCCAAGCTCCTGATCATCGGCATCCGCGAAGGGACTGATATCGTCGATTGCCTGCGCGAACGGGTTTCCTACAACAGAAAACGCATGAACATCCATGAATTCGCAAACTACCGATAGACTCAAGGAACGCGCCTGGCCGATCCTGCTACGCCTGATTATCATTGCTGTGGCCCTGCTGGTGACAACCCTCATCAGCACGGTCAAGGCCAATGCCCAGATCGTCGTGGCCAATCCGTTGGAGTGGGCCGTCCTCGTCGAGGGGAACGAGCTCATCGACGGCCAAATCAAGAACGAGACGGAGGGCATGACCCGCACGGCCGTCCTCCAGAGCACCATCGCCGCCGAGTTCAGCGGCATCAAGAGCTGGGAAAAGAAGTACAACGCCTACCTCAAGTCGGCGGACGGCTTCGCCTCGTCCATCAAGGCGGCCACCTATCTGTACAACGACGGGGTGCGGCTCTTCATCAACCTGTCCGACATCCGGAAGGCCATCGCCGCCAACCCGCAGGGACTGGCGGCCACGCTCAGCATGAATAATCTATATATCGAGACGGCCACGGAGCTGGTCTCGGTCTATTCGGCACTGAAGGAGGCCGTGGCCACCGGCGGTGACGGCAACATGCTCACCGGCGCAGAGCGCTCCGAAACCCTGTGGATGATCGAGGACAGGCTGAAGGCCTTCAACCATAAGCTCTCCCTGCTCTCTCTTTCCCTGCGTTACTATACCCTCTCCGACGTGTGGTACAACGCGACGGAGGGGATCATCGACCGTGACTACGGCGAGATAGCGCGCCATGCGCAGGACCGCTGGAAGCGTGCTTCCAGGACCTACTAGATAATGATTGTTATGAGAAGATTACTGTTCGTTATCGTCCCGCTGCTCCTGATGCTTATGCTCTGTGAGCGTCTCCGGGCGCAGTCCATCGACCCGACCCTGGCTGCGATGATCCTCCTGTATACCGAGAAGGCTGAGAATTCCCTTCGCACGGAGCAGGAGGCGATGCTGCTGGAGACATCCGGGCATATCTGGGTGAAGAGCGAAGTGGAAGGCGTTAGGAAGCTCGACGAGGAGTTCAATGAGTACCTGGATACCTTCCACGGTATCATCGTCTATGCAGCCCAGATCTACGGCTTCTACCACGAGATTGACCGTCTAGCGGAGAATACCGGAAAGCTCGCTGAGCGTATCACCCAGAGTCCCGGCAACGCCCTTGCGGTGGCGCTTTCAGCGAACCGGAACAAGGTCTACAGGGAGGTGATCCTCCAGAGTGTGGAGATCGTGAATGACATCCGCATCGTCTGCCTTTCCGATGTGAAGATGACCGAGAAGGAACGCACCGAGATCGTCTTCGGTGTGCGTCCGAAACTGAAGGGCATGAACAAGAAGCTTGAGCGGCTCATCCGGGCCGTGAAATACACCACTCTCACTGATGTCTGGAACGAGGTGTCCGGGCAGCAGCCTGACAAGGCCGATGTCGAAAGCATCTCGATCGAGGCCTTCCGCAGATGGAAGACCATGGGGAAGACGGTGAGACCTTAAAACTATGATGATATGAGTTGGAGATCAGTCCTGAAACTGGGCGGCAAGGCCGCCAAATGGGCCGGACGCGGAGCGAAAGCCGCCGTGGAGACCGGAGGAAAGGCCCTCCTGCATCCGCAGCAGACGCTGAAGGGTGCGGGTACGGCGCTCAAGACCGCAGCCGTCGGTGGCGGCCTTGGATATGTGGGTTGGAAGAAACTCACGACGGACGAGAGCGTCGTTGGCATCGTCAGCGACGCCATCATCGGCAAGGAGACCACGGACAAGGTCAGCGAGACCGTTCACGGGGCCGTGGACGGCATCCGCGACCTGAAGGAGTCCGTAGGTAACATGACCGAGAAGGTCTCGGGAGCCGCCGAGAATGTTGACGGGAAGCTGAACGGAATATCCAGCTTCCTTTCCGACGTGTCCTCCGGCAACGGCGGCGAGATGATGGGAGGTTTCTTCCAGAACCTCACCCACGGCAATGTATCGGGGATGGGCGTGATGGGGCTTGTCCTCTCGGCCTTCCTTGTCTTCGGCCGCTTTGGTTGGATGGCCAAGCTGGCCGGGGTGATGCTGGCCATGATGACCATCGGTAACAATTCCCGGAGGGAGCTCTCCCCTGCCGCAGTACAGGCCGATCCGGCCCGCCTGGCTCAGGCGAAGGACATGAGGCAGGACGAGCCGCAGGAGGTTGAACAGATTCATCGTAGAAGATAAACACCAACAGATATGAAGTACTCTCAGGAAATGATTCTCAAGTCGCCCTCCGGCTACTGTATGCCGTTCGAGGAGCGTGACGGGGAGGTAGTGATGTCGCTCGGCTACGGCAAACAGACAAATCCACAGACAGGGTTGGAGTTCTTCCACCACGGGGTCGATTTCGCCGCGCCCCATTACTTGCTTTCCGCCGTAGCCAGCGGAACCGTCTCAGGGATCGGCACGGACAGTGTGCACGGGGCCTATCAGGTCATCCGGTACGGGGACTACGAGGTGACATATGGCCATCTCTCGAACATCCTCGCAGGATACGGTGAATCGGTCCGTGCCGGTCAGACGGTGAGCGTCAGCGGCGACATTCTCCATATGGAGACGAAATACAAGGGCGAGGAGCTGGATCCGATCGAGTTTCTCACGATGATCTACGGAAACATACGCAGTCTGGAGCGCAGGAACGCCGGAATGGAATCCGATGACATCTCTGCCATTGCCGAGGGGCTGCATACACGATATGACAGGGATGCCGAGGAGATAGAGGAGCTGATGCTCCGGTTCTTCCCGGCGTACCTGACCGACCTCGGAAGCGGAACCTATACGCTTCCCCAGAGGACGGAAGGTGCCCTCAGGAACATCCTGACGATGGCTTCGTCCAGGAAGTATTTCTTCGAGGCGATGCCCTCTATGGAGAATCCCATGGGACTGGGACGCAGGAGCGTCCCGCTGGCGGCGAAGGTGCAGAACCTGCTCATCGCCGACTTCCTGAACTATCTCGCGCTGATCCACGGGACATATCTGTCCACGTGGGATGAAGGCGTAAAAAAAAAGCCTACGGGCAGGCCGTAGCGGACAGCGGTCTCGTGGATCCGCTGGAGGACCTGGACATCGTCGTCCAGAGCTTCGACATCCCGAGGACCGTGAGCGTCTATCCGGACCAGGCGGGCATCCGCTGGTGGACGAAGGCGTGGTTCAACAACCGGAAGGACGGCGAGGCCAGCGTGGAGATTTCCCGCCAGAACGCCATCCTCTTCATCCGGAATCAGGTGGAGAAAGATGAGTGGTTGGAGGAGCACTTCCCCAGGCAGATGGAGGTCTACCACAACGCCATCGAGGAGACAAGGAAACAACTGCTCGCCCAGCAGGTGAACATGTAACAGTCAGTAACAGAAAAAAGGATAAATAAAACAATCGGTTGATCATGATTAAGCAAGAAACCATCAGACGGTTCAAGGATACCGTCAAGAAGCTCATGAAGAAGACGGACTACAACCCGTCCGACTCCCCGTTCGACATCCTCGTTCTGGACATACGAAAGAAAGAGGATAGGATTGAATACTGCGGCTATGAAAGAGATGTCAAGGTACAATTCGGAGAATCGCTGCCCTTCCTGGGAAGCCCCATCAAGGTCATCGTCCGTGTCCCGCACAAGAACAGGGCGGTCCTGACCGACGACCCCGATACGAAACCCGTCGAAACAGGTGAAGACTGGGTCGACCATTACAAAGGGGATGTCTTCCTCATGTACTCCAACAATGCATTTCTGAATACGCCTGCGACAGGGAACAAAGGGAGCAGTCCCGTCACCATCTTCTCCCTCGGACTGCCGGTGGAGAAACTCAAGGAGGTGATACTCGACGCGAGGCTCAAACAAGACCTCGAACAGATCAACGCCTGGGGACTCATTCCGATTGTCGACGAAATCATTCCTGAGATAGACGGCGTACCGCCGGAAACCATACAGCCCAATAAGGCGGCCTACCTGGAAAAGATCATCGACAAGATATCGAGGACGGCCATACTCTCGGAGAAAGGTATCCATTGAACCCATGAAATGAGGATTGGATCGGGATCCAACCATAGATTTTGATTACCCGAAAAAAAGATAAACGATGACAGACAGGGAACAGTTCACGACGAAGGTCGAGCCCATCATGGACAGGGTGATGCAGGATCTCCGGAGCCGTCAGGCCGAGGAGACCAGGCGCTTCATGCGCTCCCCTGCCTATATCCTGTCCGGGATATCCGGTCCTGACGGTGGGATGGCATCCCAGGCCATAGCCCTGGATTCGCTCAGGGTTACGGGCGAATGGAATTCCAAGACTGCGGAGGATTATGTCGAGATGGTGAAGGCTGAACTCCGTAAGGAAGGTATTACCGTTACCCCTCAGATCGAAGAGATGATGATTGAAAAGATGGCCAGAGACCAGGTTCCTCAGTCATCCATCGATTACATCCTTCGCAAGGCCGCCGGCAACTCCATCTTTGGGCTTCCGGAAGAGGCCAGGAAGACACCTCTTCAGAGGGAGATTGAGGAGCGCGCGGAAGAGATGTACAATCCTACCAAAGTTGAAAAGGGAATCGGCTGGGGACTCGGTGCCGCAGCGGATTTCGCGACGATGGGAGGCCTTGGCGGCGGAGTCGTCAGCGGCCTCAAGTTCGTCGGTGCGGACCTCGCCATCAATGCCGTCATCGATACCGTAGATGCCAGCCAGCGCAAGGATGTCCCGAAGGTCATCGCGCCCGGGCACGAGGAGGAATGGCTGGCGATGAACGGCGGTAAGCAGGAAGAGACCGAACCGGTGCAAAAGGAACCAGCTATTCAGGAACAGCCTCCCGTTGAGCAGATGGAGCCGGAGCCTCAGTCCGTTCCGGCAAGTGAAGAAACAGCGAAGAAGGAGGTCGCCCAGGCTCCCGTACAGGAGACGAAGGAGTCGGCTCCGGAGCAGCAAGCCGTCCGGGCGAAGAGCAATACGGGCGGCTGGCAGGGCATCCTGACGGGCCTCGGACTGAACGGCATCGGCGACATCGGCCGCAATGCCGGATATATCCTCGCCATGCTGCCGGACATCCTTCTGGGGATGTTCACGGGCAAGACGCAGAGCCTCGGCATCAAGGACAACCTGGTGCCCATCGCGAGCATCATGGCGGGTCTCTTCGTCAAGAATCCGCTCCTAAAGATGACCCTCATCGGCCTGGGCGGGGCGAACCTCATTAACAAGGCCGGACACGAGCAGCTCGCTAAACGCGACGGCGTGTCTGCGGAGCCTGACCGTCAGAACCGGTATCTCCAGTATGATGACCAGGAGATGAATCCCAGGATCCGGGATGCCCAGATACAGGGGAATACCCTGATCGCGTCCATCGACGGGATTCCCGTCACCGTCACCCTTCCTGATAAGGTCATGGAAGCCCATGCCGTGGGGGCTCTCCCCCTGGGTACGCTGGCGAACGCGGTCCTTGAGAAATGTGACCGGATGCAGGAGGTCAGCGAGGCCCGTGACCGGTTCGAGGAGGAATCCCGCAGCCAGACCAGAGGAATCACACAACGATAGCAAACCATCAAAACTACAGTCATATGTCAGAGAGAACACAATCAGAGCAGAATGCTGCTGACCGCCGGAGGGAGCTCCTCACGGAGGCCCTCGACAGAGCCGCCGCTGGCGGCGTCTTTCTCAATGCGCAGGGCAAGATGGCCCCGAGACTCTTCAAGTCCACCTCAGGGGCATCCATCTCCGCCTTCAATGCCCTCACGCTCGCCCTCCACAGCGACAGTGGCGGATTCAAGACCAATCTGTACACCCCTTTTCCAGAGGCCAAGAAGCGCGGAGACAACGTGCAGGCCGGAGAGAAAGGCGTTCCTTTCATATGGTACAGGTGGAATGAGTTCCGTGACCGCTCCAATGCGGAAAGGACCATTTCCCGCCAGGAATACAACGCCCTTTCCGATGAGGAGAAGAAAGGATACGCCCCCGTCCGTGACCGCGAGATCCGCTCGCTTTTCAATATCGAGCAGACGACGCTTCCTTTATCCGATAAAGAAGCCTTCGAGGCGGCCGTAAAGGAATTCGGCCCGGTGTCAGAGCGCGGAGAATCCGAGCAGGATGACAAGAAACTCCGGATGGATGTCAACGACTATCTGAAGTCCATCGGCGAGAACCTGGTG
>JAEEGI010011687.1_pt1 | contig 18907 bp, 19 predicted proteins | sample 8958751 | NCBI WGS metagenome assembly JAEEGI01 (sample SAMN16246545, study PRJNA631951) | gut metagenome | biome: gut microbiome; feature: rumen; material: KS-attached | host: Bos | place: Iran: Karaj | collected 2018-10 | reverse complement strand
GATGCGTTCGGCCAGCGAGAGCATCTGCTCCCTCAAGGCGGTGAATGCGGTTGTTATGCGGTCAGTTTGCTTCATTCGATGATGCTGTTTCTACTCAATAAACGTAGGAACTAGTCATTTGTAACAACAAAAATAGAAAAAAAAACGGAAAATCCATCATTTTTGGAATTTCCGTCTTTTTCGTTATGTCCGTTATCTCTGTTCAAGGATTACAGACCGATGGTGAGACCCATGGTCCAGGTGTTCTTGATTTCGGGGCCGTGACCGTCCTTGAAGAACTTGCCCGGGGTGTAACGGCAGTAGATGCCGAGTTTGTTCCACGTGAGGGCACCCATGGCGTCAAAGCCAATCTTCTGCTGCTTGAGACCCTTGAACTTAGTGTCATTCACTACCTTGTTGAGCTCATAATGATTGTCAATGCGAGCATAAGCGTTCCAGTTGAGGATACCAGCCAGGGTGATGTTGAGTTTGCCTGCAATACGCTGGGTGAACGCCAGCGGGAACTGTACGGTCCACAAGTTCAGGTTAGAGGAACGGTCTTTGATCTTATCAGCATCGATGCTGGGATAAGTTCCCATAATGACAGCGTCAGCAACATCGTCACGCATAAGCATGGTGGGGCGCTTCATGCTGTAAGAGCGATGGTGGATACCGACACCGAGCGAGATATTTTGGCCATGCAGGCTGTTATAGTTTACAGCGGCAATATTGAGTAAACCGATTTCAAAGCTATTGTTAATGGTTTCCCAATTGTGTTTTAAGCCCATACCGAAGTAGAATCCGTTGGTTGTAATGGCCCAGTGACTTTTAGCATCATCACTCTTGAAGGGATGGTCATAGGTCATGTTGTTCTCTTCGCCAGCGGCTTCAGGAGCCTCAGCTGCGGTTGCCGTGTTCAGCTGTACCATGGCCAGCATGGCAGCAAAAATCAAAACAATCTTCTTCATTTTCTTTAAATTGCTATCTGTTAAAAATTCATTTCTCAAAATCGGGGCGCAAAATTACTTTGTTTATATGAAGTTTGCAAATATTTTTGTTCTAATCGCGCTCAATGACCTTGGCAAAACGTACTTGACTCTTAAAAACGGGGAAATTAAAGGTAAGAATGACACCGTTCTCGATGGTGGCATAGGAATCATCGCCGATGGGCTCCATGGTAGCGTCAATCCATGTGAGGTCATAGTTGCCAGAGAATACAGTCTTGACCATGTGCCCCTTAAACATGCCTGGATTCCATAGCGATTTCTTGATTTGGGCTCCGTCGATGTAGATAAGGTCGTAGCCGTCATCGGTGCGAACCACAGCAAGCGTGTAACGTCCGCCTATTCGCAGCCATTTCTCTTCCATGTCCCGGTCAAGATAGCGCCAGTAGCCCTCCACGGGATCAATGCTGTTTGCCAAGTATTCGTCAAGCGCCTCAAGGGTCCATAAAGTAGAGGGGGCCACTTGGTCTTCCCTTTCAATAGTCAACACAGCACGCTCGATAGCAACGCGAGAGCCAGGTCCAACCAGATAGCCGACCTGAACCGCTCCCACAGGCCTGACAATAGAAGCCTCAAGCACCGTCTGTAGCTCTTCCTTGCCAATGGAGATTCGCACGCCACGTTCATCGACATCGGCACACAGGGTGTTCAGGTCATCTTCCAGTGAAACGCCTTTGCTCACGGTCGTGGAAGCCACTTCGGTCACGTCGCCGTCCTGATATTGCATGAGGGAGACGCGCATTGAGCGCTCATCGGTGATGTCGTCATAGGGGGCGCTGTTATCACAACTAAGCACCACAGCACAGTAGTTGCCCTGCTCGTCATAATTGAAGACCAAACCCCACTGTGGGCTGGTAATCGTCGTCTTGCCGCCAGTCATGGGATTCTTTATTGACTTGGTCTTGCCCAGCTTGTTGTTGAGGTTGGCTAAGCGTAGCTGGTAGCGATAGGACGTACTGATAACATCCATCATGTCGGTCGTGACGGCATCGGCCATCGTCGCATTTTCCTCGACAAGGCGATCATCCACGATGGCTTTATAGCGTCCAGCCATCCTCATCCCCTTGTCGGGAAATAGCCCGCCAAACTGGTTTTCCACTGTGTTATAATAGGACTTGCCATCGGCCATTAATGTGCCAACGGTCAACAGAATCAAAAAATATAATCTCCACATCATACAACATCTAATCTTACGGCCACGCCAAGGCGAGGCCCTACACTCCTAACTCCTCACTTCTCACTCATGATGATATGGTTCGTGGCGCAGGATGGTAAACGCGCGATAAAGTTGCTCGACAAAGACGAGCCTAACCAGTTCATGAGGGAAGGTCATCTTGCTGAGCGATATTTTCTCGTTGGCTCGGTCATACACTTCCTGAGAAAAGCCATAGGGACCGCCCACAACAAACACCAGCCGTTTGCTGCCGCTCGCCATGCGACGCTGTAGCCACTGGCTGTAATCAATGGATGTTCGTTCTGTGCCGTGTTCGTCAAGCAGCACGACGTGGTCGCTGCTCTCAATGGCAGACAGCAGTTGTTTGCCTTCAGCAACCTTCTGCTGGGCCTCGCTCATGTTGCGGGTGCCTTTCACATCACCGATGTACTGGATGTTGAAAGTGACATAGTGCTGCAACCGCTTGACGTATTCTTCAATACCTTGACGGATAAAGCCCACCTCGGTCTTGCCGATCACTGCAAGTGTAATTCTCATAATTCAATCATTCTGACTAAAATCTGGCACAAAATTAGCAAAACAGCCGAAACTTTCCTAACTTTGTGGTCTGAAATCATTAAATTCACATACGATATGAAAACAAGAGAAGAACTGATTGATGAATTAATCGACTTGGCCTTTGCCGAGGACATCGGTGACGGTGACGCTACCACGTTGTGCTGCATTCCTGCCGACGAGATGGGGCGCCAGCGCCTAATCGTGAAAGAAGAAGGTATCCTGGCTGGAGTGGAAATCGCACGTCGCGTGTTCCATAAATTTGACCCCGAGTTGCAGATGGAGGTCATGATTGAGGATGGCGCCCACGTCAAGCCTGGAGATATCGCTTTCGTCGTGACGGGCAAGGTGCGCTCACTGTTGCAGACCGAGCGTCTGATGCTCAACATCATGCAGCGCATGAGTGGCGTGGCAACCACCACCGCCCGCTATGCCAAGTGCCTGGAGGGCCTCAAGACCCGTGTACTTGACACTCGCAAGACCACGCCAGGCATGCGTATCCTAGAAAAGGACGCTGTCAAGATTGGTGGCGGTTGCAACCACCGCATCGGTCTGTTTGACATGATCCTGCTCAAGGACAACCATGTGGACTTTGCTGGCGGCATCGTGCCCGCTATTGAGAATGCCCACCGGTGGTGTAAGGAGAATGGTAAAGACCTGAAGATTGAAATCGAAGTACGCAACTTCGACGAATTGCAACAGGTGCTGGACCATGGTGGCGTAGATCGCGTGATGCTTGACAACTTCACTGTTGAGAATACCCGCAAGGCTGTCGAACTGATCAATGGCAGGGTAGAGACTGAGTCTAGTGGCGGCATCACCATCGATACGCTGCGTGTCTATGGCGAGTGTGGTGTGGACTATATTTCGGTAGGTGCCTTGACTCATTCCATCAAGTCACTCGACATGAGTTTCAAGGCCTGCTAGTTTCAGTGAAGAGTTAGAAATGAGGAGTTAGGAGTGTAGGGGCCTCGCTTTGGCGTGGCCGTGAAAACACCTAGCGTCTAAGGTCTAAAAGAATGAAACTACAGGACATCCAACCGTTGTCGTTTCCTGGCATTGATGATGGCGACCCCATTCTCATTGCAGGCCCTTGCAGTGCCGAAACCGAAGAGCAGACACTCGATACCGCAAGGGCATTGAGTGGCATCGGCGTGAAGATATTCAGGGCAGGCATCTGGAAGCCTCGCACGATGCCAGGCGGCTTTGAGGGCGTGGGTGACAGGGGATTGCCTTGGTTGCAGACCGTTAAACGCGAGACGGGAATGCTGGTGGCAACCGAGGTAGCCACTATCGACCACGTGAAGGCAGCACTGGATGCCGGCATTGACATCTTGTGGATGGGAGCACGGACGAGTACCAATCCTTTTGCCATGCAGGAGATTGCCGATATGCTCCGAGGCCATAACGAGGTAACAGTGCTTGTAAAAAATCCCCTCAATCCTGATCTTGACTTGTGGCTGGGAGCCTTGCAACGAATTATGGGGGCTGGCATCACCCGCATCGGTGCCGTGCATCGTGGATTCAGTTCGGCTGGCGAACATATCTACCGCAACAATCCGCAGTGGCACATTCCCTTTGAACTGAGGCGCCTTGCTCCAGGGATGACAATCCTGTGTGACCCGTCCCACATCGGAGGCAAGCGGAAATATGTGGAATCCTTGTCACAGATTGCCCTTGATACGGGCTTTGACGGCTTGATGATCGAGAGCCATTGCCATCCAGACCAAGCACTAAGCGACAGCGCACAGCAAGTCACTCCCCAAGACCTTGACACTATCCTGCGTCGCTTGGTAGTGCGTTCTGGAGCCCCTATTGAAGACGAGTTGGACCTCTTGCGCCAGCAAATTGACGACTGTGACCACGAACTGCTGGCTGTGCTGGCACGGCGCATGAGCGTGTCGCGGGAAATCGGTCATTTCAAGCGAGCCCATAACCTGCGAGTCGTACAGCCACAGCGTTATCAGGACATGATAGCGGCGCGCCTTGATGAGGCAGAGCAACTGGGATTGCAGACTGACTTCACACAGCGCGTCATGCAGGCCATCCACGAGGAGAGTGTCCGTCAACAACTTTCGCTTTAGATTTAATAAGAGAAATAGTTATTGTGTATTGATGATGAAAAGGGTCGTTATCATCGGGGCCTCATCAGGAATGGGGCGTGAAGTGGCTATGTTGTTTCTATCGCGAGGTTATCGCCTAGGGGTAGCGGCACGGCGCGAGGAGAGACTGCAGGAATTGAAGCAAATGGCTCCAGATAGGGTAGTGGTACAGGCGATTGACGTCATAAGCGATGAAGCCACATCACGGCTACGCGAGCTCATTGACCACCTAGGTGGCATGGATCTATTCTTTTATGTCTCAGGTATCGGCAAACAGAACCGCACGCTTGAGCCCAGCATTGAAATGGCGACAGTCAACACTAACGCTCTGGGCTTTACACGCATGATTGGGGAGGCCTACCGATACTTTGCCGAACTTGGAGAAGGACACATTGCAGCCATCACTTCAATTGCGGGCACCAAGGGACTCGGACCCGCTCCTTCCTATTCGGCTACTAAGGCTTTCCAGAATCTTTATCTCCAAGCATTAGAGCAGCAGGCCAACGCACGTAAACTAAAAATCCGCTTCACGGATATCAGACCAGGCTTTGTTGATACCGACCTATTGAATGGAGACTTCCATTATCCCATGATGTTAAAGCCCGAAAAAGCAGCACTCCAAATCGTGAGAGCTATCGATAATAAGCGGCATATCAAGGTCATCGACTGGCGCTACCGCCTGTTGACTCCATTTTGGCGTTGCTTACCAAATTTGATCTGGAGACACTTGAAAATCTAAATTCACAGACAGCTCAATTATCGGCGATCAGATCAATCAAATGGCTGATGTCTCCAACGGTGACTTCCCCGTCCAGGTTGACATCGGCACGACGGCGTGTATGGACATCGACATTACCTCCAAGGATAATGTCAGTCAAGGCAGTAATATCACCGATATTCACTTCCTTGTCATAGTTGACATCTCCTGGCTTCTCATAGTATCCTTTTAATTCCTCTTCAAGATAGGCAGCACGCTCCCTAAGCCAGTTGACAGCATTGGGAACCTGGGACGCGTAGTTAAAAGAATCTAAACCGGCTGCCTTGTTATTCTTCAACGAGGGCTCAGCGTAATTATAGTAGTCCTGGCAGAAGTCGCACAATTCGTCCAGACCATTGGCAATAAAGTCTTTAAACAGGAGATACATACGGCTTGCTACCTGAGGGTTGTAGCCCATGCGGCCGAAGAACCTAGATGGAACCAACTTGAGGAAAAAGTCACAATCGATGTTCTCGGTGAAGTAGCTTGATGAGTGAGTCGCATCATAGCCGAAAGCCCAATCAAGATCCCAAGCGGGTCCGAAGCACAGTTTGCTATCCTGATCCAAGACGTTCTCGTAGTAGCAGAAGGCGCTCTTGGGGTGGAACAACTCCAGATTACAGATGAAATCATTCAACAACATGTAGCGTGCCAAGAGGTCAAGATCAGCAAAATTAGAGAGAATGCCGCTATTCTCCACCTCAGTGGCAAAGTCATTAAACCGTTGTTTGATGTCGTTCAAAGTGAGCAAAGTAGTTCCCTCGCTGAACTCCGGCTCTTTAATGTTTACTGGCAAGTTAAACGAGGAAGTGCGGAACTTTTGGCCTGTGGCTTCGTCATAATAGGTATCCAGTTCAAGCAATGCGGCAACATTCTCATCATCCAGATCCACACTATTGTTGGCCAGACCAACCTTTTCAGTAAAATTATAGCTACCCTTGTAAGTGCCGTTGATATAGAGATCGACGGGAATGATGTGGCAAGGAGCCACGGTACCCATCAAGCTCGCAGCTTTCATGCCAATGGCATTGGTCAGTTGGGAACCTTTGATCTTGTTGGCCAGCAGCACCCAATTTTTACCTTTTGTGAGACCAAACGGTTTCACCTTATTAGCAAATTTCAGGCGGTAAGGGTTCTTGGCGTCAGGGTTACTGGACCAGGAGGAGTTGCCACGACCTTTGATTTGCACCGAATCGGTCATTGAGGGGAATACGCCAGCACCATCAATGATAATTTCAGCATCTACATAGTATTTTTTACTGGTGATGTTCACACCTCCGACAGTGTTGATATCGATACGCGGTACAGCTGTGGCCTGGTCAACCAAGTGATTCACATTGACTGTGTATTTACGCCCGAACGGTACTAGGATGTAATCTCCCGATGGTTGAGGTTCCAAGATATAATACTCAGGATAACCCACAGTGTAAACCAGTGTAGTGTCAAAACGCATGCGAGTTTGCTGGCTCACCTGCTCAATGCCGTCAACGTAGGCTCGTGCTGCAGTGTCCGACAAGCTGAAAGAGGCCGTCAACCATTTGCCGATGCATGCCACATCGACCGTGATGGTATCATCGGCAATAACTCCAGTAGCATCGGTGAATAACTGATAATTATACTTGTTATCAAACTCAAAGGATGTGATATAAGGAAACTCCTTGGGTAACTGGTTGCTGACCGATGCAACTTCATGTGAAGGATAGGAATATACGGTTCCGTCGGGGGCCGTAAACGACACGATACCACCATCGGTGGACATGGTTTCTACACAAGAGTCAGGAAAAACAAGAAAACGTCCGTCATTGAGTGTCACATAACTCGTAGTAGCAGCCACCTGTGATGACAGGGCCAACAAAATCAGCATGGCTGCTATAACGGACTTGGTGAGATTGCTCGCTTTCATAACTGTATAACGATAACGGATGGCATAAATTGCATAGTTTAACGGTTGACTCGGGCAGCTGTATGGAAGTGGGTGGCGTAATAATTCTGGCGAAGATCATCAACGCAGACACCCCGCGAAGATGAAGCATGAACAAATTTATGGTCCTTCAGATAGATACCGACGTGGGAAACCCGTTCATCACCTCCTGTAACAAAGAAGACCAGATCGCCTTCACGCAGATCATCCAGGTCAATAGGTTGGCAGTTTTGTTCAAGCATTTTGGCTGAATTGCGGTGTACCTTGATATCATAGACCTCCAGATAGACTTCCATTACCATCCCTGAACAGTCAGTACCCTCTCCGCAAGCATGTGCGGCATATACGTATGGGGTGCCCAACCATCGCTTCAACTCTTTATAGAGTTTTTTGTTGTCTTTCCGGCCTAACTTGATGTCTAGGCGCGCCCACTCGTCGCTTACCAGGCCATGTCCCTGCTGGGGTATCGGTTTTTTCTTTTCTTGGCTGGTAGTGGCCGATTGGTCATCAGTTGACGATGAGCCTCGGTTGCGACGCTCATGATAGGGACGATAGGTGTGAGTGTTATGGCTAGTACTACGGCAAGACACCACTGGCAGCGACATCAGAATCGCCGCTGCCAGATAAAGTATCGTTTTGCCTTTTATAGCCATTGAGCCTAGTTTTTTTTAGGCTTTAGGCTCCTCGTTAGAGGCTTCTTCGCCTTCTTGGTTATCTTCGTCCTCGGCTTTAGCGGTAAAATCGGTGATACCAGCGTTCACGAGGAGGTTATACCAAGAGATGATTTTCTTGATATCGCTGTTGTGTACGCGATCTGCATCCCAATTTTCCAGCACACTAGCCATGAACTCATGAAGCTGATCGGGAGTAGTATATGATTTGGCATCGATAGCCTTGTTGTCAAATTTCTTTCCTATATTCTCCAGTACCTGTGTCAAGGGCAGGTCATCGGCAGTAGTAAAGATGGAAATGTCGCCCAGGGACATCACGCGTTCACGAGAATGTACGGGAAAGCGGTGACCATCGGCTAAGCCTTCAACCAGCAGCATGTTCTTGCCATAGGAAACAAGTTTGTAAAGTCCGGGACGTCCCGAGATAGATAAAATTTTCTTCAGCATAATGTGAATTGGTAATGTTGATAATTAGTTATTGTTTTTGTTTATAAATGATTGGTCAGTCTAATCACCTGTGGCAGGAGTGCATCAAGATTGTCATTGACAATCACGTGCTCGCCCGGAGCCACGATGTCTTCAGCCGCTTGAGCGGTCATGCGTTCCTCGACCTGCTGTGAAGTGAGACCACTACGTGCCATGACACGACCGATGCGAACATCGGCAGGAGCAGTCACATGCCACACTCCATCCACGACACGGTCCAAGGCTGCCGTGCGCAACAATGCAGTCTCGACAAAAGCAGCCTTAGCTCCCTGCAAGGCTTGTAACGAAGCCCAATGCTGTAGGTCTCGTGCTGTAGCCGGGTGAACAATGGCATTGAGACAAGCCAGAGCCTGCTCATTGCCAAAAGCCACCTTGCTCAAGTGCTTGCGGTTCAATGAGCCGTCGGCAAGATACGTTTCCTTCCCAAAAGCTTGAATCAGCTGACTTTTCACGTCGTCATTATCGGTCATCAACGCTCGTGCACGCGAGTCACAATCATAGACTTCAAAGCCCATGACCTTGACGATGTGAGCTACAACACTCTTGCCGCTACCGATGCCTCCAGTGATGGCAATCAACTCCATGCCTAATGTTTCTCGATAATGTACTCCACACTATCGTGGGAGAATTCTACATCCTGGTAAGCGGCAGGCACTTCACCGATCATCACTTTCACCTTGTTGCTCCTGGTATTGACGTCCACCATATTGTAATCCACAACAGCAGTGATGCCGGCATCCTCGGTAATGCGACTTACGGGTGTCAGGTACGACACTTCCACACTACTTGGGAAGAGCAGCATTTTCACGCCTGCTGGAGCATTGCGCACAGCAATCTTGACCGATCTGGTTTGCTGTTTCAATTTCTCGATGGGCACAGTAATCTCGATGGAGCGAGGCTCGACAACTGCACCATTGATGGGAGCAATGGCCACCCTGCGACGCAACGTGTCAGTCAGCTCAAGTTCCTCGACATGATAGGTGAATACCTGATTGATCTCGCTAAGCGTTTTTGCATCACTGAAGACGAGTACCGAGTCCTGACTTTGTATCAAAGCACCATACTGGGCGTAGTCCTCACGTGGCTCGACAACAATATCAGTCTTGACGGGCACTTTCTTGCCAGGCAGGTCGGTGAACCTGATACTGATGTTCTCGGGCAACACGTTCACGATGGTAGCATGCTTGTTAAGTACAGGAGCTAACGTCTTCTTCAAGTGACTCTGGTCAATCTTGAAGGTACTGTTGCCGTCACTGTAGTCAGTCAAGCGCAGTGTAAGCTTCGGTGTCTTGTGGAACAAGTAGGTAAAGAAGCGGTATCCGCGGTCACGCACGGTGACAGTAAGGGTGTCTGGCACCTTGTTCAGCAAGTGTACATTTTTAGGCTTGCTGATCTCAACAGGTACCTCAATCTCCATCTGCATGTCACCGTTGAAAGTCAAGAAGCTCCAGAATACAGCCGAGATGATTACAAAAAACAAGTATAGCAGAATCGACCTCGTGCGGGGCGATTCCCTCAACTTTTCTCGGATGGTTTCCAGCAGCTTCATCTTTTTCAGATTACCCGCATCGGGCAACAGTGATTATTTCTTGACGTCGGCACCAGTCTCGGCAACATCCTGCATCGACTGGTAAATGGAATTCTTGTCAATCCTGATTGTCACGTTCTGGTCAATCTCAAGCAAGACATAGTTGTCCCTGACCTCGCGGATGCGGCCATAGATACCACCGGCTGTCATCACCTTGTCACCTTTCTGGAGACTGTCGCGGAAAGCATTGATTTTCTTCTGTTTCTTCTGCTGCGGAGCAATCATGAAAAAGTAGAAGATGGCAATGATCATCACAATCATGATGAGGCTTGACATGCCAAAACCGCCAGCAGGGGCTGCGCCACTTGCTGCTTGCAATAAAATCAAGTTATGCATAGTATTCTGTATTTATTTATTTATGATTAAAAAAATTAGTTTCACTATTGATTAGTGCTTGAAGATGATACCATCCTTTTGCAACTGCTTGACAGCATTGTTGAGAATGCCGTTGACAAACTTGCCGCTAGCTGACGTGCTGAAGTTCTTTGCCAGCTCAATATACTCGTTGAGACTCACAGCTGTCGGTATCTTGTCAAAGGTGCGAACCTCGGCAAGCGCGGCACACATAATGATACGGTCCATCAAGACAATACGGTTCTTGTCCCAGCGGCTGCTCTGCACCAGTTCATCGATAAGGGTGTTGTTCTCAGGCATCAGGGACACAGTAGCCGTAAACAGTTCCCGACCGAACTGGCTGTCTTCCTCATCCTTGTACATTGGCATAATAGCGTCCTCATTTCCATCGGCAAGCCTGCGGAAGGTCTTAGACACAAATTGGAAGATCAAATCCATATCATCTTCGGTCCAGAACAGCGAGCGCTGTTCTATTGCGTCAGCCATATTTTCGTCAGGCAAGATGACTTGCTTCATGAGCTGCTGCCACAACAGGCAATCATTGCCCATGCTGTCCTCCTCGTCGGCCATATAGTCATTGTAAAGATCGCTCTTGAGGATCTTATCGAGCATCAGGCGTTGGAAGATGGGATCATCATTCCATGTAACCGTGTGCTCCTCGGCGTAACGGCTTAACAGCTCGTTAGAAGCAAGAGCAGCGACAAGACGGTTGTTGACAAATTTCATGTTGGGATTCAAGTCCTCTTCACTAGGCATATACTTGTTGCGGGCCTCGTCAAGGCGCATTTCCTGAATATGAGTCAGTTCTACAGGTAAACGCAACAGGTAATGGTAAAGCTCATAGGTCTTTACAAGACTAGATTCCAAATCGTTCAACGCATTTGAAAGCGTGCGATCAGGCTTGGTAAGCATATATGAGTACAGATTCTGTACTACCTTGGTCCGGATTAATACTCGATTTATCATAATGTCAAATTTTGAACTTGCAAAATTAACGAAAAAAGTCGAAATGAACAAGAAAAGGGCCTAATTCACCTCCTGATTGTCTTCTAGACGTTGACGTACAACCTCATAAATCATGATGCCGCCTGCCACCGAGACATTCAACGAATTGATATGTCCAAATTCCGGTATCATCACCTGAGTGTCACACAATTTCATAATTTCGGGCGAAACGCCTTTATCCTCAGCGCCCAGTACGATTGCGACGGGACCAGTATAAACCCCACGGGTATAAGGTACTTGACTCTTGTCACTGGTGCCCACAATCTTGAAGCCGCTATCACGCAGCAGCTTCACCGCATTCACCAGGTTGTGCTCGCGACAAACAGGCAAGTAATTGAGCGCTCCAGCCGAGGTTTTGACAGCATCGGCATTGGCACTCACGCTCTCACGGTCAGGAATAACAATAGCACTCACACCAGCGCATTCACAGGTACGGGCTACTGCGCCGAAGTTACGCACATCAGTCACACCATCGAGCACCACGATAAATGGATTCTCACCATTATCAAACAGTTGAGGCACGATATCCTCAACTTGGTAATAGGTGACTGCCGACATCAATGCGAGCACACCCTGATGGTTGCGGCGTGTGATGCGGTCTATCTTCTGCACGGGTACACGTTGAACAGGCACACGCAATGAGCGAGCCCGGTCCACGATTTCCTTGGCAGTATCAACATTGAGCGTTTTGCTCAGCAGGATTTTGTCTATATCCTTTCCGGCATCAATAGCTTCTAGAACGGCATGGATACCATAAATGTATTGGTTCTTGTCTATCATTTTCTTTTTATATTGTGCTTAATCAGTGATTTTGCATTCTCGATAGCAGCTTGGTTCAATCCCTTGCCGCTGAGCATACGGGCTATTTCCATGATGTGTTCATGCTCATCAAGAGTTTCAACCTGGGTCAAGGTCTCCACATCGGTATCGGTCTTGAAAACGCGCAGGTGATGGTCGCCATTAGCAGCCACTTGAGGCAGGTGGGTGATGGCTATGACCTGAATCGTACTTGCAATTCCTGCCATCATTTCACCTATCATGTTGGCCACATCACCACTGACGCCTGTATCCACCTCATCAAAGATGATGCTGGGCAAGCGCATGTGACGGGCTGTAATTGTTTTGATACACAACATCACACGGGATATTTCTCCACCAGATGCAGTGTCCTTGACAGGCATAGGACGCTGGTTCTTGTTGAATGACATCATGAACTCCACGCTGTCGGTTCCACTGGGAGTGAGGTCTGTTGTTGTAAAATCAACGTTAAAGGCGATGTTCTTCATCCCCAGGGGAGCAGCTAATGCCAACAAATCCTTGCCGAAACGATTGGCGGCATCATGACGCCTTTCTGACAATCGTGAAGCGATGTCAAGTGCTGTTGTCCGATGAGTGTTGACGAGCTCTTTAAGTCCTTCGATGATATCGTCATTATGTTCAATTTCGCCCAACTGTCGTTCATAATCATGCTGGATAGCAATGAGTTGATTGACATCCTGGGCGTTATGTTTGCGTTCCAGACTGTAGATATTGTTCAATCTATCATCTACTCTGGCTAGTTCGGCAGGGTCATCATTCAGGGTATCGACAATCGCTCCCGTACTCTGAGAGATATCCTTCAGATCAATGATGGCTGATCGTACACGCGCCGACATCCCTTCGACTTCTGAGAGGTTCTTTTCAGCGTTCTCAAGGCGCTGAGCAACCGCTGACAGCCTTTCCAGAATGCTATTGTCATCATTATTCAACTCATTCTCTACGCTCCACAAGTCTTCCTTAAGTTCGGTGACATTACTTAATTTGCTCTGCAGAGACTCCAACAGCTTGTCTTCATCGGGCTGCAATTGGAGAGCATGTAGCTGGTCGAGTTGAAAACGGATGTAGTCCTCGTTGAGACGCAGCTGTTCTATGGCGCGCTGGGTATCATCAAGCTGTTTAAGGGCATTGCGATACTCCTGATAGGTTTTGCGGTAATCATCAAGCAAACCGGCATTGCCAGCGATGCTGTCCAGAATAGACAACTGGAATGCAGGTTGCGACAACAGCATATTGCTATGTTGGGAATGGATGTCAAGCAACCGTGTCGCCAATTCTCGCAACACCGACAAGGCGACAGGAGTATCATTGACAAATGCACGTGAACGACCAGTAGGGGAGAGCTCGCGCCTCACGAGGCACTCATGGTCATCCCAATCAATATCCTGTTCCTCAAAGAAACGCTGTAATCCATATCCGACGATGTCGAACGTCGCCTCAACTACTGTCTTGGACGACATGTCCCTAATCGACTTGGTATCGGCACGTTCTCCCAGGATAAGAGACAAAGCTCCCAGGATGATTGACTTGCCTGCACCAGTTTCACCGGTAATGATGGTCAAGCCATCATCAAAGACGATATCTAACCGGTCTATGAGCGCATAATTAGAGATATGCAACTGTTTTATCATGGCTTGCCCCGGCGGTTAGTTCTCAGTTTTCTTGATTTGGTCAAGACGATTAGTCTCGCTGGGGTAAACTTGGTACAGCATCTCATACACGTTCTCTTTCTCGGTCATGTTAGCCTTACTATAGATGTTAATGAGTTCATCAAGCTTGGCATTCTTAAACATTGTCAAGCAGACCGACAAGGGGGCCACATCATAGATTTTGGCTAAATTCTCCAGTGTATGGGTAATCGCTGAACGGCCCTTATCCACCGTAACGACCATTTGATCCAGTCCCATGCGATGATAGTCATAGAGCATTTGTCGGATCGGGGCCGTCTGTTTATCATTAAATGCACTGAGCACTGCACTGCGGTTATTGTTATCCTCAAATGCTTTCCAACCGCTCTCGCCAGAGCTCTGAGCGAGCCTAACCACTTCGGCAGCACGTTCATAGTATGGGGTACCGCCATTGAGTTCAAACGAATCGAAGTCCAAGGCAATAATCATATAAGCCCAAAAGTTGAGAATGGCAGTCAGATTGTCTTCCATATTCAACTCAGAGTACACCAGTTGTTGACCCGTGTTATAAATGAAGTCCACCTTAGTGTCCTTGAAGTTGATCAGAGTGGTCGTATAGGAGCTGTTGAAGACAGGACGTGTAGACTGGATCTGCAAGTCGCCCTTCATCAGTCCTGTGGCATCATCCCATGAACTGATTGTGAACATGAGTTTGCAATAGATCTTTTCATTGGTGCCAAAGGTAGCATTTGTCCACTTGGTCGTGTTCATGTAATCGGTGACCGCCTGTTTCAGCTCATTAAAAATATCTTTACTGCCGTTTGTGATTTTTTCACTGTTGACTTCCACCTCACAGTTCAGTTCTGTTGCTTCGTCATCGGCAACAGCAGTGATGGTGCTCAACAGCGCCAACAACAGCATGATAAAATACTTCTTCATCATTTTGTCAGATACTTGTATAAAACATCAACTATGTCGTGCGCTACTGCACGTTTAGTCTTGCATTCTCCTGCAATAGTCTCACCCTTGTCGGTAAAGATCGTCACCTTGTTGGTATCAACTTGGAAACCGGCATTCTTGTCACGCAATGAGTTCATGACGATGAAATTCAGTTTTTTACGTTCAAGTTTGCCTTGTGCATTGACAAGTTCATGATCGGTCTCCAGTGCAAATCCCACGCTCACTTGGTCTTCACGTTTGGCTTCGCCGACGGCACGAGCGATATCAGGATTGGGTGTCAGTCGCAGCACAGGGGCTGCATCTTTTTCGCGCTTAATTTTTTTATCGGCAACATTCTCAACCCGGTAGTCGGCCACAGCAGCACACAGGATGATGGCATCGTTTTCAGGCAATGACTTCATTACTGCATCATGCATCTCGACAGCTGTGGACACGTCGATGCGGTTGATATTGACGTGTTCGGTCTTCAGTGAGACGGGGCCTGCAACAAGCGTTACAAGGGCACCGCGTGCAGCACATTCCTCAGCAAGGGCAAATCCCATTTTTCCTGACGAGAAATTACTGATATAGCGCACAGGGTCAATCTTCTCGACGGTTGGGCCTGCAGTAATCAGCACATGTTTACCCTGCAAGTCTTCACCTACAGCAAAAAAGTCCTGCAAGGCTTTGACGATATTCTCAGGTTCTTCCATGCGTCCCTTGCCGATGAGGTGGCTGGCCAACTCTCCCTCGGCAGGTTCTATGATGTGATTTCCGTAACTCCTCAACAATTCCAGATTGCGCACAGTGCTGGGATGTCGCATCATATCCAGATCCATAGCGGGTGCTACGAACACGGGGGCTTTTGCAGACAGATAGGTCGTTACCAGCATGTTGTCAGCGATTCCATTGGCCATCTTGCCGATAGTGGAAGCTGTAGCAGGTGCAATGATCAAAGCGTCGGCCCACAAACCCAAATCAACATGGCTGTTCCACTGGCCAGTATTGGCTGTAAAAAATTCGCTGATGACAGGCTTGCCGCTTAGCGTAGATAACGTGAGCGGCTGGATGAACTGCTTGGCATTAGGTGTCATGATGACCTGAACCTCGGCACCCGCCTTGACAAGAAGGCGCGTTAATGTGGCGCACTTGTAGGCTGCAATGCCGCCTGTGATGCCCAAAATGATATGCTTGCCCTTCAACATGTATTTTTAGTTTTCAGTTCTCAGTTATTCAGTTCTCGTTTGCCTCTGCAATCTACTGCCAACTGAAGACTCAATTATCGTTTCTTGTATTGGATATAGAGCCTGGTGATGACCTGCTTGGTGTTCTCAGCAAAATCACTTTTCATCATCCAGTCATAATATCCCAGATCAAGCTTGGTAAACACGTCTTCTACGGTTTTGCCTTTGTGCTTACCAAAATTGAATACCGGAACTTTCTGCTCGTTATAGATGATGCGGCCGGCCAAGTCCACATTGCGGTTGTGGGAAGAGTACTGTGACAAGTATTCCACATCGTTTACCAGTGGCTCGTCGGAATCGGCATAATGGTCCAGCTGAGCTTTCAAGACTTCAAGCGTAGTCTTGGCATCATCAGCGGCCGAGTGGTGGTTGTCCATCGGGTGACCACAGTAGAAAATACAGGCTGCTTCCAGATCCCTTTTCTCACGCTTGTGAAAGATGGTCTGCACATCAATGAACTTGTGCTGAGTGGGATCAAATGAAATACCTGCCTTGCTTAACTCCTGAGCCAACAAGGGGATATCAAAGTGATTGCTGTTGAAACCAGCAATATCACAGCCCTCAAACACTCGTGCTATATCATGTGCACGTTCCTTGAAAGTCGGTTCGTCCTTCAGGTCTTCGTTGGTGATGTGATGCACATCAATGGCCTGCTGCGGAATCACTTTTTCAGGATTGAAACGATAGGTGTTTGATTCCTCATGACCATCGGGATAGACCTTAACATAGGACAACTCGATAATCCTGTCCTCGGTGATGTTAAGTCCTGTAGATTCCAGGTCAAAGACCACGAGGGGACGCTTCAAGTTCAGTTTCATGCGGTTTTCCGTTTTTTCAGTTGTCAGCTGCTAGTTGTCAGTTTTTAGAAAGCGGATGCCTCTCTAAACTTTAAACATTAAACTCTAAACTGCGAGCGTAGCGAGCATCAAATCATCATGGGCATCTGCAACACGATGAGGTCTTCACCAGCTTTCTGCTCACTGGGAACAAACACGCCAGCACGTGCAGGGTCGAGCAACTTGAGGTAAACACCATCACAGTCGATATTGTTTACCACATCAATGACATCGGCACTCTTGAAACCGATATTCATGGGCTCGCCATTGTATTCACAGGCGATGGTCTCCTCGGCGGCAGTGGAGTGATCAATATCTTGAGAGGTAACTACAACCTCGGTGGGGCGCAAGTCGAGACGAACCAGTCCTCCCACATTGGCAAACACGGCAACACGTCGCACGGCATTGAGCAGTGTCTGTCGGTCAACAGCCATGGTGTAAGGATTATCCTCGGGAATTACCGAATTGTAGTTGGGATAACGGCCGTTGATGAAACGGCAAGACAGCTGATAGTCTGCATTCTCGAAGGTTGCACTGCTCTCGTCAACAGTGATGCTAATTTTCTCATCGCTATTGCCATCAATGATCGAGGCAAGAATTGATGCCGGCTTGGCAGGCAAAATGAAAGAGCGTTCAAAGTCGGGAGCGACATCGGTCTGGCGGAAACGAACCAGCTTATGTGAGTCACTGGCCACATAGACGATCATATCGGGCTTGATATCCCAGAAGATACCGGTGAACTGAGGATGCATGTCGTCATTGCCAACGGCAAACAAGGTGTGACCGATACCTGATGCAATGCTCTTGGCGGGTAATGAGAACTGCTGTACTTCATTGGCTGTGGCAGCCTTCTCGGGGTATTCATCACCATTAAGTGCTACAGCGTCGTAATAACCGTTCACATAGCTCACTTTCACTGCAAGAGTCTCGTCATTGATCTCAAAGGTAAGAGCCGTATCGGGCAATTCCTTCAACGAGTTGATCGTGCGCTTCACATCGAGAGCAAATTTTCCAGTTCCTTCTACATTCTGCACTTCGATATTGGTGGTCAGGCGTGTTTCCATGTCGCTGCCGGTCACTACGATACGGTCACCCTGCAACTCAAACAGGAAATTGTCAAGAATAGCGTATGCATTCTTGCTGCTTACCACTTTGCTCACAGCATTCAATCGAGTGAGCAACAACTTACTTTGAACGTTGAATTTCATACAATTATGTCTCTTTATTGCGTTATTAATGTTTTGTTCCTTATTTTAACCTACAAAGATAGCTTTTTTTTCTTAATTAAATGTGTTGTTGTTAATAAAAAACGAAAAAAAGCGTCATCAATTGCCTTGATAACGCTTTTTAAGGATTTAAAAGTTCAACCGAGTGGTCACTCAAGCTTTTTCAATAGCGTGTTAATCAGTGCCGTTACATCATCGATGTTCACTTTTCCATTGTTGTCAACATCGGTATTCTCCATGTTGGCAAGAGCAGCATCACTAGATAGCAGGTAATTGATAAGGGCAGTCACATCATCGATACTTAACTTACCATCATCATTTACATCACCGTACACAGCAGTATGGTAGTCATTGATAAAGCATCTATTGGCGTTGACAGCTCGGCCATTAGCCTTATTGACAATCACTGCAATCACGTGCAGATTGTCCTTGTTCTGGATGAGCGATGGCTTAGGCAGACTACTGAGCGTAAAACAGTAGTGATAGCTGTAATCATTATAAGCAACAATGTCTGACGGCAGGCTGCCGGCTACAACACCGCTGGTGCCGATGATTACATCGTTAAAGTGGTAGCCAGAGACAACTTCTGGTTTAGTTACCCACGGCCCAAGATACGGATCAC
>JAEEGI010011684.1_pt1 | contig 18909 bp, 10 predicted proteins | sample 8958751 | NCBI WGS metagenome assembly JAEEGI01 (sample SAMN16246545, study PRJNA631951) | gut metagenome | biome: gut microbiome; feature: rumen; material: KS-attached | host: Bos | place: Iran: Karaj | collected 2018-10 | reverse complement strand
AATACCTTGTTGTCTCTCTTCCGGGGAATCTGGATTCTTATCCTCACGTAGAGATAGAACAATGCTACCTTTGCACATCGCCCACCGTGCGTGTTCGCCGGATGGGCGATGTGTATATTCTTACCATCAAGGAGAATCTTTCGAAGGGTAAGAAAGGGGAAGCCATCCACAACCGAGAGGAGGAGTTTTTGCCCGGTGCAGAGAGTTATGAGCGTTTGAAGGCTAAGTGCGAGGGACGTCCGGTCTTAAAGACGCGCTATAAGATTCCGCTGAATGGCGGATTGATGGCAGAGCTTGATCTCTTCCACGGTGTTCACCAGGGGCTGCAGCTCGTCGAGGTGGAATTTCCCGATACCACCGCTTCCGATGCTTTTACACCCCCTGACTGGTTCGGGGAGGAAGTCTCTTCTGATTGCCGATACCGCAACAGTTGGCTAGCTTTTAATGTATAAAGAAACGCGCGCCCATCGGGCGCGCGTTTCTTTAATTAACAAAGCGACTTACTCAGCGCGGAAGTTGGGCAGGTCGACTTCGGTGAAGTGCATTACGTAGTAGGATTTGGCGCAGACATCTTCCTCGGTCATGCGGACGTAGACGTTGGCACTCTTCTCGAAGAGTTCGGGAGCGCGGCTGGCGTCATCGATGAGGAGCAGGCTCATGATAATCTCGCAGGTCATGTCGTAGAGACGGCGGGCGAGGAAGTCGTGTACCTCTTGGTTGTTGGCCTCGTTAACATAGTTGACGGCCTTCTCGTAGAGGTCGATGAGCGGGGCCACGCGGTTCTTCAGTGCACCGTCGGGAGTCTTGGACAGCATGTCCTTCATTACCTGCAGGTAGGTGCCGTTGGTGACGTAGCGGATAGCGGCTACGACCTGAAGTTGGGTGGTACCTTCATAGATGCTGAAGATGCGGGCGTCGCGGTAGAGACGCTGGCATTTGTATTCCATGATGAAGCCGGAGCCGCCGTGGATGCTGATAGCGTCGTAGGCGTTTTGGTTGGCATACTCGGAGTTCATACCCTTGGCGATGGGGGTGAAGGCGTCGGCTAGGCGGTTGTACATCTTCATCTCGGCGCGTTCCTCGGGAGTGAGCTTGCGGTCGCGCTGGATATCCTCGAGGCACTTGTAGAGGTCCACATATCGGGCGGTCTGGTAGAGCAGGCTGCGGCCGGCATCGAGCTTGGCTTTCATGCGGCTCAGCATGTCGTAGACAGCAGGGAACTTGATAATCTTCTCGCCGAATTGGGCACGTTCGCGGGCATAAGCGAGGCCTTCGTTGTAGGCTTCCTGGCTCAGGCCTACACTCTGGGCGGCAATACCCAAACGGGCGCCGTTCATCAGGGCCATCACATATTTGATGAGGCCAAGTTTGCGGTCGCCGCAGAGTTCGGCCTTGGCGTTCTTGTAAGTGAGTTCGCAGGTGGGGCTGCCGTGGATACCGAGCTTGTGCTCGATATGGCGCACGTCGACACCGCCGTTACGCTTGTCGTAGATGAACATCGACAAGCCGCGGCCGTCCTTTGTGCCCTCCTCGCTGCGGGCGAGGACGAGGTGGATGTCAGAGTCGCCGTTGGTGATGAAACGCTTCACACCGTTGAGTCGCCAGCAGTTCTCTTTCTCGTCGAAGGTAGCCTTGAGCATGACGCGCTGCAGGTCGCTGCCGGCGTCGGGCTCGGTGAGGTCCATGCTCATGGTCTCGCCGGCGCAGATGCGCGGGATGTACTTTTGACGTTGTTCCTCGCTACCGAACTCATAGAGGGTGTCAATGCAGCTCTGAAGGCTCCAGATGTTCTGGAAGCCGGCATCGGCGGCGGCGACGAGCTCGCTGGCCATCGAGAAGATGACGTTGGGGAGGTTCAATCCGCCGTAGCGGCGTGGCATGGAGACGCCGTAGAGTCCAGCCTTGCGGGTCTGCTCGAGGTTCTCGAAGGTCTTCGAGGCATAAATCATGCGGTTGTTCTCCAGGTGCGGACCCTCGAGGTCTACGCTCTCGGAATTGACGGCCAAGGTGTTGGCGGCCACGTCACCGGTGATTTCGAGCACGCGTTTGTAGTTCTCCATAGCGTCCTCGAAGTCCACGGGGGCATAGTCGATACCCTTCTGGGCATCCTCGTAATTCTTTTCTCTCAAATCGACGAGATGCTTCATCTCCGGATGGGAGAGGTGGAACGCAATCTCAGGATGGTCGGTATAGTAATTAGCCATAATCTTAATGTTTTCTGTGTTTTATGTCGTTTTTCTCTCGGGGCTCGTCGGGGTGGCTCGATTTCCCATTGGGATTTTGAAAATTTCTCTACACGATTTTGAAAAATCTCTACACGATTTTGCAATTTCTCTACACGATTTTTGAAAATCTCTACACGATTTTTTCGTTTCTCATTGGGGCTTTAAAATTTCCCCACGGGATTTTTAATTTTCCCCACGGGATTTTGCAAAATCCCCACGGGATTTCTCAATTTCCCCACGGGATTTTTTCGCCTCCCGTCCCGGCAGCCCTCCGACGGCTTTACTTGCTGTTCTGTTTATAGTACTTAATCATCTTAGGCACAACCTCTTCCACCGTGCCGGTAATCACATAGTCGGCGATTTTGTTGATGGGAGCCTCGGGGTCGCTGTTGATGCTGATGATGATGCCCGAGTCTTGCATGCCGGCGATGTGCTGAATCTGGCCGCTGATGCCGCAGGCGATGTACACCTTGGGGTGCACCGTGACGCCCGTCTGGCCAATCTGGCGGTCGTTGTCAATCCAGCCTGCATCCACAGCGGCGCGGCTGCCGCCCACCTCACCGTGCAGCACCTTGGCAAGTTCGAAGAGCATGTCGAAGCCCTCCTTCGATCCCACGCCATAGCCGCCAGCCACCACGATGGGAGCACCCTTGAGGTTGTGCTTGGCAGCCTCCACATGGTGGTCGAGCACTTTCACCACAAAGGCTTCGGGGCTGACGTACTTGCTTACCTCGGGATAGACCACCTCTTTCTTGCAGGCCTGGGAGGCCTTGGCTCCACTTCGGTCGCCGAGCCCGTCATAGATGGCCTTCTGCATGACACCGCTGCGCACGGTGGCCATCTGCGGACGATGGTCGGGGTTGACGATGGTGGCCACGATGTTGCCACCGAAGGCGGGTCGAATCTGGTACAGCAGGTTCTCGTAGGTCTTGCCGCTCTTCTTGTCCTCGTAGGGACCAATCTCAAGCTGCGTGCAGTCGGCGGTGAGGCCGCTGGTGAGGCTGCTGCTGACGCGCGGACCGAGGTCGCGGCCGATGACGGTGGCGCCCATCAGGCAGATCTGAGGCTGCTCTTCCTTGAAGAGGTTCACCACGATATCGGTGTGGGGAGCCGAAGTGTAGGGGAAGAGTTCGGGGGCGTCGAAGACGAACATCTTGTCCACGCCGTAGGGTAGCACCTGCTCCTCGACTTTACCTTTGATGCCGGTGCCGATGGCCACGGCGTGAAGCTCCACGCCAAGCTCATTGGCCAGCTTGCGGCCCTTGGTCAGAAGTTCCTGCGAGACCTCACGCACCTCGGTGCCTTCAATCTCGATATATACGAATACGTTGTTCATAATCACTACTATATTTTTTAACGGCGAATTGTTTTATTTTAACGAAGCTATGCAGTCAAGAATTATTTGCGAATTACTCAAATGCTGATGCTGTCTCTTTATCTGCGTGGCTTTGAGTAATTTGCTCAAAATTGGACTGCGCAAATTTAGGGTAATTTGAGAAATTCGTCGTTACCATAATTATCCAATTATCTTGTCGTTTAGCAGTTCCTTGATGAGGCCGTCGATGTCGGTGTCGGAACCGGTGAGGGTCTTGCTCTCCTTAGCCTGGAAGGCGATGCTCTGCACCTCTTTCACCTTGGTGGGCGAGCCGCTCATACCGCACTGGTTGGCATCGCCGTCCACGTCGGCCACGCTCCACTGAGTGAGGTTGAGGTAGGGGCGTTCGGCACGGAGACCTTTGCGGGTATCATCCTCGGCCACCTCGAGGGGACAGGCGGCATATTTGTATTTCATCACCAGTTTGGCGTTCTGGGGGCGGCACTCGGCGGCGCTTCCGTTCACGGTCACCACCAAGGGCAGCGGAGCCTCGACGACCTCCACGCCGCCGTCAATCATGCGGCGGATGGTGGCTTTCCCATTTTCTATTTTAAGAATTTCCTCGGCGTATGTCACCTGGTTGAGGCCCAGCTTCTGAGCTACCTGGGGACCCACCTGGGCGGTGTCGCCGTCGATGGCCTGACGGCCGCCGATGACGAGGTCCACGTTACCAATCTTCTTGATGGCGGTGGCCAGAGCATAACTCGTGGCCAGCGTGTCGGCACCGGCGAAGAGGCGGTCGGTCAGCAGCCAGCCGGTATCGGCGCCGCGATAGAGGCCTTCGCGGATGATCTCGCCGGCACGCGGGGGACCCATGGTCAGCAGTCCCACGGTGGTGCTAGGATTCTGCTCTTTGATACGGAGCGCCTGCTCCAGTGCGTTGAGGTCTTCGGGATTAAAAATAGCCGGCAGTGCGGCACGGTTCACCGTACCCTCCGCCGTCATGGCATCCTTGCCAACATTCCTTGTATCAGGAACTTGTTTTGCAAGTACAACAATCTTCAAACTCATAATTTAACATAATTTAAAAGTGCAAAGATACGAATAAATTGAAAACTGGAAAATGAAAATTGAAATTTTAACATAATAAGGCACTCGGTAACTAGTATTGTTGTTCGATAGTTGTACGTTATTTGTCCGATAAATCATCGTACAAGTATCGTACAAGTATCGTACAAGTATCGTACAAATAACGTACAAAAGATATAGAAATGCTTTTGGCTGGAGGGGTGACCTCCGTCTTTTTAGCGTTCCTCGGTGCGAATCACCTGGAAGTTTTTGTTGTAGAAGTCGAGTTTGCCGTCGTAGCGCTTCATTACAGGGCCTTCTTCCCCCATGCCTACGTGTTCATCGTAGGTGAACGGGATGCGCACCTGTCCGCGGTAGTCGATGGCACCTGCGTTGACGCTGCCGTCGGCTTCCTGTCGGTAGGGGCACATCAGGCCTTCCGCGGGATAGCAGTTGCCATAGAGGGGGTTGGTGTTGAAGGGGCCGTACTGGGGCGGGACAATCTGGCGGCCGTTGCCGTCGATGAGGCTCCAGCGGTAGCGGTCTTTCTCGTCGAAAGTGATTTTGGTGGCGGAATATTGGGCGTTTTCTTTCAGGGAGGCGTAGCGGGGCACCTCGATGACGGCGTAGAGGCCGTTGCCGGCTTCCGACCATCCGGTGTAAATCTTGCGGTTGATGGCCAGAGCCTTGAGTTGGCGGAGCATGGTGGCGGGGTCGAACGAGTAGGAGGTTCGGCCGTCGGTGTATTCCCGCAGGGCCTCGGCCTTCTGTTTCTCGAATTCCTTGTAAGCCTCGTCGAGTTGTGCTAGCAGCTCGGGGTTGTTCTTGAGCTGCTCGCGAGCCTGCTTGAGGCCGTCCTCCATCTCCTGCAGGTAGGAGGGCAGCGTCTGGTTGAGGTAGACCTGCATGATTTCCTCCTGCAGGGTGAGCAGGTTGTTGAAGAGTTCCTCGTGGGCCTTCACCGTCTCTTCGGAGAAGAGCATATATTGCAGCAGGGCGTTGTTTTCGTCGGTGCCGCCGGAGGCCACAAAATTGACCCAGGAGACATCGATCCAACTGGGTGGTTCCTGTTCTTCCTGCGCCGTTGCCGCGAGGCAGAAAGCGGCGAGGAGGAGGGTGAGAAAACATTTTTTCATAACGTTATTTCTTTACGAATTCTACTCGGCGGTTCTTGGCGCGGCCTTCTTCGGTGGTGTTGGGGGCGATGGGGGAGTGGGAGCCCTTGCCTACGGCGGTGAGGCGCGATTTGTCGATGCCTTTCTCCACGAGGGCGTTCACGATGGCTTCAGCGCGCTTCTGGGAGAGCGGGTCGTTGACGGCGTCGGAACCGGTGTTGTCGCAATGACCTTGCACCTCGAACTGAAGGTCGGGATGCTCCTGCATGAGCTTGGCCACGCGGTTGATTTCGATGACGGATTCCGGTTTGAGGTCGGCCTTGCCGGTCTCGAAGGTGATGGCGTAGGAGACAATTTTGCCGTCAGCGGCAAGGCGGTCGTAGAGGGGCACGGCGCCTTTGCAGATACGAACGTTCTTGATGAAGAAGCGGTCTTTCTCTTCGCAGTTGGAGATGGACACCAGCTTTATGCGGGTGGGACGCGCCACATTGGGGAGGTTTATCAGACGGGTGCCGTTGACATAGTATTTAAAGGCGCGCTTGTTGAACGAGGCGGACACATGGAGCCAGGTGTTGGCCTTGATGAGAGGGTCGAGGAGTTCGCCTTTGGCGCTGCCTTCGCGGCTATCGCCCGTCGGGGGCTGGAAAGTGTAGACGAGAGCGGCGTGGTCGCCCTCGTTGGGAGTGTTGTTGACGGCGGGGTTGAGGTCCACACGGACGATGCCGTCGGGGTATTCTTCCGAGTAGAGATCCAGACGAAGCCAGTCGTTATCGCTGAAGCCTAGGGTGGCGTTCGACCATACGTCGAACTCGACGGTGAATTCCTCGGGCAGGTAGTTGGCTTGCTTCATCAGCGGGCCGATTTCGCTGTACCAGCCGGAGAGTTTGATGGCCTGAGCCCCTTTGTGGTTGACGATTTCGCACTCCTCGCCGGCAAGGAAGTCCCAATGCGACGGGAATTCGCCCAGTTTTTCCTTCTCTACAGGGTCATCGAAGATGATTTCGTCGCCGGGAACGAAGTCGCTCTTAGCGTAGTTGGTTTCCTGCGCATTTACAGCCAATCCGGCGAATAGGAGCAGCGCTGCTGCAAATAATGTTTTTTTCATATTGTTGTTATTTTTCGTTCTTATTTTAAAGTGCAAAGTTACGAAAAAGTTTTTGAACTGTCCCTAAAAATTTTTTTTTTGGTGGTTTTGAACTTTTTTCGTATTTTTGCATTTTGCTTTATTATATACCATACGCATGAAGAATATTTATAATGAGTTCAGGAATAGTGTAAAGGAGATTACGCGGTATTATATGCTGCTGGTGGAGGAGACGCGAAACCAGCGGCTGGTGGGTAGCACCAACGAGTGGGTGCTCGATAATTATTACATGATTAGTGAGCAGGAGAAGGTGATGAAGGAGGAGTTGAAGGGAATACGGAATTCGGAGTTCGGAGTGAGGAAGGAGCGTCAGGAGGTGTTGTGGGGATTGCTGGAAGGCTATCTGCGCAAGTGCCACCATCAAGTGGACAAGACGCTGTTCTTCCGCTATCTGAGTCAGGTGCAGGTGAAAGGGAAGGATTATCTGAGCTATCCGGAGGTGTGTGCGTTGCTGCCGCTGACGAAAGCTATCCTTATAAAAGAGCTGGCGGATTTGTGCCGGAGGCTGGAGGAGGAGAAGAGTTACCATTATATGCCGACGGACCGCAGCCAGGCCGATATGGACCAGCTTGACAGAGCGGCGCAGGAGAACCTGAAGATGATGAACATCTTCAACTCGTTGAAGAAGATGACGCGTCTGCCAATGTCGGAACTCATCGACGCGGTGAGTTTCTCGGAGAGAATGTTGAAGGGGGAGAAGACTGGGATGTACGACGAGATGCAGGACAAGACCAAGGAGGACTACAGGGCAAAAATCGTACGTCTTTCGCGAAGTGGAAAGTGGAGAGAGGGGAGTGGAAAGCCGATGTCGGAGTATGAGTTGGTGAAGGCGTTGGTGGCGAAGGCTGACGAGCGGGGAGAGCATGTGGGGTGGCAGCTGTTCCCGCCGAAACGTTGGAAGGCTCGTGCGCACAGCTATATTTGGATTGTGTCGTTGTCAAGCTTACTATTGGCTGCCGGATTTGCATGGGCAGTCAACGGTTTCAATTTTCAATTATCAATTTTCAATTTCATACTGACAATTCTCCTGTGGGTACCGATGAGTCAGGTGGTGATAGATCTCTTCAACTGGCTCTTGGGGAAGCTGCATAGCCCGATGGGGACGTTCAAGATGAAGTTCAAGGAGGGTGTTATTCCCGACGAATATGCCACCATGGTCATTATGCCCACCATCTTGAAGAACAAGGCAAAGGTGGAGGAGTTGCTGGGAGTGCTGGAGGTGTACTATCTGAGCAATATCAACAGGGGCAATGGACGAGATGGGTTTAATGGGTCTAATGGGCAAAATCTGTACTATACGCTGGTGGGTGATGCGGCCTCATACAAGGAGGCCGATGCTCCGTGGGACGAGGAGGTGGCTCAGGCCGGATTGGAGAAGGTGAAAGAATTGAACGAGAAATACGGAGCCCATATCTTCAATTTCGTCTATCGTAAGCGTGCGTGGAGTGAGGGAGAGCAGACCTGGTTGGGATATGAGCGCAAGAGAGGAGCGATACTGCATTTCAATGACCTTGTGCTGGGGGAAACGAGCGAGGAGGAGAAGGCCGAGCGCTTCCGCTGTGAAACGGTTTCAGAGTGGCTGGTAGTTGCAGGGAGCAGGGAGCGGGGAGCGGGGAGCAGCTCACCTATAAAGTTTATCATCACACTGGATACGGACACGGAGCTGGTGCTGTATTCGGCGCAGAAGTTGATAGGCGCCATGGCGCATCCGCTGAACCGTGCTCAGCTGAGTCCCGACGGTCGCAGGGTGGATCGTGGATATGGCATCATGCAGCCGAGGGTGAATGTAGACGTGGAGGTGACGAATAAGAGCCGCTATGCGCAACTGTTCGCCGGCTTGGGAGGCCTGGATGTGTATACTACGGCGAGTTTCGAACTTTATCAGGACATTTTCAACGAAGGCTCTTTTTGCGGAAAGGGTATCTATGACCTCAGGGTGTTCCAGCAGGTACTGAAAGGGACATTCCCGGAGAACCTCATTTTGAGTCACGACCTCATCGAAGGCTGTCATATCCGTTGCGGATTGATTAACGATGTGGAACTCTTCGATGACAATCCGAGCAATTGGATTGACGATGCGAAGCGTCACCATCGTTGGACGCGCGGCGACTGGCAGATTATCCCATGGCTGAAGAAGACTGTGAAGAACGAGAAGGGAGAAAAAGTGAAGAACCAGGTGAACACCATCGGCAAGTGGAAGATCTTCGACAATTTGCGTCGTTCGATGTTGAGCTTAGGGTTGCTGGTGCTTATCCTTACCGGCTACTTGATAGCTTTCATACACGGGGACACCTATTTGCAGCCCTCGTGGTTTGTGCTGGTCGCGCTGGTGGCGGTAGCCAGCCCTATTGTGTTCTTCATCATTGGACAGGTGACGAAGATGCCACGTTTCGGCAAACGTTATCGCTATTATATGACGCTGATGCGAGGCTTCCAGGTAATCATCTACCGCTCGTTGGTACAGTACGCATTGTTGCCGAAAGAGGCGTGGATGTATACGGATGCTGCCGTGAGAGCCTGCTACAGGATGTGGTTTTCGCACAGGAATCTGTTGGCATGGATTACTAGCGACGAGGCCGCGAAAAGCACCAAAGGCACCTTGGGCGACTATATGGGCAAGTTTTGGTTCAACTATGTGGCATCAGCGGCGATATTCTGTCTGGCGCTGTTGGGACATGTAGGTATTGGCGCCTGGGGAACCGCGGTCTTCTGCATGGCAACCTGGTGCGGAGCACCGCTGTTGATGTGGTGGCTGGGACGGAAGTTCCCTCAGGACAAGAAGCATCTGAGTGCGAAGGAGACCGACGAGGTGCGAAGACTGGCGCAGAAGACCTGGGGTTTCTTCGATACCTTGATAACTGAAGAGAACAACTGGCTTATTCCCGATAACTACCAGTTGAACCGAGAGAAGAAGACCGACTACAAGACCTCGCCGACGAACATTGGCTATTCGCTCACCGCTGTGGTCAGTGCTGCAGAACTGGCATTCATCACCCCGAAGGATGCCGTGGGGCGGATAGCGCGTATTATCGACACCGTATGCAAGTTGGAGAAATGGAACGGACATCTGTACAACTGGTACGACATCAGTACTTTGAAGGCGCTGCCGAACTTCTTCATCTCGACTTGTGACTCGGGCAACTTTGTGGCGTGTCTGTATGTGGTGAAAGGGTGGCTGGGAAATGAAGAATCAAGAATTAAGAATGAAGAATCGGCTGACGCATCCACTCTGTCCTCATTAAAAGCGAAGGTTGAGCGGTTGATTGAGCAGACGGATTTCCGTAAACTGTACAATCCGGAGTTGGATGTGTTCAGCATCGGATATGATACAACGAACTACACGTTGTTGCCGTATCACTACAACAATTTTGCCAGCGAGGCGCGTCTGACGAGTTTCCTGACTATTGCGCAGGGTGATGCGCCCTATAAGCACTGGTTCTGTTTAGACAAGACGTTGGTGCAGTATGAGGGCTACAAGGGTGTGGCTTCGTGGTACGGTACACTCTTTGAGTACTTCATGCCGCTGATTTTCCTGCCGACCTACAAGCATACGTTGATGGACGAGACCTACAGTTTCGCCATCCGAGCACAGAGGGCATTCTTCCCCTCTCCGTGGGGTATCAGTGAAACTGCCTACAACGAGCTTGATGACGCGCAGAACTACAAGTACCACGCCTTTGGTGTCCCTTATCTGAAGTTCCAAAACACCACGCCTGACCGCATTGTGGTATCACCCTACAGTTCGCTGATGACCATCGGAATCAACGACCGTGTGGTATTCGAGAATATGCAGAAGTTCAAAGCGCTTGAGATGTACGACGACTTTGGCTTCTATGAGAGCTACGACGAGGAGGACCATGTGCCGGTGAAGGCGCACTATGCGCACCATCAGGGTATGATTCTGGCTTCTTTGACCAACTATCTTTCCGACCACTGTCTGCAGCGCTACTTCATGCAGGAACCTGCGATGCGGAGTATGGAGACGTTGCTGAAAGAGAAAGCACAGGTGAGACCTTATATCGACCTGAAGGTGACGCAGTACAAGCGTTACCGCTACTCGAAGGTGCAGACGGAGAGCGATGCAAGAGACTTCGACACCATCGCCAATGTGCCAGAGTTGGGCATCATCAGCAATGGTCAGTATACAGTGTTGATGAACGACCGTGGCAGCGGATTTTCGCGCTATCGCAACATCATGCTGGGACGCTACCGCAAGATCAGCTCCGACCATTACGGCACATACGTATATATCCGCAATCTGCAGGACGACCACCTGTGGTGTAACACCTACTCGCCGTTGGATGTGATGCCCGAAGGCTATCATGTGAGTTTCGCGAGCGACAAGATGATTTTCCAGCGGGTAGACGATGGCGTGGAGACAAAGACCGAGGTGACGGTGCTGAAAGACAGGAGCGCTGAAATCAGGCGTCTGACCTTCACGAACAATAAGAATGTAGATGTGGACATAGAGCTCACCACCTATGGAGAAGTGGTGTTGGCACCAGCTGCGGAGGATGAGAACCATCGAGTATTCAACGCTATGAAGATTCTGTCGGAATACGACAAAGAGCATGAAGCATTGCTGTTCAGCCGTCCCGGAAGTTTTGGCGCAAGGAATTGGATGCTGCACAAGCTGTGGGTGAATGAGTCGGACAACAACTTAGTGGAGTATGAAACATCGAGGGTGAAGTTTATCGGTCGAGGAAACAGCCTTCGTCACGCGGATGTTATTGAAAACCGCCGCACGTTGGCAGGTACTGTGGGTACGACGCTGGATCCTGTGATGAGTATGCGTCGCCGTGTACATTTGGCTGCTGGCAAGAGTGTGGAGGCTTATATTCTCACTGGTTTTGCTAAGGAGAAAGAACATCTGTTGCAATTGACGGAACAGTACCATAATGGAGTGGATGTGGAGCATGCCTTCAAGACGGCATCGGTGTTCAACAATATGCGCACAAACATGTCGTTGCTCAAAGGCAGTCAGATGCGGCTTTATAACAGCATTTCGAAGTATATGGCTCAGACCGCTACCCTCGGCAACGACAGACAGGCGATATTGGCAAAGAATACCCTCTCGCAGAGCGGGTTATGGCGTTTTGGAATCAGTGGTGACTTGGCAATACTGCTGATGGAGATTGACAGCATGGAGCGCAGCGGATTCGCCAAGGAGATGCTGAGAGCCTTTGAATACTATAAGGTTCACGGAATGCAGCTCGACCTGGTGTTTATCAATGATGTACCCATCGAGCGCGACCGAAGTGGAGCGAATGATGGGTATGGTGAGCGAGAGGGATTGACACATTTCATACGTAATATGGCCAATACTGAGCACCTGTGGGCGGAACACAGCGAAGCCGGCAAGGTGTATGTATTGGACGGCAGAGATGTGACAGAGGCTGAGCGCGTACTGTTACATACTGTGGCACGGTTGGTATTCAACACTGCTGAGGGCATCTCAATAGCAGAGCAGCTGCATAGGTTGGAGATTGCCAACCAGCACTATCAGGACAAGGTGGAATATCCAGTCCTTAAACCCAAGAAAGAGTTCCGTGTATGGAGCAATCTGGAGTTCTACAATCAATATGGTGGTTTCGATAATGGCGGTCGCGACTATGTGGTGACGAACACCAATACTCCGATGCCGTGGGTTAATGTGATTGCCAATCAGCATTTTGGATGTATTGTCAGTAGCACGATGGCTGGATTTACTTTTGCCCACAACGCACAGCAGTTCAAGCTGACGGGATGGAGCAACGACATTGTGCGTGACAATGCTAGCGAGATGCTTCTTATCAACAAGCGGCAGTTTGTACCCGCTACTGCCCGTCACGGACAAGGTTGGTCGGCTTTCGATGCGGAATACGACGACATGAATGTGGCAGTGCGTGTCTTTGTGGCATGTGAGAAGCCAGAGAAATACTACCAGATAAAGGTCTCCAATAGGACGGATTCTTCGATGGATGTGCAACTTGATATGGTCTACAAGTTAGTACTCGGCATGAGCGAGGAGCAGACGGCCCGCTACCTCTATTCGGAGTGGGACGAGGCGTGCAACTGCCTCTGTGTACGCAACGTGTACCATCCCATCTATCACGACCAAATGGTGCGATTGACAGCTACTGAACCGTTGACAGACATTTCGCTCCACTCTCCTAATCGCAAGCGATTGGGACTTGTGGTCAATATTCCTGCCAATGGTGAGAAAGAGATTGCGTTTGTGATCTCTACAGGTTGTACTGGAGATATTAGTTCTACTAACAGTATTTCTCTCTCGACCATCAATGAAGAGTTCGACCGTGTGGTAGACTTCTGGGACGAGAAGCTCTCGTATATCCAAGTGGAAACGCCTGATAAGGCTTTCAATAATATGCTCAACCGTTGGTACTTGTACCAGGTCTATGCGTCGCGACTCTTTGCGAGAGCGGGCTTCTATCAAGTGGGCGGAGCCACAGGTTTTCGCGACCAACTGCAGGATGTGATGTCGCTGCTCTATAGCGACCCATCTTATGCTCGTCGGCAGATTCTCGACCATGCAGCGCATCAGTTCGCCGAAGGCGACGTGCTGCATTGGTGGCACGAAAGTATGCGTATGGGAGCAAGGACTACATTCTCGGACGACTACTTGTGGTTGGTCTTTGTGACTTACCAGTATGTGAAAGTAACGGGCGATCGTTCGATTCTTGAAGAGATGGTGCCTTTCTGTCAGGCTGACCAGTTGATTCCGGGAGAGGCAGAGCGTGGAATGAACTACGCCGAAGGCTATGAGAAAGCCTCTTTGTATGAACACCTGCGTAGAGCGGTGAATCGTGCAATGAGCCGCAAGGGGGTCCATGGACTACCATTGATGGGCTGTGGTGACTGGAACGACGGTATGTCGAGGGTAGGAGTGGAGAACAAGGGCGAGAGTGTATGGGTGGCCTTCTTTTTGGCCGACCTCTTACCGAAGATGGAGAAACTGACGCTGTTGATGCCGGGAGCAGATTTGAGTTATTGCGAGGAACTCTCGACATTCCGTCATGAGTTGGTTGAAGCCATCCAGAACCACGCATGGGATGGCGCTTGGTTCCTCCGCGCCTATTTTGACAACGGAGATCCCATGGGTTCGCGCAACAATGTCGAATGCCAGATAGACCTCATCTCGCAGGCATGGTCCATCCTCACCGATGTGGCCACGGAGAAGCAGAAAGAGTCAGTCTTCCGCGAGACAGACAACCGATTGGTGAACCGCGAACACGAAATTATTCAATTGCTCACGCCGGCCTTTAAGGCTTCACAGCCGTCACCGGGCTACATTATGAACTATCCTGTCGGTGTGCGTGAGAACGGTGGACAGTACACGCATGGAGCCATGTGGTACATCATGGCGCAGTTGAAGGAAGGCCACTATGACATTGCCTATTACCTCTACTCTATCATCAACCCCATCCATCGCACGCAAACATTGGCCGATGTGTTGAAATACAAGGTGGAACCATACTGTATGGCTGCCGATATCTACAGCAATCCGCAGCATCCGGGTCGTGGAGGCTGGACGTGGTATACAGGTTCCGCTTCGTGGGCCTACAAGACTGGTATCGAGAACATCCTTGGTTTCCGTAAAGAAGGCAACCAGTTAACTATCAATCCTCGAGTACCCTCGGGATGGAATGACTTCACAGTACGTTATCGTTATGGTTCTTCTCTGTACATCATCAAGTGCACAAGACAAGGAAACGGTGCAATAGCAAATGTTATTACCCTTGTGGATGATGGACAAGTACATGAAATAGAAGCAAAAATATAAATCTTAAAATAATTATGGTTATGAAAAAGAGTATGCGTTTTGTTTGTCTGTCGGTGTTTCTCTCGCTGATGGTGACCAGTTGTACCGTTTATCACCCTCAGGCGGTCGATATTCCTCTCATCAACCACTCTGGAGACACCCGTATCGATGCCTCGGTGGGCGCGTCCATGTGGGCGACACTCGATGCCATCAATCTCAATGCTACAGCAAGTCATGGTTTCAACGATTGGCTGACTGGTCAGGTGCATGTGAACTATGGTGGTGACAACTGGTACGGACAGGTGGCTCCTGGTTTCTATTATCCACTGGGTGCCAATAGTGTCATTGAGTTATATGCCGGTTACGGTTATGGTGGTGCCAATAGAGATTCTGATGATGACAAGGAGAAGTTCTCGGGTCACTACCATCTGCCTTTTGGTCAGATTAACTTTGGTTGGCACGACCTCACGGGAGCGCATTTCGATTTGGGTTTTGGTTTGAAGGCTGGTGCTTTCATTCCTGACTACGAGTACCACAAATACAACTCCGATGGGACGGAAGATTTATCGAAGTACGAGGAGTACAAAAAAACCAATATGCTTTTCGAACCGCAGGTGATGTTCCGTGTGGGTAGCAAGAATGTGAAATTCAACGTGAAAGCAGGTGTCGCTATCATGTCCGATTGGATGAATGATGAGGCTAACGGGATGCTTTACGATGTTTTTACAGGTTCCGTCGGTCTTACTTTCAGTTTCTAAATGAATAAGATAGAGGTTATGAGCCCCGTGGGCTCTTACGAGAGCCTACAGGCAGCCATTCAAGGAGGAGCCAACGCCGTCTATTTTGGTGTGGGAAAGTTGAATATGCGTTCCCGTTCGGCAGCGAATTTTACTGTCGACGACCTCGTCGAGATCTGCCGGCGAGCTACCGCTGCTGGTGTGCGTACCTACCTCACCGTCAATACCATCATTTATAATGACGAGATAGAGGAAATGCATGCCCTGCTGCATGCTGCCAAAGAGGCGGGTGTCAGTGCCATCATCGCTTCCGATATGGCTGTCATCACTTACGCTAATGAGATAGGAGTGGAGGTGCATATCTCCACACAGTGCAATGTCTCTAATATCGAGGCGGTACGCTACTATGCTCGCTTCGCCGATGTCATTGTTACCGCCCGCGAGCTGCCACTGCGACAGGTGGCGGAGATTACGCAGTTCATTGCTGACAACGACATCCGCGGACCTAAAGGAGAGTTGGTACAAATAGAAGTTTTCGCCCATGGCGCCTTGTGTATGAGCGTCAGTGGAAAGTGTTATCTCTCGCTTGATAACTATAACTACTCTGCAAATCGTGGAGCCTGCCTGCAGGTGTGCCGACGCGGATATATCGTTAAGGATAAGGAAAGCGACCTTGAATTGGAGATTGATAACGAATACATCATGTCGCCTAAAGACCTCTGCACCATAGGTTTCCTTGACAAGATTGTGAAGGCTGGCGTGCGGGTGTTGAAGATAGAAGGGCGGGGGAGGAGCGCCGACTATGTGCGCACGGTCACCGAATGCTACCGAGAGGCAGTGGAAGCCATTGAAGACGGCAGTTACTCCAAAGAGAAGATTGAAGGCTGGATGCAGCGTCTTGCCACAGTCTTCAACCGCGGTTTCTGGGACGGATACTATATGGGTCGAAAGCTCGGTGAATGGAGCGAGCGCTATGGCTCTCAGGCCACCGAGAATAAGGTCTATCTGGGTTTGGTGAAGAACTATTTTGGTCGCATCAATGTCGCTGAGGTGAAGTTGCAGACGGCAGAAACATTGAAGGTGGGCGACGAGGTGATGGTTACGGGAGAAACCACAGGTGTCTATCGTGCCACAATAGAGGAACTCCGCACCGACCGTGACCCTGTCCCCGAAGTGCACCAAGGCGACTGTTTCAGTTTTGCTACCACTGAGATGCTTCACCGTGGAGACAAGGTCTACCGTGTGGACAAAATTATAGATGAATTCTAAAAATGGCAAAAGCAAAGACATATTATTTTTGTCAGGAATGCGGCTATCAGAGCAGCTCATGGCTGGGACGCTGCCCCGAGTGTGGCAAGTTTGGCACCTTCGCCGAGGAAGTGGTGAAAGCTACCTCCTCTCAGACAATTAAGCATTCTGGAAATCAAGCAGTCTCAACTCCTAAACGCATCCAAGAGGTGACCTATAGCGAGACGAAGCGTATCCCGACGCATTGCGGTGAGTTCGACCGGGTGCTGGGTGGCGGCATCGTCCCGGGAAGTCTGCTGCTGCTTGGTGGTGAACCCGGCATCGGCAAGAGTACCCTGCTGCTGCAGACGGCATTGGCTATCCACGACCGCAAATTACTATATGTCAGCGGTGAGGAAAGCGAACAACAGATTAAGATGAGGGCGGACCGCATTGGTATCAATACAGAACAGTGTTATGTGGTCAGTGAGACGGTCACGCAGCGTATCTTCGAGCATGTCGAAACTGTGCAGCCAGACTTGCTGATTGTTGACTCCATTCAGACCATTTCCACCGAGGACATTGACTCACCTGCTGGCAGCGTGAGCCAGATTCGCCAGTGTACCACTGAGTTCCAGCATTATGCCAAAACCACCGGTGTCCCTGTACTGCTCATTGGGCATATTACCAAAGACGGTACCCTTGCGGGTCCGAAGGTGATGGAGCATATCGTCGATGCTGTCCTCCAGTTCGAGGGTGACCGAAACTACGGCTACCGCATCCTGCGAGCACTGAAGAACCGTTTTGGCTCCACCGCCGAGATAGGCATCTTCGAGATGCTAGGCAGCGGCCTCCGCGAGGTGCCTAATCCCTCAGAGTTTCTTCTCTCGCAGCGCGACGAGACACTCTCTGGTGCCGCTGTTGCCGCCACTCTTGAGGGGGCGCGACCCATGTTTATCGAGGTGCAGAGCCTCGTCTCCAGCGCCGTCTACGGCACTCCTCAGCGCAACGCCAACGGTTTCGACATGCGGCGTCTGTCGATGCTGTTGGCTGTCCTTGAGAAACGCTGCGGTTTCAAGCTTGGCGCCAAAGATGTCTTCCTCAATATCGCCGGAGGCTTGCGTGTCAACGACCCTGCCATCGACCTTGCGGTTGCTTGTGCCATCCTCAGTTCCAATGTCGATATCCCCATCTCGCCGCGCATCTGTTTTGCTGCCGAGTTGGGACTCAGTGGAGAGGTGCGTCCAGTCTCCCGTGTGGAGCAGCGTGTTGCCGAGGCTGACCGATTGGGCTTTGAGAAGATTTTCGTCTCCAAGTACAACCTCCGCGAACTGGATAAAAAACGGTACCACATTGAGGTGGTACCGGCAAGTGTCATCGAGGAGGCTTTCCGTGCCCTCTTCGCCTAACGCTATTGCTTGAATTTGCGTAAATTCGAGATTTTTAACATGTCATAGCCAGGACCCCATATTTCGGTACCCTTGGCTTTAGGCCAAATACCGTTGTTTGAGGTCTTCTCCCATGTTCCGTCTTCCCACCGGATATCGGTGTCAAAACTGGCCATATCCTTACACCAACTCTTTGTTATCAGAACAATCTTCACATTGTCACGTATTTCCTCTACAGTCGTGCCATAGGTGGAACGGCAGAAAAAACCCTCGATGGTTCCAGGTTCACCTTCTTTGGCGAATAAGTCGTCATTGTCGTAACGGTCTATTACTTTGTCGAAAGGTTCCATTATTATCACTTTGAATTCTGTCTCTTCGTCGTCCAGTTCTTCATCGAGTTTGATGATGAAATGTGTGCCCAGAGGAAGTTCCAATAGCGTACCGGCTTCTTCCGTGGTGGCTTTATCGTCTGAGTCGAACGAGTTGTCCCAGAAATGCATACATTCGGTGACATCAAAGAATAGTGTGTCCACACCTGCCTCGTTTTCTTTGAGGGGGAAGGCGTCGCAGGCGCGACCGTTGACAAAAATCAGCGCTTGATGCTGGGGGTGGAGGTCGTTCATGGACATGATGAAATAAGAATGCATCACGGTGCTGACGTGGAAAGGAGCCTCTCGGCTGCCATTGCCACTGGAATATATGGCGTTGAACAGCATATCGAGGCGGAAGCGGGCATCCGTGGTGCGCGGGTCGCTGTCTCCATAGGCGTAAAAGTAGCCTATGAGGCGATAGTAGTACATCGGCAACTCGGTGGGCTTCTGGGCAATCACTTTTTCGGCCAATTCGATGACCTTTTCGAAGTCGGCTTTCGAAGGTTCTGTATCGCCAAAGAGTATATTCTGAATTTCATTTTGCTCGTCGAAATGCT
>JAEEGI010011683.1_pt1 | contig 18909 bp, 15 predicted proteins | sample 8958751 | NCBI WGS metagenome assembly JAEEGI01 (sample SAMN16246545, study PRJNA631951) | gut metagenome | biome: gut microbiome; feature: rumen; material: KS-attached | host: Bos | place: Iran: Karaj | collected 2018-10 | reverse complement strand
CCTCCATCGTCATCTTGTTACCGAAAATATCTACAACCACAACCCGTGTTTCGGCTATGTTGCTTGGATCTTTTTACCGCGGCTCTTTTTCTTTTTCGGAGTTTCTCCGTCTCCATTAACATCTTTTTCAAAATCAGGATTTGACGAGTTTTCAAAAATTTTACCGTCGTTATCCTCATCTTCCGGTTGGGTTGATTCTGATTCAGTTTCGGTATTCGGTTTATTCTTTTCGCTACCCTTGCCGTTAATAGCTTCGTATGCTAGCTTGACGTTGGTTATTGTAGAATTTGACAACTGCTCCTGCAGTTCTTTTATCATCAGTTTTAAATTTTTATTTTCTTCTTCAGATTTTTTTGCCAACTCATCAGATTTTTTTGCCTGGTCTTCGGATTTTTGTGCCAGCTCTTTGAAAAAATTAATTTGTGATTCAAAATGTTCTTTCAAACCCTGCGTTATGTTAATGACCAGATTGAAGAGAGAAATCAGTGCTGTAACCAATGGATAGATATCTGAATCCGGTGAGCATCTGCTCATCAGATTATTGGAAATTTCTTTAAACTGCTTGAGAATTTCCTTGTCTTCCATTATCCCTAAAACCTTTAAAATACCAACATTTATATTATATCATGAGGCTTTTCGGGACTCCGGAAACCACTTTTTTACATGACAAAATGCATTAAAACCACCGTAGGATCCACGTACAGATCCATAGAGCTACGTTCTCTTATCAGGTGACAAAAATGTTATTTTTTGCAAACAGATGCAAAATAGATAGGTTTTGGATCGATTCTCGCTGTCTGTTCAAAAAAAATATTTGTTATGCATTATGTGATGTATATCAACATAAATTTTTAAAGAACCAACGCCCGTCCTGGGGCTATCCTAAGTACAATTTTAGGTCATTATGGAGCATTACCCCAATTTGCTCTACTTTGCACCTCTCCCAAACAAAACAACTTTTACAGTCATAAGAATAATCTTGATATCAAGCCAAAACGAAGAATTATCAATATACCGCATATCAAGCCTCACAACCTCATCAAAATCTTTAATATCACTACGACCACTGACCTGCCACAATCCAGTCAAACCAGGCATCATAGAAACTCTCGCTTTGTGTTCTGGTCGATACTTCTCATATTCATCAACGGTAGGAGGTCTTGTTCCAACTAGGCTCATATCACCTTTTAATACATTAATAAACTGAGGTAATTCATCAAGACTTGTTTTACGCAAGAATTTACCAACTCTTGTAACGCGAGGATCATTATCCATTTTAAACATCAAACCTCGCATTTCATTCTTAGACACTAGAGTCTTTTTCAATTCTTCTGCGTCCTGCCTCATAGATCTAAATTTGTAGCACTTAAAAATCCTTCCATTTCTACCAACTCGATTCTGAGAAAAAATAATAGGGCCCTTCGAATCTAGTTTGATTACTGGTCCAAGTATGATAAACGCCACACAAAAGATGAGAAAGCCAACAAGCCCTCCAACGTAATCTAACATACTCTTCATTACACGACTAGGGTATGAGACAAAATTTCTGCTTATAGAAACACAGTAATATTTTCCTATTCTGTCAACTTTTGTATAAGACTTAGGAAGGAAGTCAAACAGATCCAAATTTATGCGAACATTAACTCTTATCCCCATTTTTTCAGAATCTGATATAACCTTCTTTAATTGTTCATCAGCATGAGCATAATCAGTATAAACGAAAAGTTCATCAACATTGTTTGATGTTAGGAATATCTGCAAATCATCTTTCTTTACAAAATTCATCTGAGCATTAATCTTGCCAGTATTTATACTTGATAGTTTCAAATCACAATTATTTGCATAATCAACAATACACAATCCGCAAATACGACGACTCCAATCAAGATTAATTTTTAATGACTCAACAACTGAAAAATAATTTGATTGATCGCAAACAACAAACAATTTGCTTGAGAACTTACTATTGTAATAAATGCGCAAAAGAACAAACTTGATACAAATCCTAAATAACGTCTCCAAAGGAACAAAAAACGAAACAAAATAGGCTAAAATCAAACGTTTCGAATCCAACAGTTGATGAAACCAAAACAGTAAGAGTATCAACCATGTAATCAAAGCTGAGACATAGTATAAAACAACTACCGTCTCACCGAATATTTTTCGCCTAAAAAAACTTTTATTCAAACCTGTAAAAAATGTTAAAAACAGATATCCTATGAGCAGTACAAAATGATACAACTTGAATGTACGTTGAGAAAAAGACGTACTCCAATTAGAGAAATATATACCATGAGATAAATATAATGATATAGAAACTGAAACAAATCCTACAACAAGCAGAATATACTTTAAAATTCTTTCCCTGCTCGAATTAAGATACATAGCAAACCTTTTTTATGTTTATAAAATCAATAAAACAATTCATTGAGAATTTGTACTAAGCATAAATCTTACAAACCCGACAAATTCTCAACCAATTCTAAAATCAAAAGATCTAAAAAACTCACATGCATTCAGTTCTAGATGTAAACAATGCCATAAACTTTCTTTTTTACGGCTAGTACCGTCTTTACTTCATCTATGACAGAATTTAAATCAGAAACATCCAATTTTTCTGTAAGTATTATCTCATCTGCAGAATTAATTTCATTTATTGACTCCGGTCCAATGAATTTAATATTCGTTCCATTTTCAGAATTAAATTTATCGATGATAGTTTTTATTTCTAAAAGTTGCTGTTCATATGTACCCATCATGGTTGATAGCATAATTATGGAACTATTACCTTCAGCAATTATATATTTAAGATTTTCAAACAAAGCCTTCACAGCTGACTCATTAGTTTTTTTATCTAAATCGTGAATGCAAGCTATTTTATTTATATTGAAACAATCCGAAATATAATTTGAATCCCTTAGTTTTCCTACCACAAGATATTTGCCGATCAAACATCCTACCGATACAACAAAACCAACCAACAACCCAATAATAGCAAATTTAATCAGTTTTATAATTTTGAAAGTTTCAAAATTCACCAATTTTCCGTAATCTTCAAATCTGATCGGTTCTAAAATAGCAGAGGACTTAAGTTGAATATCATTCAACTCAGATTCCAAGTCTTTAAGTCTTTGCTTCGCATTATTTTTCAGTTGAGCAGATTCCATTGGCACAATTTTTCCTTCACTAATTTTTTGAATAACTATGCTATAACGATCCTTACAAAACATAGACAGTTCTTCATTAAACACTCCTATTAGAGCACTAATATTCTTCATATGTTCTTCCGAATCTGCAAGCAATCTTACAGAAAACGAATCATTATCCTTTTTCTCTACTTGGATCAATTCTTCAACTGCCCTTAAAGTCTTTCTATTCTCTAAGTTCATCCCTATTTTCTCTGCAAGTTTACGCAAGAAAGAACTTGATTTCAAAAATGAGAAAGCAAAAGACACAGCTGAATTATCAGTTTTAACCAGTTCTTCTTTTTTTTCTTTATCTTGAATGGTATAAAAAAGTACATAATCAGATACATCATCAGAATTGAAAAGTAAAGAATCACGCATGTATTCTTTCTGCTCATCAATTTTAGCTTGAACAAACGCCAACTGTCCAGATATATATTTTTTATCCAACTCGTATCCATTTAATTTTGATTTGTATCTCAACAATCTTGCATCGTAGTCATCCTTATACATTCTGTAACTTACTTTATAGTCTTTTTCCTGAATCCGTCCATCAGGCTGTTTTTCTGTTCGAACAATCTTAAATTGTTTATCCAATTCTTCCAATGGAACGGATGAAAATTTGAATGCTAAATACTTATATGAAAAACCTATACAAGCAAACACTACACATGAAAACAATATAATCATCCATTTCGAAAGAATATATCTACCAAGTCTAATCAAATCAATTTCAATTTCTTCATTACTACCCATATGTATTCCCAAAACAGAAAATAACTGTCACAAGCAAACAATTTAAAACCAAAATTCAAAATAATGGTTCAATAAATATATTATGTATTCTCCCAATTAGGGAGTCCTCGTTAATATTCTTAAATAACCCCATAAACAACTAGAGATTGTTACAACAATTAGCTTCGCCGCAATTAATTAGGTACAGATGTTCTTCAGTATCTATCTATTATTTTTTATACACTTCCATTAAAAGATATACAAGTCTAAATAATCTGAAATCGTTTTTTTACAGCAGTTTACATCGCTTCGCATCGAATTCAAACCTAGGATGCGGAAACTTTCGTATTATAATCAAAATACGCGAACATAAAAAATGGATAAATAACAATATATTCAGAAATGCTGTATATAAATATTAAAAACTGAATTACCAGTAAAACAAAGTTATTACTTTTTATGGATAGCCATACTCCTCTGCCTACTAACAACAGATAAATAATCGAAGGTACAATCCCTATAAATATAGGCAAATAAAAGAAGGTACAATCTACGATAAAATACCCCGGAGATGTATCTTTAGGAAAATAAGGTTGTCCGAACATTGAAAGACCGTATTTCAGGAAAGCTTCAGCACCGAAAGATAATCTCGTTAATAAAGTGCTAGGAAGTTTATTATAAAAACCCTTAAAACATTCTGAAAAAGTCAGGAAATATACTAATGCAATAATGCATATAAAAATAATTATCAATGTTACAAAAAATCTTCTTTGAGCCACTATGGTTAAATTACAGTTTTGAAACCTGATTATTAAACATAGTAAAAACGCAAGCATAAACAATACATATGCAGAGGAGTATGAATTTGGAACAACTATGCAGATAATACCCAATAAAACAGGAAGCAACAAATGATCGAAAGTCAAATATTTTACTTTAAGAACAAAGAGCATTCCCAGTAACATAAGCATCAACCCTAAAGAGTTTGGGTGAGCAAATCCAAGGTTATGCCTAACAAATTTACCCCTTGTTCCGAATGATGCCTGAGGCAGAACTTCATAGATATCAAGTAAAACAGCTGAAATGACAGTAATTACTAATACATAAAAGAAAATTTTAACTACTACACTAGAAGTAACTATTCTCGATAGGAATATAGGAATAAAAAACAGATCAAACAAAAAATACGAACCGCTAAATTTATGTGTAATATAAGCTACAATAAAATATACAGTACATAATGCAGTTTTCAGTTTACTTTCATAGAGAAAACACGACACAAGTCCAATACTGAAAATAAAGTATCGCAACAGATCAGTAACAAAATTAAAGTTACTAAAATTAAAGGTTGTTCGTTCAATAGCGTACAGCGATAAAAATGCTGTAATGGCAATGTAGGATACTATTGAAAGCACAGCGGTACTTTTTTTTAAGTTAAATGATAAACCCATCATAGAATAAAAAACTCTCTCTGCGAGTGAATTTGGAACAAAAAGCCTTAAAAATATCATTGTTTTGTAAGATAAAACATACTAGCTAATATACAACAAAAGATTAAATAAGATATTACTAGCAATCTTTTATATTTCCTTACCTTCTTTGCTTTCTTTTGGTTTTTGGAAATCTGTTCCTCAAAAGAACGTTGCAAGTTGTTGTAAACTGACTCCCAGTATTTTTTCAATTCAACGTTCGATTGTTTCAATTGTTCATTTTCGTTTATCAAATTTTCAAGTCGTTTAGGGCATGACTCGGTTAAATATCTAATAAAACATTCATTATTGAGGTAGAAATTAAAATGATGGGCCAATATTTCCCTTTTCATATTCTTAAATCTACCGGAGTCCATCAACCTGTCTGTTCTTGATATTTGGTGTTTTCTTCTGTAGTTGAACAGTATTTTATCTATTCGATACGGTTTAAGACCTAATTCAACAAAACAGATCCATAATTCGTAATCTTCATAACCGTCCGTCATGTACGGTTTATAACCACCGGCCCTCAGAAAATCAGATTTTCTAAATAACGCAGTACAAAAAATACAGTTATTAAACAAAAAATCATCTACATTAAAATCCGGCAAATCCCAATTTTGATTAATTTCGCCGAAAAATCTTGCCTTACAATATACTATTCCGATATCCTCGTTTGATGATATTACATGAACAGCTTCTTCTATATATGCAGGTTCAATAGTATCATCACCATCAAGTGGAAGAATATACAGACCGTTTGCTTCATTAACCGCCATATTACGAGAAGCGCAAACTCCAAGATTATGAGAATTCTTAATTAATCTGAAGTTTTTCAAATCTGTATATTTATTTATTCGTTCAACGCTGTTATCGGTAGAACAGTCATCAACACAAATTATTTCTATATTTTTATAACTCTGATTCAATACAGAATTGATACACTCGTCAATAAAATCAGCCTGATTAAAGCATGGAATTACAACCGTTACAAGAGGTGTGCATCTCACTTAATATTCCTTATAAAAATTTATAAACCGAGATTTCTGTATAAAACATCGTTATTATACATAAATGGCAAAAAATATCCAATCTGTATAAAAACATCCAATTCTTCAGCAATTGGCTTAACACAAGCTTCTCTAAGTCATTACCTTGTTCGTTACTGTTCATATATAAACAGTAACGAAGTTCTCATGCATAACTGCTAAGTATTTATTGAGCGATTACTTTTTTTTATCTGAATAATCAGATATTATATAGTATAGTAATGGACACTAGCATTCAATATTTGTTGCTGTTGCATTGTCGAATATAAGCATAACTAATGCCTTTATAAAATCACCAATATTTTTTGTACAAAAATGTATAGACTACTTGTTCACATCCATGTTTATTATATAGCAGCATGGCCTAAAATCGAGACATATTTAAAGAACATTATTGCAGACAGTTCATGCAATGTCAGGATATTTGTAACAGTAAGCAACTGTATCGATGACAGTAAGATTTATAGAATAGAAAGATCTAGAATTCCAAACATGTCACTATTGCGTGTGCCAAACCGTGGATATGATGTTGAACCCTTTTTCTACCTTCTGCGCTCTATTTCATTGGATTCATACGACTATATCATCAAGCTTCACACCAAAAACGTTGTGAGGGGTATAGACATAAATTTCAACGGGCGATACCTATCACGTGTTCAATGGCCAACGTTTTTATTTGAAGCAATCGCAGGTTCAAAAAAAACATTCAGAAAAAACATCGAAATTTTAAAAAACGACAAAAGCCTCGGGATGATTGCTTCAAGTTACCTGATAAGTAACGTTTGTTATCATCAGGACGAACTTTGTGAAAAGGAAATATACGAAAATTATATTAAAAAGCTTAATGCCGAGCGAATTATTAATCCAACATATGTGGCAGGCACAATGTTCATTGCAAGGTCAGACATTTTTAAGCCGTTAGTTGAAGCAGGTTTATTAAGTGAAGTCTTCGAACAATCTGAATCACGAAAGCTAGGAGATACCAAAGCTCACGCTGTAGAAAGGTTATTCGGAGTCCTTGTTGCTTTGAAAGGAATGAAACTATACGGATTTGATAAATCCTGGTACAAAGATTTAGCAACAGGAGTTTGTGCACATGCAATAAAAAGATTTATCTTTGACAAAAGAATAACAACCAACGGCAGATTACTGATTAGAATTTTTAGAATTCCGATATGTAATATAAAACTAGAAAAACAGTAAGTTTACATTAACATTAGTACAATTTAATACTTTTCTGTAAATAATAATGATTACTCTTCACAAGAAGATACATTAGATACACAGTCAAAGTCATATTCAAACTTACTGATAACATACGTTACTCAAAGTGAGGAAAAGCAATGAAAGGAATTATTCTGGCAGGTGGTTCAGGCACCCGACTGTATCCGTTAACAACGGCAGTCAATAAACAATTGCTACCTATATACGACAAACCAATGATCTATTATCCGCTGGCAACTCTGATGATTGCCGGAATCAAGGAGATACTCGTAATCAGCACTCCCGATGATCAACATTTATATAAACGTTTACTCAAAGACGGCTCACATTTAGGGATCAAAATAGAATATGCAATTCAGGAAGAACCCAAAGGTCTGGCGCAGGCATTTCTCATCGGAGAGGAATTTATAGGAAAAGATTCAGTTTGCCTAATTCTCGGAGATAATGTATATCACGGTCACGGACTTACTTCACTATTAAGCAGATGCTCTCAACTAAAAGAAGGTGCTATTGTATTCGGGTATAAAGTGCACGATCCTGAACGTTACGGTATAGTTGAATTCGACAAAGACAACAAGGTTGTATCGATAGAAGAAAAACCTGAACATCCAAAATCAAAATATGCAGTGACCGGTCTGTATTTCTACGACAACAAGGTAGTTGAATATGCAAAACAAATCACTCCTTCAAAACGAGGAGAGCTTGAAATTACCGACATTAACAATATGTATTTAAAAGCAGGAAAACTCGAAGTAGAGAAATTCAGCAGAGGAATTGCATGGCTTGATACCGGAACGTATGACAGTCTTCTGGAAGCATCTGCATACATAAGAACTTTAGAAAAACGACAAAACTGCCAGATCTGCTGTCCGGAAGAAATTGCATATATTCGCGGATACATCAACAAAAATCAACTGTTGGAACTGGCGCAGCCATTAATGAAGAATTCTTACGGGAAATACCTATGCGATTTGGTAAATGATTAAACCATATATAACCTATATGAGAAAAATAATCGGATAAACAAAAAATCATTTTTTGACGATTTGAGAGAATACAACTGATGGACATAATTGAAACCAAAATTAAAGAAGTAAAAATTTTAAAACCAAAAATTTTCGGTGATTCCCGAGGTTATTTCATGGAAACATGGCGTGATGAATTTTTCAGAAAGAATATTTTTGATAAACCACTGGTGCAGGATAACCAGTCAAGTTCCACCATAGGAGTACTGAGAGGATTGCACTATCAGACCAGTCATACCCAGGGGAAACTGGTTAGAGTTCTATCAGGAAAGGTATTTGACGTTGCGGTAGATATAAGAAAAAGTTCACCTACCTTCGGTCAGTACGTAGGCGTTGAGCTGTCTGATGCAAACAAACTGCAGTTCTGGGTACCGGAGGGATTTGCTCACGGTTTTTACGTGATGAGCGAAGAAGCTGTATTTGCCTATAAATGCACCGACTACTACGATCCAACATCAGAACATTCAATCATGTGGGATGATCCGACACTGGATATTGCATGGCCATTGGTAAAAGGGGTTAAAATAAATCTCTCGGAAAAGGATTTGAACAGAGCGACATCTTTCAAGGATGCGGTTTACTTTGATTAGTTCTAAACTAAGATTAACATAAAAAAATATTGTATATTTAGAGATAACTTATTAAGTGAAGTGATAACATGAAAAAATTACTGGTAACAGGTGCAGCAGGTTTCATAGGTTCCAATTTTGTTCACTACTGGCACGAGAACTATCCTGAAGATCTTATTGTGGTTCTGGATGCTTTAACCTATGCCGGCAACCGCGACAACATTGCAGACTTGGAAAAAGAAGAAAATTTTAAATTTGTACATGGCGACATCGGTGATACAGCCTTAGTTGAAAAGTTGCTGACAGAAAATGACATCGATACACTGGTACATTTTGCAGCCGAGTCGCATGTTGACCGTTCCATAACCGGTCCGGATGCTTTCATTAACACAAATATACTCGGGACATACTCGCTTCTTAAAGCCTGCAAAAAAATCTGGCTTGACGGGGATACAGTAAGGGAGGATCACCGTTTTCACCATGTATCCACAGATGAGGTTTATGGAACCTTAAAACCGAATGATCCTCCATTTGCTGAAACCAACCAATATCTGCCAAACTCACCTTACTCAGCATCAAAGGCTTCATCAGATCTACTGGTAAGAGCTTTCCACCACACCTACGGTCTTAAGGTTACAACCTCCAACTGCTCCAACAATTACGGATACTATCATCATCCTGAAAAACTTATTCCGCTGACACTGACCAATATACTGCGCGGAAAAAACATTCCGGTGTACGGAGACGGAAAGCAGATTAGAGACTGGCTGTTTGTAACAGATCACTGCTACGGTATCGATCTGGTACTAAAGAAAGGTCGCCTTGGTGAAAGCTACAATATCGGAGGGATCAATGAATGGGCAAATATAGACATCGTCAATCTGCTCTGTGAGCAGATAGATCAATTATTTGCAGACCATAAAGACTACTGCAGTCAGTACCCTGACTGTCCATGCAGTAAGGGGCAATCAGCAAAAACTCTTATAACACACGTTACGGATCGTTTAGGTCACGACCGCCGTTATGCAATTGATGCTCATAAGATTATGTCAGAACTTGGCTATAAACCTAGAGACAGTTTTGAAACCGGCATTGCAAAGACGATCCGCTGGTACCTTGATCATCCAAACTGGTGGAGCAAATTATTAGCGTAAAGACACAAAATAAGTCGTTAACTCTGCAATGTTGAAAAAGAATACTATATTATTGCCATGATGCATGATATTATCTTTGTCAATAATTATAAGTAAGAGTTTTTTGAGCTAAGGGAATAGAATAATTAATTATGTTTAATCTTCAGAAACACATTGAGTCAAGTATTGAAACCAAGAAAAAAATACTCAATGACGCAACACTTCTAAACTCAATTCACAGTGTAGCCATCAAAATGGTTGAAGCTATACAAAACGGAAATAAAATTTTGATAGCCGGTAACGGCGGTTCTGCTGCCGATGCCCAGCATTTTGCAGGAGAACTGGTTTCAAAATTCTTTTTTGACCGGCCAGGTCTGCCGGCATTTTCACTTGCAACCGACACCTCTATTCTTACAGCCATCGGCAATGATTACGGATACGAACAGTCTTTTGCCAGACAGGTCCAGGCAGTTGGAAAAGAGGGGGATGTTTTTTTAGGGATTTCCACCTCCGGAAATTCCACCAATGTAATCTATGCCGTAAACGAGGCAAAAAAGAAAAACATCACTACTGTTGCGCTTGTTGGCGGGAAAGAGTGTACACTTGAAACACTCAGTGATTATGTTATCAAAGTCCCGTCTACATCCACCCCTACCATACAGGAATCACACCTCATGATTGAACATTCCATCTGCGCAATTATCGAGGATAAGATATTCGGAGGTAAGGACAGGTTATGATTATCAGAGCAAAGGCTCCACTCAGGCTTGGATTTGCCGGTGGCGGTACAGATGTAAGTCCATACTGCGATCTTTACGGAGGAAACGTTCTTAATGCCTGTATCAGTCTCTATGCATACGCATCCATCATACCCCGCAATGACGCAAAGGCGGTATTTATCAGTGCTGATCGAGGAGAAAAGGTAGAAGTAGGTACAGCAAAGCAGCTTCCATACAACGGAACATTGGATCTAATCAAAGCGGTATACAACAGAATTGTCAGAGACTACAATCTCGATCCTCTGTCATTTGAAATTACAACATACGTGGATGCACCTGCCGGTTCAGGACTCGGTTCAAGTTCTACACTTGTAGTTGCTGTGTTAAAAGCATTTACAGAATGGCAGCGTCTTCCGCTGACAGAATATGATATAGCCAAACTGGCATGGAGCATAGAACGCGAAGATATGCAGCTTGCAGGAGGTCTTCAGGATCAGTACGCAGCTGCATTCGGCGGTTTTAATTTCATGGAATTTAATAACAATCAAAAGGTTGTGGTGAATCCGCTGAGAATAAAACCATACATCGAAAACGAACTTCAGTTCAATACACTGCTCTATTATACCGGAACCAGCCGTTTATCAGCAGAAATCATCAAATCACAGATCAATAATATTAATTCCAAATCAGAAAAAACCCTGGAATCAATGCACAATCTGAAAAAGAATGCCTTCGCGATGAAGGAAGCCCTGGTTACGGGAAGAATTGATGAAATGGGGGAAATATTAAACGAAGGGTGGCTGAACAAAAAGAAGACCTCATCCTCCATATCCAATCCGGTTATTGATCAGATATACGAAACAGCTTTAAAAGCAGGCGCAACCGGAGGAAAAATTTCAGGAGCCGGCGGCGGAGGATTTTTTATGTTTTACTGTCCACGGAACACCCGCTATAAAGTCATCGAAAGTTTATCCTCATTTGGCGGAGAATTCAGAAGGTTTTCGTTTGTAAACGAAGGAGCCGAAAGTTGGGTCATGTAAATGACTTTTACCGGAAACAGAGTCATTCAGGCATAAATAAAATAGGTATTTTGATGAACAATCAGAGTGAGTATCTGTACAGAACAAGCATAAAGGAAATTTGTGCAAAAATTCAAAGAGTTAAATTATTAAATTTAATTACATTGGGTTTGTTTTCAAAACTAAGAACAAAAAAGACTGAATATTTAAAACTCTTAAAGGGTTACTGTCTTAACGAGAAAGAAATATACAAAGTCTATCAGAATCTTCAGTTTGCAAGAATGAAGGGACTTTACGTACTCAACCAAAAGGAAAAAGAACTGTTGTCATCCGAATTTCGCAGGATGATTCACCTCGGCTATGAAAATTATTTCAGCAGTTTCAGTTCAGCAAATCTGATAGAAGAAAGCACGATCAAACCTTATCCCTACCCTGAAAGGAAACTGGACATTGATCAATCCGAAGTCAACCTCGATCAAAAACTGAATTTCCCTGTTTTTGACTCCCCTGCAGTATCGATTGTGATACCATGCTACAACAACTTCGATCTGACCATGAAATGCCTCAGATCTGTTTTAAAAAACACGCAAAATGTTTCATATGAAGTAATAATTGCGGATGATAACTCAACTGATAAAACGTCAGATCTGCTTGATTTTGTTTCCAATATCAAACATATAAAAAACAAATCCGGTCGCGGTTTTGTGTACAACTGCAACTCTGGGGCATCAATCGCAGAGGGCAGGTACCTATATTTTTTAAATAACGATACTCAGGTTCAGCCTGGTTATTTAGACAAACTTGTTCAGACAATTGAAAGTGAACCGGAGATCGGTATAGTCGGTTCAATGCTTATATTCCCTGACGGCACCGTGCAGGAGGCAGGCGGAGAAATCTTCGAAAACATCCGCGGCAGCAACGTCGGCCGTGGTATGAAAAACACGGAGGATGTAAGAATCAACTATGTCAGAGACACCGATTACATATCAGGTGCAGCGCTCATGATTAAGACTGAGCTGTTCCGGGAATTAAACGGCTTCGATCCGGTTTATGCTCCGGCCTACTGCGAAGATTCAGATCTGTGTCTGCGTGTCTGGTACCACAAAAAACAGAGAGTTGTATACCAGCCGCTCTCCAGGGTTGTGCATTTCGAAGGCAAATCATTTCCATCTGAGCAGAAAAAGGCGCTGATCGAAAAAAACAATACCACACTGTTTAACAGATTTTTTGAGCAGCTGTCAGCCAATCACTGCTCTGACGCGCATCCATCCTTTATTTTTAAAGATCATGCCTGCGGTAAAAAGCAGATGCTGGTTGTGGACTGGAAAATTCTATCTCCATCATTTGATACCGGATCAAGAGTAACACTTCAGTACATGAAACTCTTTAGAGAAATGGGGATGAATGTGAAATTCTACCCGATGGAAGTGTACTTTGAGCGAGCCGAGTTTTTAGAGGATATCCAGCAAAGCGGGATCGAGGTAATTTTTGAGAACCTTGAATCCTATCTGGTTACCAACGGTAAGTACTTCGATTACGTATTTATCAACAGACCTGATATTACTCAGAGGTATATCAACCTGATAAGGAAGCATACCAAGGCTCAGGTTATCTACCAGGGGCACGATTTGCACTATCTGAGACGATACCGTGAAAACCTGATCTCAAAGCCTTCGCAGGCCGAAGAGATAATGAAAAAAGAACAGAAGGAAGAATTTGAAATAATCAGTTATACCGATCTTCCATGCTATGTATCCCAGTATGAAGTTGATATTGTCAACAAGGCTCTGCCTTTTTCTCACTGCATAGCAATTCCTATTTTCCAGTACGATGTATCAAAGATGACGAAAGTCTATAAGGCAGGCGAACGAAAGGATATCTGCTTCGTAGCCGGATTCCAGCACAAACCGAATGTTGACGGAGCATGCTGGTTCGTAAAGAAAATACTGCCGATAGTGAAGAAAAAGATCCCGGATCTGAAAACATACATAATCGGTTCAAAGCCGACTGACGAGGTCAAGGCACTGGCATCAGACAGCGTAATTGTTACCGGGTTCGTAACGGATGAACAGCTGGAACAGTACTACTCATCCGTCAGGGTAGCGATAATTCCTTTAAATTTCGGAGCAGGAGTAAAGGGTAAAACAGTCGAAGCTGTATACAATAAAGTTCCAGTTCTGACTACAACCGTAGGAGCAGAAGGAATTGATAACTCAATGGGAGTTCTGTCGATCGAGGATTCCACAGAAGAATTTGCCAACCGGCTCATAGAGCTTTATCAAAACGAGGATGAACTGCAACGGATCTCAGATCTGTCTTGTGACTTCATTAAATCACAGTTTACCAAAGAGGTTGCAATCAAAATATTCAATACCTACTTGAGAAAATAAAGCAAGCCTTTCTGTATGCTCCTCTCAATGAATAACACAGATTAAAAAAATAAAAGAATATTATGATAATGTTTACTTGAATGTGCTGTAAAAAAACAAAAGAATCCAAAAGAAAAAATATAATTTTTATGAAACATTAGGAAAGTCTCATGTGGCCAATTAATGCAATCAGCGTACAAAATACGAACAAAAAGATATATGTATCAAATATTCTGACGTTTAGTTTTGTAATGTACGTATCATTTTTTTTTGTATGCGAATTATTTGATTATGCTTGTTTTTGCGCTAACTTGGAACAAGCAACAATTACTTCCCGAATAATTATTGCTCTTAGCGTAATTTTGATTAGTTCAAAATTTTATAGAATATGTACCATAGAAAAGCTTAACTTAAACATTTATAAAATATTAGGTTTATCCATTATTGTTTTTTTAGGATTATGGAAATCAGTATATCCTGATAATTCATATGACACAGGTTCATATCATTACCTTTTACAATTTCCAGGGTTTATAGATTATTTCAATGACGGTTTTTATGGTTTCCGCGGACTGTTCAGCTTCAGATTAGGCGACAGGCTGTTCTATCCTTTCCGTTATATTCTAGGTTATAGATTAGGTACTACTTTAAATATTTTTATCATCTGTACAATTTATCTACAGATAATTTCTTTCGTTGAGCATTTGTGGGGCAGAACAAATAATAATTGCAATTTTTTTCTAAGAATTGAGTTATGGGCGTTGATTATTGTATTCAATTATCAAAATCTAATGATGCTAGGCTCATATTACGTTGATGTTTTATATCATCCTTTATTATTGGAAGTTATTATCATCATTTTTTTATCAATAGTCCAAAAGCAAAATAAGTCTTTGCCAATATGCCATAGTTTATATATTTTTTATTTATTGGGATTAGCTATGGCCATAAAGTTGATTAACGTTATTTATGTATGGCCTATTTTAGGTATCTATCTACTGTATATGTATAAAGATTTTCTAAACATAAACAGATTGTGTTTATGTTCAGTATTACTTATATTACCTATGTCGATTTATCTTTTGTACAACTACCAGATTACAGGTAACCCTTTATTTCCTTACTATAATACTTTCTTTTTATCAAATTATGCCCCTCAAGATGTTAACTTTGATGATCTCCGTTGGGGCGGACAAAACTTGTTTGAGAGATTTTTTTGGATTCTCAATGTTTTGTTTAATTACAAAAACAGAGTATCAGAAATTCCTATTAAAGAACCTATCTTAGTATATATCGGAACCTTCTCGACATTCGCATTTATTATTTTTGGAATTGTCAGAAAAATTAAAACACACAGTTTGGAATTCATATCCTCATCATTAGCCTTCCTTTTTTTATGCTTATGGGGGGTAATAACTGGGTACATCAGATATTTTTCTTTCGGACTAACTTTCTTATCACTAATTGGATATTTAACAATAGTAATTCTATATCAAAAAGCATCATTACCCAAAATTAAGTTCATAACATTGATTGTAATTTTTATTGTTGCATTTGGAAATTTAACTCATTATTCACGGAAATTTTTAAGTGGATACGAATGGTCATGGAGAAATGTACTAGATATTTCATCGACCAAAAGGGAGTTAAGAAAAATTATTAAAGATCGTGAATTTTTGCATGAAAACAAAACATATAACGCCTTTTTCAATGTTATGACAAATAACAAATGGACATATGAGTTAAATAAAGGGGCACTCATATTTGATTACAATGTATTTAACTTTGCATCAAACAAAAAATTATTCATGTCAAAAATTGACACAATTAAAAATACTAATCAAATCTATACAGCTACTGATAATAGTTTCTATGAAGTAAGCAGTATTAGCCACTTTATTTCACTTTTAAACGAATTCAACTTTTACATTGAAGAAATAAAAAACGTAGAACTAGATGACAACGCTTACAGAATATATAGGATGACTAACGGGAAAATAAATACTTTAAGGCTATTTAAAAATTCAATAATACTGAATAATAGGAAACAAGGTAAATTTGTTTTCTTTCTAGGTCATTCAAGAAATATAGGTTATTCTGATTATTTATATACAATCAAAAATATCACTGATAACCAAATTGTAAAAAAAGGAACGTTGAATGAATCTGTAGTTGATAAAATCACTGTTGATTTGTTAGACACCCAAAAATACGTTCTTGAAATTATACCTAAAAATGAAAAAACTGACGATAAAAGCACTGATTTTTTCATATTAAATGAACAAAACATATGATTGACATAGAACTTATTTTGCTTTTAATATGCGAACTATAGCAAGTTTCGGATGTAGGTATTTTATTTGAACAAGACTTATAATCGTAACTCAACCATGAGAAATGTATTCTAAATTTCAAAAGGTAGGTAGCAAGAATGGATTCTAAACATTTGAATAAAACGGTTACAGCTGTAATCTCTTGTTCTAAAGTTATCGGACCAATTAAAAAGTTATTTTAAATATTCCTAAACTTGTAAAATACATCATTTGCGTTGATGATTGTTGTTTGTTAAAAACAAATCTATAAACTAGATTTGTAAAATTCATTATATGGAAACTATATCGGGAGTAGATATGAGCACTGATTGTGATAAGACTGTGTCTGTTGTTATCCCTTGTTACAAGGTTACTCGACATATAGAGGAAGTTATTTTAAGAATTCCTAAGTTTGTGAATAATATTATTTGCGTTGATGATTGTTGTCCAGAACATTCAGGGGACTATATAAGAGAAAACATCAAAGATCCACGAATTATAGTTTTGTATAATAAAAATAATATGGGAGTTGGAGGTGCAGTCATGCACGGTTTCCAATATGTTGTTGATAATAATTTATCAGACATCGTTGTTAAAATAGATGGCGACGGGCAAATGGATCCAACATTAATTACCAGTTTTCTTGATCCAATCATTGCAGGATGCGCAGATTACACTAAGGGGAATAGATTTTATAATCCTGAAGATGTTCAACAAATGCCCTTTATTAGATTATTGGGTAACGTCGGTCTTGGATTCTGTAACAAAATTTCGTCAGGGTACTATAATATTTTTGATCCTACTAATGGATATATAGCTGTAACGACCTATACATTATCACAAATGAACTTTTCTCGTATTCATAACCGTTTTTTCTTTGAAAGTGATATGTTATATAATCTGCATCTGATTAAAGCTAAAGTTTTAGATATACCAATGAAAGCTACTTATGGTGATGAAGTAAGCAACTTGAGCGTTTTTCACTCATTGATAACTTTTGGTTTTTTACATATACGCAACACCTTTAAGAGGATATTTTTTGAGTACTATTTAAGGGATTTTTCTATCGGTTCAATAGCATTACCTTCAGGTACAATCATGTTATTATTTGGTATTTTTTTCGGTCTATACAACTGGATAACAAATTTCAACTTTAATGTGGTCACACCTACTGGAACTATAATGCTTTGTTCACTTTCTGTCATCATTGGTTTTCAATTGGTTTTGACATTTTTGTATCAAGATATGCTAACCGTTCCAAAGCAGGTAATTACACCTAAACATGAATATAATAAATTTGATAATATCAAATAATAATTCCGATTCAGAAATCAGAAGAATATTTAGATTTTTATTAATTGGAGGTCTTGCTGCTGGAGTAGATCTTTTAGTTGCATTTGCACTTATCTACGGAATTGGGAATGAACTTTATAGTTATTTCATTTGCAGCGCGTTCAAACAATGCTATCCATTGGATTTTCTGTACAGCAAATTTGAAGAATGCGTGTCTATAGTTTCTTTTTTTTCTGGTTTTCTAGTTTCGTATTATGGACATGCAAAATACACATTCAGAACTAGAACTAGTAAAGATAGTTTTTTGAAACTATTTGGTATAGCAATAATCAACATTATAATAAGGACTTTTATAATAAATATAGAAAAAGATTTTAACATTACTGGCTATATTTGTGTTGTAAATGCAATTTTTATTGTAACAGTAATTAGCTATTTAGCTTCTAAATTTTGGGTTTTTAAACCTAGATAATAATTTCCAAATGTTACTATCAAAATATTTACAGAACCATATTTAATCCCAAACAGAACATCTCTCCCTTAATTACCAAAATTTGATTAATAATTAAACAACTACACAGTTTTATCAATCTGTTATTCAAAAAAAACTTTATTTATACCATCTGATCCATTATAATTTTTCTGTTTTCCAAATTCCCATCGTCTAGAGGCCTAGGACGAAACCCTCTCAAGGTTTAAACACGGGTTCGACTCCCGTTGGGAATGCCACTTGATTTAACATCAGACAAATTTAATCCTCAAGCCCGAAACATCCATGTGAGCAGTCTTTACAGGGAATAGTGTTTTC
>JAEEGI010011679.1_pt1 | contig 18915 bp, 17 predicted proteins | sample 8958751 | NCBI WGS metagenome assembly JAEEGI01 (sample SAMN16246545, study PRJNA631951) | gut metagenome | biome: gut microbiome; feature: rumen; material: KS-attached | host: Bos | place: Iran: Karaj | collected 2018-10 | reverse complement strand
AAGATTTCGGGCTACCGTGTCCTTCATCTTCTGGCGGAGTTCGGGAGGGCTGACCACCTCGATGCCATCGCCATGAGACTGCAGCTGGCCAAGGAAATCAGTCGTGGGGCGGATATCGTAGCTGAACTCCGTGTATTGGTCTGTCGATTCGAGCTCACGCTGGGAGCGGTGCAGGGGGAGCGTACGCAGGTAGTTGGGCGTCTTGTCGTATGCCCTGATCACCACATGCTGAATCGGGGTCTCGTCAGTCAGCACACCATAATATTCAGAGAAATACTCATCAGCCGAGAAGTCGGCAGGCAGTTCGAAGGACTCGTCGGAGAGCTCCACAGACAGCATGCGGTCGAGCGAATAGGTGGCATAATGCCTGCCCGTGAATGTCAGCAGATACCATCGGCGCTGAAACAGCTTGAGCGAATAGGGCGAGACGGTCTTCTCGTAGCTCTCGCATCCGAAACGCTGGTAGGTGATGACCAGGCGACGGTTGATCCTGAGCGCCTGGATGATTGTCTGAAGGTATTGCTCACCAGCGGGCACGTCTTCCAGCAGGATGCGGTCGCTCAGTGAGGAGCTGTCGGAGAGTGCCGTGTTCACCGTCAGCGTGGAGAGCATCCAGCGTTCGATAGCGTCGTCTTTGAGCACTTCTGGATTGGCAATATAGTATTTGTAGCCATGTTCCCTATCGCACTCGATGATAATGCCGAACATATTGAGGATGGCATCCTTATGGCGAATGAATGAATTGCGGTTGAGCGGACTCCCGCCGATGACCTCATCTTTCAGCCAAAGGTTGTTGAGTTCCTCGAGCGACAGTCGCTTGTACTGGCTCAACTTGTTGACGAGCCAGATGTATTGTTGGAAAATCCTTGCTGGTTTCATAATGTATTCATTCTGATTGTTGTGCAAAGGTAGGTGATTTTTCCGACTTCGCCAAATTATTACCTACATTTAGGCGTTTAGCCGTTTCATTTGGTATTTGCGTTTGGTGTTGGGTGATAGTATATATCTATATTAAATTATTATATATTATAATATATAATAATTATATAATATATAGAAGAGATTTAACCGTTACACATGGATTTTGCTAATGTAACGGGTAAACGGATAAACGGGTAAACGGATAAGCTTGGATTCTGTTCTCGCTGCTCCGTCATTTTAACATTTGAAATAAATCAGAAACAAATTCGAAAAAGGCTTGGAGGATTTATGAATTATTTGTACCTTTGCACTGTCGATAAGAGATACCGAAACGGTGGCCATTAAGGAGAAAAAATTGCGAGGATTAAATCTAGAAATTGCGCGCATTAATAGTAGCAAGTTTTTCGATTAATAGGCGCTGAAGAGGTGCTCTGCAACGACCAGCGAGAGATCTACTAAAAATTATTACTAACATCCTGCGAAGGCTGGGGGTCAGGTCCCGAAAGTAGAAGTTTTCGGGGAAAACTTTATTTCGAGACCAGACCCCGACAAGGCGAGACCAGCCCCCTGGTTTATTTCGAGAGCAGACACCAAAAGAAAAAGAGCCTGCTGACGAGCAGACTCTCTATATAAGCTTTTGAAGGGTGATTCTGATTATTCCACGGGGATGACTGAGAAAGTCAGTTTCTCGTAACCCTCGAAGTCGTCGAACTGCACCTGGAAGTTGGCATACTGGTAATAGTTACCGCCCGTATTGTGGGTATCCTTAACCGAGTTGCTCTTGGCCAGAGCGTTGAGAATCTTGTTGTAAACGATCTTATCGTTGTTGGCATCCTCAATCTGGATGGCCATTGAGGTGACGAGACCGCCCTCAATCTTGTAGGTATAGTCGCCAGCGGCATAGAGCTGGAAGGCTTCCGTCTCAAGTATCGTCTCCAGTTCACCGACTGCAGCCTCGAGATCGTCCTTGGTCCAGTTCACATAGTTGATGGGCTCCAGATTCTCGTCGAGCTTGATGTATGTGGTGTCAACCTCGTTGGTGACTTGCGCTTCCTCTGCAAACAGAGTCGTACCAGTCAGCATCAGCATGCCAACCAGCAGTAATTTCTTTGTTGTGTTCATCATCTTCATCTCTTTTACCTTAAAATATCATATTGCGAGTGCAAAGTTAAGCATTTATCAGTTACCATCCAACTAAATTTGGCTAAAAATTCAAAAAATAACCACTCACGGCCTACTTTTTGACTAAAGTCAACCGCAAGTGGTTTCATTTTGCCACGAAAATGTGGAAAGTTCTATCTAACTGGTTTGATGACGAACGTGAAGTCGTAGTCCTGATAAGGCAGCAGATATTCCTGGCGCGGCCATGCACCCCATGAGTTGACGCAGCCGAGTCCCATCTGGCGCTGCTGGATGTGAACCTGAGTAAGCGGGCGCTCTACGAGATCGCCTGAATGGCGGCCAATCTTCTTATCCTTCGTCACGCCGTCGTCGAGATCCTCTACGAGGTAGTTGAGCGCACTGGTCTCTATCGGGGCACCTGCATAGAACTCGAGGCCCTTGCCTGCAGCATTGAGCACGCAGAACCAGCGCACATCTGTATGGTTGCCCGACTCCTGAGGACGTACATAGGGGAAATACTCGCGAGCCACGCTGTTCTCATAGCAGCCGATAAACTCGGATGAGTTGCGGTCGCAGTAGTTCTCGACTGGTCCACGGCCATAGTACTTCACTGTCTGATACTGCTGCGGCATCTGCAGCTGCATGCCATAGCGGAACATGGGGCTCACCTCTGCACCCTTCTCGGCATCGAGTTCCTGACTGACGATTACCTCGCCATCAGCGGTCAGCGTATAGGTCAGCTCCAGCGTCGCCTTCACACCCGGCATCTCGAACTTAGCAACGGCACCGTTGGCTTTGGTCTCGAACTCCTTGAGTTTCATCTCGGGATCCTTCCAGGCAGCAAAGCGCTGCTGCAGTCGTGCACCGTAGTCATTATCTGTTGGCGCGCGCCAGAACTCAGGCGTCAGCGAGCAGCGGTCCAGAAGCATGGGTTCGCCATCGACATCGAGGTAGTCGATGAGTCCGCTCCACTTGCCGATGGTCAGCGTGGTGCCAGCAGCGTCGAATTTCACGTAACTGTTGGTCTCCTCCTTCGTGAGTGTGGTCTCTTTGGCCTCGATCTCAGGGAACTGATAAGGATTGAGCACGAACTGCTGACGTGCCACCACCTGACCTTTCTCAATGAGCGGCTGAGCCTCACGCGTCTTGAACTGGAACACAACGAAGATCTCCTGATCGCCGTGATGACTGAGCACCTTTTGGGCCACCTGTTTCAGGGCGTCGATGGTGATCGTCTTACGCTGCTGCGGAGCGATGCCGTTGACATCGGCCTTGCCGCCATGTCCGAAGGTCATGCCCTCAGGACGCTGGCCGTCGTGATGATGCTTGCCCGATACGCCGCCAACAAACCACTCGAGTTCGAGGTCGTCGAGGTTCTTGAAGAAGTTCTCGTTATAGATTTCTATCTTACCGTCCTTCAGTCCCTTGTCCTCGATCCAAACGTTCTGATAGTAGTAGCCCACCTCGTAGGCGTGCGGGTTGAGGCGACGATCAGGGGCGATGATACCGTTACAGTTGAAGTTATAGTCGCTGGCGGGATAGCGGCCGTAGTCGCCACCATAGGTGAAGATCTCCTTGCCCGTCGTCTTGCTCTTGTCGCGCATACCCTGATCGACGAAGTCCCAGATGTAGCCTCCCTGATACTTGGGATACTTGCGGATGATGTCCCAGTACTCCTTGAAGCCACCCATCGAGTTACCCATGGCGTGGGCATACTCACACTGAATGAGCGGACGGGGATTGTCGCCCTGGGCATATTTCACGCAGTCTTCATAGCCGAGGTACATGGGGCAGAAGATATCGGTCTTTCCGTCGTGACGGGCCTGCTCGAACTGGCAAGGGCGCGTCTTGTCGTAAGCCTTCACCCAGTCGTAGGCCTTCTCGAAGTTAGGACCGTAGCCCGCCTCGTTGCCCAGCGACCACACGATGATCGAGGGATGATTCTTGTAGGTGATCATGTTGCCCTCCTGGCGCTCGATGTGCATCTTCTCGAAAGCGGCGTTCTTGGCCAGCGTCTTCTCACGATAGCCCATGCCGTGACTCTCAAGGTTCGACTCTGCCGTCAGGTAGATACCATACTGGTCGCAGAGGTCGTACCAGCGCGGATCGTCGGGATAGTGACAGGTACGCACGGCATTGATGTTCAACTGCTTCATGATCTTGATATCCTGAATCATGCGCTCCACGGATACGATGTAGCCACCATCGGGATCGAGCTCATGACGGTCGGCACCCTTGATCAGGATAGGCTGGCCGTTGATGAGCAGTTGTCCGCCGGCAATCTCGATATGACGGAAGCCCACCTGCTTGCGCACCACCTCGAGTACCTTGTCGCCCTGCTTCAGCTGAAGCTCCAGCATATATAAATAAGGTGTCTCTGCCGTCCAGGCCTTGGCCTGTTCCACGGTAGCGTTGAGTCCCTGAGCCACAGCGTTGCCCTCAGCATCGTAGAGGGTAGCCTCGACCTCGGCCTTGCCTGCCACCTTCACATCAACGGCAAGCAGACCCTTGCCGCCTTGATAGTCCTGTCCGATGAAGATATCCTGGATGTGGACCCTCGGCGTGGCATAGAGATACACCTCGCGAGCGATGCCCGTAAAGCGCCAGAAGTCCTGATCCTCCAGATAACTGCCGTCGCACCAGCGCATCACCTGCATCGCAATCAGGTTCTTGCCTGCCTTCAGATACTTGGTGATGTTAAACTCAGCAGCCACTTTCGAGTCTTCTGAATAGCCCACATACTTGCCGTTCACCCAGACAGCGAGGTTGCTCGTAGCCGAGCCTACATGGAAGAACACCTCCTGACCTTTCCAGTTGGCGGGCAGGTCGAAGGTGCGGCGATAAGAGCCAGTATAGTTGTTGGTCTCGCCGATATAGGGCGGATTGTTCTCAAAGGTGGTACACCAGGCATAGCCCATGTTCTTGTAGGTCTTGTCGCCATAGCCGTTGATCTCGAAGAGTCCGGGCACGGGGAAATCCACCCACTTGGAGTCGTCGTACTTCAGGGCGAAGAAGTCCTTAGGTGCGTTCTGATGGTCTTTCACGAAATGGAATTTCCACATCCCCTCCATCGAGAGATAGCGCTCAGAGGCCGACTTGTCGCCACGGGCCTTCTCTGCATTCTCGAAGGCGAAGAAATGAGCCCTGCGTGGCTCGCGGTTCTGCTGGTTCACGCTGGGATCGCGCCACACTGGTGTCATGTCTGCGGCATACACGGAGAGTGCTGCCATGCAAGTGAAAAATAACAGTAGTTTTCTCATAAATTTATTGATAATAGTTCTTAGCAATTTTGTGGGCACAAAGTTACGAAAACATTTGCAAATGACCAAATATTTAGTTACTTTTGCAGCACATATATGGCAGGAATATGAAGAAAGAAGAAAGATATGTGAAAATACTGGACCACTTCAGGTCGCAGATGCCCGAGGTGACCACTGAACTCGAGTTTGGCAGCGTGTTCCAACTGCTGGTGGCAGTCATCCTGAGTGCACAGTGTACAGACAAGCGCATCAACCAGGTCACCCCTGAACTGTTCCGTCGCTACCCCGATGCCCAGTCGATGGCTCAGGCTGAACCCGATGAGGTGTTCGAATATATCAGCAGCGTCTCCTATCCTAACGCCAAGGCCGATCATCTGGTGAAGATGGCGCGGGCTCTGGTTGAGCATCACGCAGGCGAGGTGCCCTCAGACATGAATGCCCTACTCGACTTGCCTGGTGTAGGCCGTAAGACCGCCAACGTTATCCAGAGCGTCGCCTTTGGGAAATCCACCCTTGCCGTCGATACCCACGTCTATCGCGTGGCCCACAGACTCGGACTGGTCAGCAAGCGCGACAACACGCCTTTCAAAGTGGAGCAGGCACTCACGCGGCATATCCCGCCACAGGATATCCCCAACGCCCACCACTGGCTGCTGCTTCACGGCCGCTACGTCTGCACCTCGCGCAAACCGCACTGCGAGAAGTGCGAACTCGCACCCCTCTGTCCTAAACTGATCGAAGGATCAAAACTCAACTCGTAAGGCTTACGGATTACTTGCGGGGCTGATGCTTGTGGGGCGGATTACCCCAGTTCTTGAAGGCACGGCGATGGAAACGGGCCTCGGCACGAAGGACCTCATAGACCTTCGAGGCGGGAATCACACGAAGGAACTGCTTGTGGTAATTCTGATGAAGACGGATCTGCTCGAGTTCGAGTTCATCGCGCCTCTCGACGGCCTTACGACAAGAGGCCTCGTCAGAGGGTTTGTTCTTGCCCAACTCTTTCATCTGCTTGTAGATGACACGCTGTTTCTGCTGCATCTCACGATAGAGAGGGAAGAACTTAGTGCTCTCCTCGGACGTGAGCCCTGCCTCCTGGGTGATAAACTGCTCGAGGTCGGCCTGGAATTTCTCAGGCGAGAATTTCTGGGGCTCTGTAGCAAGAAGTGAGACGCTCAGGAGCCATACAGCACTTAAAGTCAGCAACAATCTCTTCATCTTATCAAATTGTTTTTATTCGTCAGACAGACATGCATAGATGTCGTAATTGTCGATCATCATGTAATCGGCAGCCTCGTCGAACGTCTCTTCTGTCACCTCCTGCTGAACAGCCTCAGCCTGCAACTGAGGGGTATCGGGGGAGAGAGCCATCCACGACAAGGCACCTAAGGCGAAGACGCACACAGCGGCTGCAGCATAGCGCAGAGGGCGCAGCCAGACGCGACGAGCACGGGGCTCACGCTCGGGCAGAGTGGCCATCACCTGATCGGCAAGATGGTCGAAATAACCTTCGGGAACGCGGAACGGATTCCTATTCCCTACTCTCTCTTGTATGTACTTTTCTTCGTTCATCGTATTTATGACGTATTAATATCCAAAAAGTTTAATCGCGAGACTTAAAAAATTCTGAAATTTTCTTCACCGCCAGATGATAGGAGGCTTTCAGGGCACCTTCGCTGGTGTTGAGCAGTTGGCTCATATCGCTGTATTTCATCTCCTCGAAGTAGCGCAACTGGAACACCGTGCGCTGCACATCGGGCAGCGAGGCAATGGCCTGCTGCAGCATCGCCTCTGTCTCAGTACCGTCGAAATAGTCGTCGGCCATCAGGGTGTTGGCGATGGTCATATCATCGTCGGAACTGACTGTCAGATGCTTATTGCGGCGGAGGAAGTCGAGACTCTCGTTGATGGCAATGCGCGAGAGCCAGGTGAGCACCTTCGAGTCGGCATGGAAGCCGTCGAGTCCGTTCCAGGCCTTGAGGAATGTGTTCTGAAGCACATCGTTGGCATCATCGTGCGTCAGGACGATACGGCGTATCTGCCAATACAACTGTTCGCTGTATTGGCGCACCACCTCACCGAAGGCACTACGCTGTGTCTTGGGATTCAGAAGCTGAGCGGAAAGTTCGCGTTCGTCTGTCAAGGTCTCTGATATGGAATCTGTCGTGACGGTTATCGCACGGAAATCTTACGTACCACTGAGCCTACCTTCACGATATAACAGCCTTTGGGAATGCTTAATTCGATTTTCTGTGCTGGACTATTGATCTGCTCCTCCATCACCTTACGGCCTGTGAGCGACACGATTTCGAGGGTCTTGCCTTCTGCATCGTTGACATAGAGGTAGCCTTGGGTATAGGTGACGGAGACCTCGGCCCAGGTGGTTACTGGTACCGACATCGAGAGGGCCAGAATGGCACAAATCATGATTAGCTTTCTCATCACTTATACGTTTTTATCGGGGCAAAGATAGGGAATTATTCGGAAAAAGCCAAATTTTAAGGCAAAAATCTTCACTTTGGGGGCGTTCAGAGCTCGAAAACGTCCATTTCGTTGGTCAAACTCACGTTGGAGAACACCTCTTGAGCTTCGTTGAGCAGCACGCGCTCATCCTCGTAGCGGGAACTGTAATGGCCTAACAGCAGGCGCCCTACCCCAGCATCGCGAGCCACCGTTGCCGCCTGTCGCGCCGTAGAGTGGAAATACTTCTCCGACTGCGGCAGATGGTCGTCGCCATAGGTGCTCTCGTGATAGAGGACGTTCACGCCCTTGAGCTGACTGGCGAGACCAGGCATATAGCGGGTATCGCTGATGTAGGCATAACTGCGGGGAGCATCGGCAGGCACAACCAGACGGCCGTTGGGTATCACCTCGCCATCAGGCATTACAAAGTCGGCACCATTCTTGATATTACCCACCTGACTGAGAGGAACACCGTAGGCATCAATCACGTCGCGACGGATATGGGGCAACGTGGGCTTCTCCTGAATCAGATAACCACAACAGGGCACACGGTGCTCGAGCGGGATACTCTCGACCTGGATGCTGCGATCGTCGTAAACAACCTGACGGACAGTGGTGTCAACAGGATGGAAGACGACTTCGAAGTCGAGGTCGTGGGTAAAGAACTGTATCTGGCGCTCCAACTCGGGGCCCAGTGCCTGAGGGGCATGGACGTGGAGACGGGCTGTGCGCCCCAGAAGTCCGAAAGTGGAGATCATGCCAATGAGGCCGAAACAGTGGTCGCCATGCAGATGGGTGATGAAGACGTGACTGAGCTTCGTGAAGCGCACACGACAGCGGCGCAACTGCATCTGAGTGCCCTCGGCACAGTCGAGCATCAGCACCTTGTCGCGCACCTCCACCACCTGGGAAGAAGCATGATGGCGAAGGGTGGGAAGCGCACTTCCACACCCTAATATATGTACTCTGAACGGTTCCAAACGGATTAGATCTTATTAAATTCGTCGTTAGTATCCTCGAGCTCCAGTCCTTTGAGATCAACCTTTGGCTTGGGCTTGTGACGGTTGTACTCGAAGGTATCAGTCTCGTCCTTTGGCTTGCCAACAGTACGGTATGCCAAGGTGTCGGCACCAAGTGTCAGAATCTCATAGCGGTTGTCTTCCTGCTCGTCGCCACCACCCTCGCGCACCAGTTGGATGTCGAGGTAACCGTTGAAGATACGCCATGTGCGATAGATGATGACGCTCTGGTCGATGCTCTCGGCTACGCCACCCTCCTTGATACGGATACCTACCTCGGTACTGCCGTCGATAGGATCAGGCATCACCCAGTCGCCCATCAGAGTGTTGAGGTTGATGACCTGCAAGGCTTGCTTCTGCTTCTTATCAGCAACGACAGCCAGACGATCGGAAACCTGCAGACCTCCCAACACCTTATCAGCCTCTATGGCGGGCGTCATGTCGAGCTTCAGGGTGTCGCCACTATCAGCGAGCAACAGCAACATTTTCGAATCAGCGCTACTGGTGCAGATTCCATAGACGGTCTTGTCTGTCGGAACCAATTCCTCCGTAGAGGTGGTGTCTTCATCACTGGCAGCTGCCTGCTGCTTGTTTCCACAACTACTGCCGAATGCCACGATGCCAGCCATGAGACATCCGAAAAATACTTTTTTCTTCATATACCTAATATTATTTAGTAATACGTTCTTTCTGTTTTGCTTCTTCCCACAGACGGTCCATCTCCTCGAGGGTCATATCCTTCAGGGGCTTGCCGATCTTGATGCTGTGGGCCTCGATATAGTTGAAGCGGTCGATAAACTTACGATTCGTCATCTCCAGCGCATTGTCGGGATTAAGTTTATAGAGTCTGGCGGCATTGATGACTGAGAAGAGGAAATCGCCCAGTTCCTTGGTTGAGTTCTCCTTATCGTCCTTAGCCAGCTCTGCCTCGAGTTCTCCGAGTTCCTCGTGTACCTTCTTCCAGACATCCTGACGGTCTTCCCAGTCGAAGCCCACATTGCGGGCCTTATCCTGAATACGGTAAGCCTTAATCAGACTGGGCAGCGCCTCGGGCACACCTGAGAGGACGCTCTTGTTGCCGTCTTTCTCCTTGAGTTTGATCTGTTCCCAGTTCTCGAGCACCTGCGACACCGTCGTCACCTTCCCGCCTTCGGATGTCGCCTCCGACTCCTCAGGCACATACGGCAGTGGTCTGGGATTCTCGGCATCGATCTGAGAGGGATGATAGACATGCGGATGACGGGTGATCATCTTCCTGGTGAGAGCGTTGCAGACATCAGCCATATCAAACTGCGACTGCTCCTCGGCTATCTTCGCGTAGAAACAGATATGCAGCAAGACGTCGCCCAACTCCTTGCAGATATCGTGGACATCGTTCTTGATCAGGGCGTCGCATAGTTCGTAAGTCTCTTCTATGGTATTGGGACGTAGGCTCTCGTTCGTCTGTTTCTTGTCCCACGGACAATTAGCCCTCAGCGCATCGAGCACGTCGAGGAATCGACCGAAAGCCTGCATTTTTTCTTCTTTTGTGTGCATAATTCATCAATTATTGGGGCAAAGATACAAAATAATTGAGAATTGAGAATTGAGAATTGAGATTTTTTTATAATTTTGCACCGATTTTCGGAAATTAATCACATATATATATGGAATTAGCAAGTAAATACGACCCTAAAGAGGTCGAAGGAAAGTGGTATCAGTATTGGCTGGACCACAAACTTTTCGCGAGCAAGCCCGATGGCCGTGAGCCCTATACCATCGTGATACCACCACCCAATGTGACGGGTGTGCTTCACATGGGCCACATGCTCAATAATACCATTCAGGATATCCTGGTGCGCCGTGCCCGTATGGAGGGAAAGAATGCGCTCTGGGTGCCTGGCACTGACCATGCCTCGATTGCTACTGAGGCCAAGGTGGTGAAGAAACTCGCCAGCGAGGGCATCAAGAAGCGCGACCTGACGCGTGAGCAGTTCCTCGAGCATGCGTGGGACTGGACTCACGAGCACGGAGGTATCATCCTGAAGCAGTTGCGCCGTCTGGGTGCCAGCTGCGACTGGGACCGCACAGCTTTCACGATGGACGAGAAGCGTTCGGAGAGTGTCATCAAGGTGTTTGTGGATCTCTACAACAAGGGCCTCATCTATCGTGGCCTGCGTATGGTGAACTGGGATCCGAAGGCACTGACCGCCCTCTCTACTGAAGAGGTGATCTACAAAGAGGAGCAGAGTCATCTGTTCCATCTTAAATATTATGTGGCCGACATGACTGCCCTCGACAACGAAGAGGCGCTGAAGGCCGAAGGCAACGTGATCCACAAGGATGAGAAGGGCTACTATGCCGTAGTGGCTACCACACGTCCTGAGACCATCATGGGCGATACCGCCATGTGTATCAACCCCAAGGATCCGAAGAACCAATGGCTGAAAGGTCATAAGGTGATCGTACCGCTGGTGGGTCGCGTGATTCCTGTCATCGAGGACCGCTATGTGGACATCGAATTTGGTACAGGCTGTCTGAAGGTGACACCTGCCCACGATACGAACGACTATATGCTGGGTAAGACCCACAAGCTGGAGACCATCGATATCTTCAATGCCGACGGAACAATCTCTGAGCAGAGTCCGCTCTACGTGGGTATGGACCGCTTCGACTGCCGTAAGCAGATTGCCAAAGACCTGCAGGAAGCTGGTCTGATGGAGAAGATTGAAGACTATGTCAATAAGGTGGGCTACTCAGAGCGTAACCCTGATACAGCCATCGAGCCCCGTCTCTCACTGCAGTGGTTCCTGAAGATGCAGCACTTTGCCGACATCGCCTTGCCTCCCGTCTTGAACGGTGAGTTGAAGTTCTATCCCGCCAAGTACGTGAACACCTATAAGAACTGGTTGGAGAACATTCAGGACTGGTGTATCTCGCGCCAGCTGTGGTGGGGTCATCGTATTCCTGCCTATTATTACAATGAGAACGACGACTACGTTGTGGCTGAGACCCGTGAGGAGGCTCTGAAGATGGCACAGCAGAAAGATCCGAAGGTGACTGACGCTGACCTGCGCCAGGAAGAGGATGCCCTCGACACCTGGTTCTCATCATGGCTGTGGCCTATCTCACTCTTCGACGGTATCAACAATCCAGGTAACGAGGAGTTGAACTACTATTATCCCACCAACGACCTGGTGACGGGTCCGGATATCATCTTCTTCTGGGTATCGCGCATGATCATGGCCGGCTACGAGTTTGTTGGCAAGATGCCGTTCAAGAATGTCTATTTCACAGGTATCGTCCGCGACAAGCTGGGTCGTAAGATGTCGAAGTCACTCGGCAACAGCCCCGACCCCATCGAACTCATCGAGAAGTTCGGTGCCGACGGTGTGCGTATGGGTATGATGCTCTCAGCACCTGCTGGTAACGATATCCTCTTCGACGAGACGCTCTGTGAACAGGGACGTAACTTCAACAATAAGATCTGGAACGCCTTCCGCCTCGTGAAGGGCTGGAAGGTGGCCGATATCGAGCAGTCGGAGGCAGGTAAGATTGCTACCGCCTGGTTTGAAGCCAAGTTGCGCGAGACAAACGCCGAGGTGGACGACCTCTTCAAGAAATATCGTATCTCGGAGGCCCTGATGGCTGTCTATAAGCTCTTCTGGGACGAGTTCTCAAGCTGGTATCTGGAGATGGTGAAGCCCGCCTATATCAACGGTGAAGCACAGCCTATCGACCAGCAGACCTATGACAAGACGCTCGGATTCTTTGAGCAGCTGCTGAAGATGCTGCACCCCTTCATGCCGTTCATCACTGAGGAGCTGTGGCAGCACCTCTACGACCGCAAGGACGGTGAGAGCATCATGCGCGACAAGTTGGAGATTCCCGCTCCTACAGCAGCCGACCAGCAACTCGCTGCTCAGATTGAGAGCGTGAAGCAGATTGTGTCGGGTGTACGTATGGTACGCTCTTCGAAGAACATTGCCCCGAAGGAGCAGCTCGAACTGCAGGTAGTAGGCCAGAATGACTTCGAGGCCTTCAACAGCGTCATTGCCAAGATGGCCAACGTGAGCGCCATCAACGTGGTAGCCGAGAAAGACGCTACTGCCTCAGCCTTCATGGTTGGTACTGACGAGTTTGCTGTGCCTCTGGGCAACATGATCGACGTCGAGGCAGAGATCCAGAAGATGGAGGCTCAACTGCAGCATCTCGAAGGATTCCTGGCTGGTGTGAAGAAGAAGCTCTCGAACGAGCGCTTCGTAGCCAATGCCCCTGAGGCTGTCGTAGCTCTCGAGCGCAAGAAGCAGAGTGACTCAGAGGAGAAGATTGCTGCCCTGAAGGAGAGCATCGCCGCCCTGAAGAAATAAGCACAAAAAGCATCTATAACAAAAAAGCCTCGCAAGTTTGCGGGGCTTTATTGTTTCTTTCTATTCGGACGCACTGTTATCGGATTCTGTCCATCGAACGTACCAACTTCTCATCAGCATTGATAGCGTGACGGGCCATCAGGTAGAGGATGAGAGAAATTGCGGGAAAGACTGCAGGCCATGAGGGACGGAAATCGACAGTACCCCAAGACTTATCGCCAGCTGTCTGTCCGACGACGAAGAAGACGACATACCAGCCCACGATCAGCAGCGCATTAAACAGGCAGAAAAGCGCCTGCAACTTGCGGTTGCGATAGAGGAAGATGGTATAAGTAGCAATAGCCGTCGTAGGCAGCAGGACTGCCATCAGCGGCCATGTGTCGAAGTGATGCTTCCCCAGCGGATCGGTAAACCAGAGGTTATACACCTTACCCACCTCGAGACCAGCTGCCGTGAAGGAACCGATCTGCATACAAAGACAAATGACGGTCATCACGATGGCCGCCAAGAGAAAAAGTGTCTGTTTACGCTGAATCATGACACTGATGTATTAAATCTCGTCGCTAGCGTTCTCACGAGAGGGATCGCGCCAATAAACCTTGTCCTCGACAAACTCCTGAGTAGCGAGCAGTGTGGGCTTCGGGAGTTTCTCGTAATAACGGGAGATCTCGATCTGCTCACGGTTCTCGAACACTTCCTCCAGACTGTCGTTATAAGAAGCGAACTCAGCCAGTTTCTTGCTCAGGTCTTCCTTGATCTGAACGCTGATCTGATTGGCACGCTTGGCGATGATGGCAACACTCTCATAGATGTTGTCTGTATCACGACAGAGGTCCATAATGTTACGGGTCACGGTATTAACCGGTGCTTTTGATTTCTTGTAATCCATCTTTATAATTTGTTTATCAATATTCCTAATTCGTGTTTGTTAATCCTTAATCACCTTCTTGCACTTGGCGATGAATTTCTCGGCCGTCGCTACATTTTTCGACTCGGGGAACTCGTTGATGAAGCCATAGCACTCATCCTCGGCATCGCGATAGCGCTCCAGACGCTTTTCCTGAGTACTGTTCTCAGCCAACTGGAACTTGCTCTTCATGATGAGTAGCATGAACTCCTCGCGCAGGCTGCAGTAAGGATAGGTCTTCAGGGCATTCTGAGCCGTGATGATGCTGGCGTTATAGTTACTCTCGTCGTTAGAGTTGATATTTCCGAAATAGCCGCCCAGATTGTAATAGAGCTCTGCAGAGAGATATTCCTTCTGAATCAGCTTGTCGTAAAGGATGTAGAGACGATCCTGAGCTCTGGCACGCAACTTTGAGTCGGGGAAGAGATCCATGAACTGCTGATAGGCATTGATGGCACCATTCGTAGGCGACTGATCCAGACGGGGCTCAGGTGAACTCTCAAAGAGGGCCTGTCCCACATAGAAAGCTGCAGGCTCAGCATAGATACCACGCGGATAACTCGAACCATATTTCTTGAAAGTCTCAGAGGCTGCCTCATAGTCCTGATTGTTATACTGTGCCATACCGAGCAGATAGAGACACTCCTGTGCCTCCTCCGAACCCTTCTTCATGGTTACCAGTTCTTGAAGCAGGACAGATGCATTCTGGAACTTACCACGGGCAAAGAACTCCTTGGCATACTCGTACTTGGCATCAGCATCGCCATATTTGTAAACGGCGTTGAACTCTGACTTGCAACTCGACATCAGTAATGCCACACATGAGAATATAATGATACCTTTCTTCATATCGGGGTGCAAAGTTACATATTTTTTGGCACGCACGACACGTATGAGGCCGATTTTTTGAAAAAATTAATAATATTCGGCATAATATGGGGCATTTTTAGTATCTTTGCAAACTGTTATGGGAAAATTCATACTTACATCCGACTATCAGCCGACAGGTGATCAGCCCGAGGCTATCAGACAACTGACGGAGGGACTGGACCGCGGAGACAGGGCTCAGGTGCTACTGGGGGTCACTGGATCGGGAAAGACCTTCACGATGGCAAATGTCATCGCCCAGCACAACCGCCCTACCCTCATCCTCAGTCATAACAAGACACTCGCCCATCAGCTCTACATGGAGATGAAGGAGTTCTTCCCTCAGAATGCCGTCGAGTATTATGTCAGCTATTACGACTACTATCAACCAGAGGCTTATCTGCCTGCTACAGATCTCTATATCGAGAAAGACTTGGCCATCAACGATGAAATAGACAGACTAAGATTGTCTGCCGTATCTAATTTGTTATCAGGCAGAAATGATGTTGTTGTTATATCATCAGTTTCATGCATATACGGTATGGGAAGTCCCGTGGCCTTACAAGAGAACGTCATCGAACTTCATGTCGGTCAGAAACTTGACCGCAATGCTTTGTTAAGAAAATTAGTCAGTTCCCTATATGTGCGTAACGACCTCGACTTGCAGCGCGGCAACTTCCGCGTGAAGGGTGATACGGTCGATGTGGCGATGGCCTACAGTGAAGTCGTACTGCGCATCACTTTCTGGGACGATGAGATCGACAGTCTGGAAGAGATGGATGCCGTCACCTTCGACCGTCTGGCCAGTTTCGAGGAATACAAGCTCTATCCGGCTAATCTCTTCATGACCTCACAGGAACAGACGAATATCGCTATCCGTCAGATACAAGACGACCTGATGAAGCAGGTGGCCTTCTTCGAAGAGATGGGCGACCCCATCAAAGCCCAACGTATCAAAGAACGCACGGAATACGATATGGAGATGATCAAGGAACTTGGTCACTGCTCAGGCATAGAGAACTACAGCCGCTATTTCGACGGCCGAAAGGCAGGAGAACGCCCCTATTGCCTGCTCGACTTCTTCCCCGAGGACTACCTGATGTTAATCGACGAGAGTCACGTTACCGTGCCCCAGATCAGTGCGATGTACGGCGGAGACCGCAGTCGCAAGAGCAACCTCGTGGAATACGCATACCGTCTGCCTGCAGCCTTCGACAACCGTCCGCTGCGCTTCGAGGAGTTTCAGGAAATGGTTCATCAGGTCATCTACGTCAGTGCCACTCCCGCCGACTACGAGCTGGCAGAAGCCGAAGGTGTCGTTGTGGAACAGGTCATCCGTCCTACGGGACTGTTAGACCCCGAAATTGAGGTACGCCCCACCGAGAACCAGATCGACGATCTGCTGAACGAGATCGTCCTTCGCAGTGAACACGGAGAGCGCGTGCTCGTCACCACCATTACCAAGCGTATGGCCGAAGAGATGGCCGAATACCTGTTGAATCACGGCGTCAAGACCAGTTACATCCACAGCGACGTGAAGACCTTAGAGCGCGTCGAGATCCTCAACGGCCTGCGGCAAGGCGTCTATGATGTGCTAGTAGGTGTCAACCTGCTGCGTGAAGGTCTCGACTTGCCAGAGGTATCGCTCGTGGCCATCATGGATGCCGACAAGGAAGGTTTCCTCAGGAATCACCGCAGTCTGACACAGACGGCAGGACGTGCTGCCCGTAATGTGAATGGTAAGGTCATCATGTATGCCGACAATATCACCGCCTCGATGCAGCTCACCATCGACGAGACACTGCGGCGACGCGAGAAGCAGATCAAATATAATACCGATCATCACATCACGCCTAAGCAGATTGTGAAGAACATCAGTACGGAAGCCCTTCAGAAGGAGAACCGTTCTGACATCAAGGAACTGAACAGGGCTATAACAGAGCTTGAGGGACAGTTCGCAGCAGACCCGATCATAGAACGGATGACACGCGAGCAACTGGAGAAGAGCATCGCCGAGACAACCCGTCTGATGCAAGAGGCTTCCAAGAACTACGAATACATCCAGGCAGCCCATTATCGCGATGAAATAGATCGTTTAGAGAAAGAACTGGAACTGAAGTAACGCGATGAAACGTGAAAAAATAACAAAATCCGTGTTAATCCGTGTAATCCGTGCCCGAATATAGAATATTCTTCGTACTTTTGCCGGAAAATTAAATACAACAACACTATATGAAAAGACTCGTATCCATACTGCTGACGCTGCTGCCCATGCTGGCAACGGCTCAGGACAACACTTGGGAGCGTATTAACGTTGAGCCCGAACAGAAAGAGAACCCCGATGCTAAGTACCTCGAGCCTAATGCCGTACCCGAGGTGGATGGCAAGGTTTGCTGGACGACCGCCATCAATGCCCCAGGTAAGTCGGCTAAGGAGATCTATGATATCCTGCTGGCACAGATGGAGAAGATGGCGCAGGAGCCCAATCAGCTTGGCAACAGCTCTGTTGCTGTCAAAGACGAGAGCAAGTATGAACTGGGAGCCGTCTTCCATGAGTGGCTCGTCTTCAAGAGCAGCACGTTCTCACTCGACAGGACACAGTTTAACTTCCAGATTCTCGTGAGTTGTTCCGACGGCAAGGCTGACGTTCAGCTGACCCGTATCGTTTACCTCTACGATGTGGAACGCAAGCCCATCAAGTATCTTGCTGAGGAATGGATCACAGACAAGTATGCCGTCAATAAGAAACATACGAAACTGTATCCTATATCAGGCAAGTTCCGTCGCAAGACAATAGACCGTAAGAACTTCATATTCAACAAGTTCGAAACACTACTCCAAGGAAAGTAATGAGTAAGGATCAGATACGCAACTGGCTGAACATCATCTTCATGATTACCGCCGTCGCAGGTGTCATCTACTACCTGACGAAAGACAGGATGGTGGGCACTTACATCATCTTGTTCGCCATGTGCTTCAAGATTGCAGAATCCTCATTGAGAATGATTAAATGAAAGCAAGACAGATACTGCTACTGCTGATGTTGTTGGCCGTGAACTCCATCATGGCTCAGGAAGTCTTCAACCAGATCGACGAGCAGGGAAATATCACCCAACGCTCGACCAACAACAACTTCAACAAGCACAACAACGACTCTACCCGTAACAAGGAAATCCCGAAGGGCTTCTACACCTGGACCATCGACCGCAAGTTCGGCGATGTGATTCCCGCAGAGCCCGATACGCTGCCCCACCTCTTCATGAACACCACGTTTAATACTGGTGTCTATGGGGAATACAACACAACGGGTAGCAACTATACCTCACGTCTGAGTCGTATTTTCATCAACCGCCCTGTGGCGCCCGATGACTACATCTTCACCCAGCCTTACAGCTACACGCAGAAACGCCCCGAGCAGTTTCTGTTTATGAACACGCTGTCGCCCTATACGAATATCACCTACGATAACTGCGGTGACAAGACCAACGGTGAAGATCATATCGACGCGAAGTTCTCTGTCAATGCAGGCAAGCGTCTGAACGTAGGCTTCGACCTCGACTACGCCTACGCCCGAGGCTACTTCAGCCACCAGAACCTCTCCCACTTCAACGGCAGTCTGTTCAGTTCCTATATCGGCGACAAGTATCAGCTGCACTTCCTGTTTACCGCAGGCCATCGCAAGGTTACCGAGAATGGCGGTATTACCGATGATAACTACGTGACCCATCCGGAGTCGATGCAGGACAGTTATGCAGAGAACGAATATCCTACGGTGCTTAGGCAGAACTGGAACCGTAACGACCACCAGCACCTTTTCCTCACCCATCGCTATAACATCGGTTTCTACCGTATGGTGAAGATGACGGAAGCCGAGATCAAAGCCCGTCAGTTTGCCATGCAGGCCAAGAAGGAGAAAGAAGCCAGAGAGCAGAAGGAAAAAGGCGAGAACGGCGAGGATCTTAAAAGGAAAGAGCCAGCAAGAAAACCGCTGGGTCGTCCTGACAATG
>JAEEGI010011674.1_pt1 | contig 18920 bp, 16 predicted proteins | sample 8958751 | NCBI WGS metagenome assembly JAEEGI01 (sample SAMN16246545, study PRJNA631951) | gut metagenome | biome: gut microbiome; feature: rumen; material: KS-attached | host: Bos | place: Iran: Karaj | collected 2018-10 | reverse complement strand
ACTGTGCCTGACCGCCTATTCCCTGTTCGACGACCGCTTTGACGAATCCATCCTTTCTCCGGCCACGGCACTCGAAGTCTTCCATTCCTTCACCCTGATGCACGACGACATTATGGACCGCTCGCCCCTGCGCCGCGGCGTGCCGACCGTCTGGAAGAAGTGGAACGAAGACACGGCCATCCTCTCCGGTGACGTGATGCTGATCGACGCCTACCGCCGCATCGCCAAGGCGCCGGCCCGGGTGCAGGACCAGGCGCTGGAGCTGTTCTCGCGTACGGCCGCCCAGGTCTGCGACGGACAGCAGTACGATATGGATTTCGAGTCGGAGACGGAGGTCCCGATGGAGGACTACAACAAGATGATCGGCCTCAAGACGGCCGTCCTGCTGGCCTGCTCGGCCGAGATGGGCGCGCTGATCGGCGGCGCCACCCCGAAGCAGTGCCAGGCGCTGTACAACTATGGCTACGAGCTCGGTATGGCCTTCCAGATCGCGGACGACTACCTCGACGCCTTCGGCGACGAGAAGGTCTTCGGCAAGCCGATCGGCGGGGACATCGTCAACGGCAAGAAGAGCTGGCTGACCGTCCGCACGCTGGAGAAGATGGAAGACAAGGCGCCTTTCTTCACCGCCTTTTCCCTCCCGGCGGACACGCCGGAGCAGAAAGCCGCGAAGATCGCCGCCGTCAAGGAGCTCTACCTCCGTTTCGGCGTGGACGCCGACGCCAAGGAGGAGATCGTCCGCTTCACGGACCGGGCGATGGAAGCCCTGTCCGGCATCGGTTTCGGGACGATCAAGATGGAAACGCTCCGCCGCTTCGCCGAGCGGCTCGTGGGCCGCGCCAAATAGCCGATGGAAGGGATTGCGACAGTCGTCAAGAACGCGGGAAGCCATTATCTCCTGAGTCCGCTGCCCGGCTGGGACCTGTTCCCGGCCGTGCTGCGCGGCAAGGTCCGGCTGGAGCGCAGCAGCGCCACCAACCCCGTGGCCGTGGGCGACCGCGTCCGTTACGAACTGGACGGAGCCGCCACGGAGGAGCATCCGGCCGTGATCAAGGAGATCCTGCCCCGCGACAATTACATCATCCGCCGCTCCACCAACCTCTCCCGCCAGTCGCACGTGATCGCGGCCAACCTGGACCAGGCCGTGATCATTGTCAGTCTCCTTTTCCCCGAGATCAAGTTGCCTTTCCTGGATCGGATTCTGGTGACCTGCGAGGTCTACAAGGTCCCGGTGCTGATCGTGCTCAACAAGGTGGACCTGTATCGGGAGGAATTCCCGGAGATGGTCGCCTCCTTCCGGCACATCTACGAAAGAGCCGGCTACACCGTCCTGGAGACTTCCGCCCGCACGGGCGAGGGCGTCGACGCCCTGCGGGTGCAATGCCGCGACCGGATCAATCTCTTCTCCGGCGAATCCGGCGTGGGCAAATCCAGCCTCATCAAGGCCCTGGACCCCGGGCTCGACCCCAAAGTCGGCCGCATCTCCGACGTCCACCTGCAGGGCAAGCACACGACCTCCCTGTATGAGATGTACCGCCTCGACGGCGGCGGCTTCGTCATCGACACCCCCGGCCTGCGCGGCTTCGGCCTCGTGGACCTGGAGAAAGAGGAGATCTCCAAGTATTTCCCCGAAATGCTTGCCGTGATGGACGACTGCCGCTTCGTGCCCTGCACGCATACCCACGAGCCCGATTGTGCCGTCAAGGCCGCCGTGGACGATGGCCGCATCAGCGCGGAGCGCTACAATTCCTACCTCGGAATGCTCGAGCAGGACACCAAATTCCGATGAACAAAAGCCTCAACCGCGAAATCCTGCGGCTGGCCGTGCCAAGCATCCTGGCCGGGATCACCGTGCCGCTGGTCGGAATGGTGGACACCGCCGTGGCGGGCCACCTGGGCGGCGACACGGCGGCGCAGATCGGCGCCATCTCCGTGGGCGCCATGGTGCTGTCGCTATTATACTGGGCATTCGGCTTCCTGCGCACCGGCACGGGCGGGCTGACGGCCCAGGCCTTCGGCCGGGAGGATCCTGCTGAGTGCGGGCGCATCTTCCTGCGCGGTGTCGGACTGGCCCTGATCGCTGCACTCTTCGCCCTGCTCCTGCAGTGGCCTTTCTTCAAGGGCATGATGCTGATGACGGACGCCACCCCGGAAGTGGAGGCGCTCGCGGAGCGCTATTTCTTCATCCGCATCTGGGCGGCACCCGCCACGATGACGCTGATGGCCCTGCGGGGCTGGTTCGTGGGCATGCAGGACTCCGTGCATCCTATGTGGATGGACCTGATCATCAACGGGGTGAATATCTTGCTGAGCGTCCTGCTCGCCTTCGGGATCGGCTCCTGGGAGGGCCTGGGTTTCGCCGGCATTCCGCTCGGCACCGTGATCGCGCAGTACACGGGCCTGTTGTACGGCCTGCTGGTCTGCTGCCGACGCTACGGGCGCGGCGTCTTCGCCCGCCTGCGGCGCGAAGACTTCAGCGCCCTGCTCCGCGACGGCTCGACCGGCCGCTTCTTCCGGATGAACCTCGACCTGCTCGGCCGGTCGCTGTTCTTCATCCTCATCTACATCGGGTTCACGATGATCTCCGCCGGCTACGGCGACCTGATGCTCGCCGCCGGTTCCATCATTATGCAGCTGCTGATGTTCTTCAGTTATTTCACCGACGGGTTCGCCTACGCCGGCGAGGCGCTGACCGGCCGCTTCATCGGGGCGCGTGACGGCGCTATGCTGCGCCTGTCGGTGCGCTATGTTTTCATTTGGAGCATGGCCATCGCCCTCTTGTTCATCGGGCTGTACGCCTCCACGAGCGTACCGGTGCTGCGGCTGCTGACCAGTGACGAAGTGGTCGTGCAGGCGGCCCGGCAATTCCTGCCGTGGCTGCTGCTGATGCCGCCGCTGGGCTGCGCCGCATTCACCTGGGACGGCATCTTCCTCGGCGCCACGGCCTCCCGCGGCCTGATGGTGTCGATGGCCGGCGCCGCCGCGGCCTTCTTCGGTGTCTGGCTTTGCGGCAAATGGCTGCTGCAACCCGAAGGTGCAGCAGCCATCCACGTGCTTTTTGCCGCTTATTATGCCCACCTGGCGTTCCGGACGGTCTGGCTGTCGGTCCGCTACAAGAAGGAGGTTCTGGTGTGCTAGCAAGCTCTGCTAGATATAATTGACGTGCTTGACGGCGGCGGCAGGACTGACTGCGAGAATCTGGGCAGCTATCTTGTCGGCGTTCTCCTTGGAGGTGCGGATCTCCATGAAGCCGTTGCCGGCGTCGTGAAGGAACAAATAGCGGAACTTCCCCTTCTTGGTCTCATAATAGGTGATCTTCGTGATGCCTGAAAGGTGGAGCGGGTATTTCTTCTGCTGGCTGAACGTAATCGTATCAGCTTCTTCGTCAATGGTATAGGTACTCAGCTTGTACAGGCCGTAGAAGAGGGCGAAATACGCCAGCGAATAGAAAGCGCTGAAAAGGTAATACTCACCTTTGAGTATACAATACAAGATGAGGCACACGATTCCGGCCGCGCCGATTACGTAGCAGGACCACTTGACCAGCTTCGGGTGCCGGGTGTTGGAATAGACTGTTTTCATCGGTGAAAAGATAAAATAAGACGGCGGTTGGCCTCTGCGAGGAAAGCGGCGAGTTCGGCGTTCTGCCGGATCTGCTCCCGGAAGCGTTCTCCGAAACGCTCGGCAAAGGAATCCGGCGTCTCGTCCTTGTAGAAATCAGCGGGCAGGTCGGTCTGGATGACCCCGCCGCCGTAGTTGCTGGCGGCCCAGCCCTGGGTATAGACGTCCTCCAGCAGGTGAGGTCCTTCCTCCGCGAAGCACAGGGTCAGTTTCGAATACTCGTAGTGTTCCTCGTCTCTGTGATCCGCCAGGAAGATGTCGGCCTGGCGGAACTTCAGCGTCAATTCTTCGGCAATCCGCTCGGCTGGTCCGCCGAGGTGGCCCAGCATCAGGACCTTCTGTTTGCGGAGTTGTTTTTTCAAGGCGGCGGTCAGCGTCAGCTCCTTCACCGTCGGGCCCAGGATGAGTTCTTTCATCCCGGTGAAATGTGCCAGGAAGCCCGGCTCCACCCGCACGAAGCCGGGAGCGATCTCCAGGGAGGTGTATTCCGCGGCGTCGAAGCCCCCCGGGAAGCCGGGGATGTCGGTCTCAAGCAGCGTGAACCCTTCGGGTCCTTCGGCGGTGAGAAAACCGCCGAACCTGTTGATGAAGACGACGTCTTTTCGATCGGAGAAATACATTGGCGCGCGTGGTTATTGGTTGGCTTCGGCCAGGAAGGCGGCGAGTTCCTGATTGTTCCGTATCTGGTCCCGGAAGCGATCGGAGAAATGCTCGGCGAAGGTCTCCGGGGTCTGGTTCACGTAGAAGTTTTTGGGCAGGTCCGTGCGGACGGTCCCTCCGCCGTAGTTGCTGGCGGCCCAGCCCGGGGTAAAGACGTCCTCCAGCAAGTAAGGTCCCTCGTCCGAGAAGCACAGCGTCAATTTGGAATACTCGTGGTGTTCCTCGTCGTTGTGGTCCGCCAGGAAGATGGCGGCGTGGCGGAGTATGTCTCTTCGGGATCGTTTTTTCAAGGCAGCTATTATTCAATCGTCCATTCTGCGCCGTCCTTTGTGTCCTTGACCCGGATGCCCAGGGCGGCGAGGGCGTCGCGGATGTGGTCGGACGTGGTCCAGTCCTTGGCGGCCTTGGCGGCGGCGCGCTGCTCGAGGACCATCTGCATCAGGCCGTCGATGACCTTGGCGCCTGCACCGCCGGCAGCCTCCTCGTCCTTGAGGCCGAGCACGCCGAACACGATGTCGTCGAAGAGCTGCACGAGCGTGTCCAGGTCGCCTTTGGAGAGCTTGATCTGCCCCGCCTTCGCGGAATTGACCAGGCGGACCGCCTCGGCGATGTGCGCGAGGGCCACCGGGGTGTTCATATCGTCGCACAGGGCGTCGTAGATTCCCTCGAAGGCGGCGCGGACGGCTTCGCTGTCGGCCGGGCAGCTGTCGGGCGCGACGTGCACCGGCTCCTCGCCGTAGGCGTACGCCGGCGCCTTGCGCCCCGCCATCGCATAGAGGTCGCGCGCGGCCTGCATCAGGCGTTTGAGACCCTTCTCGGCAGCCTGCAGGGCTTCGTTGGAGAAGTCCAGCGTGCCGCGGTAGTGGGCCTGCAGGATGAAGAAGCGTATCGTCATCGGGCTGTAGGCCTGGTCCAGCTTCGGGTGGTCGCCGGAGAAGAGCTGCGGCAGGGTGATGAAGTTGCCCAGGGACTTGCCCATCTTCTGGCCGCCGATGGTGATCATATTGTTGTGCACCCAGTAGTGCACGCCCTGCGTGCCGCGGGAGGCCTGGTTTTGCGCAATTTCGCACTCGTGGTGCGGGAAGAGCAGGTCCATTCCGCCGCCGTGGATGTCGAACTCGCGGCCGAGGTATTTCTCGCCCATCACGGAGCACTCGAGGTGCCAGCCCGGGAAGCCTTCGCCCCACGGGGACGGCCAGCGCATGATGTGCTCCGGCTCCGCCTTTTTCCAAAGGGCGAAGTCGTAGGGGGCGCGCTTGTCGCCCTGCCCGTCCAGGCTGCGGGTACCTTCCAGGGTGTCGTCCAGGTTGCGTCCGGAGAGGACGCCGTAATGGAAGTCCTGGTTGTATTTCGCGACGTCGAAATAGATGCTGCCGTTGCTCTCGTAGGCATAGCCGGCGTCGAGGATCTTCTTGACCGCCTCGATCTGCTCGATGATGTGGCCCGAGGCGCGCGGCTCGATGGAGGGTGGCGCCACGTTCAGCAGGCGCATCGCCTCGTGGTAGCGCAGGGTGTAGGCCTGCACCACCTCCATCGGCTCCAGCTGTTCCAGACGGGCCTTTTTCGCGATCTTGTCCTCCCCCTCGTCGGCGTCGTGCTCCAGATGCCCCACGTCGGTGATGTTGCGCACGTAGCGCACTTTGTAGCCGAGGTGGCGGAGGAGCTTGCTCAGCACGTCGTAGGTCACGCCCGGGCGGGCGTGGCCGAGATGGGCGTCGCCATAGACCGTCGGCCCGCACACGTACATACCCACGTGGCCGGGATGGACCGGTTTGAAGAGCTCTTTGCGGCGGGTCAGGGTATTGGTGATGAAGAAATCGCGCATAGTCTTTTCTGGATATATCTTGGCGAAGATACGAATTTTCTGCGTATATTAGCCTTATGAAATTCATTAGTTGGAATGTCAACGGCCTGCGCGCCGTGGCCGGCAAGGGCTTCGCCGACATCTTCGAGACCCTCGACGCCGACTTCTTCTGCCTGCAGGAGACCAAGCTGTCCGCCGGGCAGCTGGACCTGGAGTTTCTGGGCTGGCAGTCCTATTGGAACTACGCCGACAAGAAGGGCTATTCCGGCACGGCGATCTATTCCCGCCACACGCCGCTGTCCGTGACATACGGCATCGGCGTGGACGCGCACGACCACGAAGGCCGGGTGGTGACCCTGGAGATGCCGGATTTCTACCTGGTGTGCGTCTATGTGCCCAATTCGCAGGACGGCCTGCGGCGCCTGGACTACCGGATGCAGTGGGAGGACGCGTTCCGCGCTTATGTGAGCGGCCTGGCGGCGAAGAAGGGGGTGGTGATCTGCGGCGATATGAACGTCGCCCACGAGGAGATCGACCTCAAGAATCCCGCCACCAACCATTTCAACGCCGGCTTCTCCGACGAGGAGCGGGCCAAGATGAGCGAGCTGCTCGCCGCGGGCTTCCGCGACACCTGGCGCGACGCCCACCCGGGCGAAGCCAAGTATTCCTGGTGGTCCTACCGTATGGCCGCCCGTGAGCGGAACGTGGGCTGGCGCATCGACTATTTCCTCGTCTCCGAGAATCTCGCCCCCCGCGTGGCGGGCACCGACATCCACAACGAAATCTTCGGCTCCGACCACTGCCCGGTGGAGCTGGTGCTAACTCCGTAAAACAATGGCAAGTTATTATTCCAAACACAACAAGGACGTCACCTTCAGCGAATTCCGCAGGGAGCCATATACCCTGTTCGGCCATAATCTGACCGCCAGTGCCTGGGGATGCAAACACCGCGTAAGCGTCTGTGTAGAGGATGTCCGGACCAGCGGACTCGATCCGGAGGAGTATTTCACGCTGATCTTCAGCGAAGACATCTGCCGGGTCGGAGCCGGCGTCATCGAGTATTTCCCGAATCTGCAGGACCTGATCGTCGAGGCAAACCTTAAGGGGCTTCCGTGCACGCCCGAACTGGAGGCGCTCCTGAAGAAGAACAACGTGATCCTGCGAGGCAGTTTCAACTCGCCCGCCGAGAAGCTGGCGAAGAAACTGGGCCTGCGCTTCATCCACAAGAACATTTTCCTGGCACACAGATTCAATGAAGAGCACTACGAGAGCTCGAGCATCACGCTCTGCTTCGAGGAGGGAGAGCCGCCTTACATCCTGCGGGACGATGTCACGCAGGGTTGGGCGGCCAGCAATTCCGGCGGAGGGACCGTCCGCACGGACCTGCCCGAGGACTTCTATGTCGGTTACGAGACTGCGGAAGCCTTCGCGGACGACTACGTGGGCCGGTATTTTCGGGAGAAGGTCTGCGCCAACAAGGAGCTCGACGCCTTCCTGAAAGAAATCAACAGCCGCTTGAAGAAATGAATCCTAGAAAACTATCTGCCTTGATTCCGCTGTTCCTGTGCCTGGGCGCATTGTCCGCGAAGGCGCAGGCTCCCGGCGATACCGCCAATGTGGCCAGGCATCCTTACCGCCCGGCGGAGAGCCTGGTGGGTGAATGGCGCTGGGTGGGTCCTGACATTCCCGAATTGATCCTCGTGCTCGACGCCGACAGTCTTGGGAACATCGAGGTCATCCACCTCTACACGTACCGCGACCAGAACTACGACGATCCGGAGTTCGCCGAGTATGACGGATCGGTGCTGTGGATACGCAAGGACGTTGACGAGAATGCTTACATTGAGCTGTTCCTGGAGCCGGACGGGGGGGCTCTCACCGGACGCTGCGTGATGGCCGGCCTGTGGAAGCGGGAGTTCGACGAGACCATCACCCTGCGCCGGGACTACTTCGAATATGATAAACCCTAAAAAGAAATACTGATGAGAAAAACTCTCTTGGCCGCCGCGCTTGCGGCGTCGTGCGCGCTCTCCGTCGCGCAGGCACAGACCATCAAGAAGGGCGACTGCTTCTATGACGGGGTCACGCTCTTCACCGTACAGGAAGTGCGGATGGGGAATATCGTCTATTTGACGGATGCCTCCGGGGACAATGAACTGACCTTGGAAGAGTGGCCGAACCAGCCCGGGACGTTCACCCTCCAGCCCAGCCGCAACGCCGACGACGCCCCGTACGGGGTCGATTTCGGCACCCATATCGATTATGTGCGACAGCCGGACAACAGGTATCTGCTGATCTACGGCGACAATGACACAGTCGCCAAGATCCTGCCGCTCGTGCGGCCGATGGCGGACATCGCCGCGGGCAGCCTGTGGTACAATGGCGACCTGGTCTACGACGCCAATCCGGCGGAAGACGGTTCCGTCCGGATGAATGCCATGGCGGAGGGCGAGGAGCAGGAATTCCTCCTGATCCCCGCAATGTACGAAGGAGACCTTTTTATGGTCGAGGACGGGCCGAACGATGCCAACAATCAATATGAGAAAGCTGCCTACGCCCGCCGGATCCGGCAGGAAGGGCTGGATGTCATCTGCTTCTACGACGAGGACAACCGGCTGATGGACGTGATGGAGGCCACGAAGAACTGGAACTCCGATGAGCTCAACCGGAATCAGTGGATGGCCCCGCTTTGCGGAAATTACCGGACCGAAGCCGGGAAGGATGTCGTCATTGACGAAGGCCAGTCCCTGTATAACGGGAAAAACATGCCGATGGAAGTCGTCAGCTTCAACGGTATGCCCACGGGCCTTGTCGATTTCGGCAGCGGGGGCCCTTATCTGGTCGGCAAGGTGGAGGCTGTGCCTACCCAGAACGGTATCCGGTTCACGGAGGTGAAGGTGGACGAGGATATGCCCTGGATGTACGATCGGACCGTATCTTATTTCGACCTGACCTGGACCGGCGACCGGAGCCGCTTCGACTTTGCGAACCGCATCCTGCTTAATGGATACCTGCGACGTTACGACAAGTCGTTCCTGCGCTTTATGCGCAACGCCATCCTGGCGGCGCACGGCTACGTGTTCCAGTCGAAGGACCTGAAGACCTATTTCGAGGCGCAGCCGTGGTACAAGCCGGCCGCCAGCAACTCCAGCATCAAACTCTCGCTGCTCGAACAGCTCAACGTCTCCCTGATCCAGGCTGCCGAGCGGGCGGAATAAACAAGATAATACAAGAATCCTATATTATGAAGAGAATGTCATTATTGGTCGCTGCGATCCTGGTGCTCTGCGCCTGCGGCGGCAATCCCAACAAGCAGAATAACCAGGCCGGCCAGGATGCAAAGGTTCAGCAGCCGGCCACCCCGTCGGAAGCACAGTTCGCCGAAATGCAGGAGCTGTATGAAGACTCGGACGACGACCACGGCTGGATGCCCCTCTGCAAGTGGCAGTACGTGGACCTGGACGGCGACGGCCAGAACGAAGTCTGGATGCGCGACCGCGACGAGGAGTACGGCGCCATTTTCTCCCTCGCCGACGGGACCGTCAGCCTGATCGGCGTGGAGACCGACCGCTTCCAGGCCTACACCCGGGAGCAGACTGACGGCAAGGGCTATTTCTGCAAGGGCGGCCCCGCCGGCGGACCGTCGTACTACACGGAAGTCATCACGGTGAAGAACAGCCGGGTGGCGGAGCGGTACACCGAACTTCAGGTCTATGAAGACATCGAGATGGCTTCGCTGAACGGCGAGGATATCGACGGAGACAAGGCCCTGGCCTACAGGGAGACCCTTCCGGAGAGCAAGGAGCTGGAACCCGCCGAATGGAACATACTCGATCTCACGGACTATACCAGGGTCCCGGTCCACGACAACAGCGCCAAGGATGACAAGATCATCGAGGACTTCATCACGGAGATGTACAACGAAAGCCTGTACTACGACGTGGAATTCCTGGAGGATCACTGCACGCCCAGGATGCTCCAGCAGCTGCTGGACGACTATGAGTACGACGGCGAGGGCTATGCCATCTGGGATTTCCGCTCCGAGAGCAATGACTCGACGGGCGGTGAAATCATCAACATCGAGAAAAAGGACGGACGCTATTATTACGAAGCGTCCGATGGCGGCTACATCTTCCGCAACATCCTCTCCGCCTTCGTCGAAGACGGCAAGGTGATGCTCGACGGCATCACCGTGGATGACACTTACGAAGTTTTCGATCCCTTCGCGGACGACTCGGAAGAGGAATACTATTAGCCTTCCGCCCTTGGATATGGACCGGAAGGAGTTGGAGATCATGGCGCCGGCGGGTGGGTTCGACTGCCTGCAGGCTGCGATTCAGGGCGGGGCGGATTCCGTGTATTTCGGCATCGGCCGGCTCAATATGCGCAGCCGCTCCGCGGCCAACTTTCTCCCGGAGGACTTGCCGGAGGTGACCCGCATCTGCCGGGAAGCCGGCGTGAGGAGCTATCTCACGCTCAACATCACCCTGTTCCAGGACGACCTCTCCGCGATGCGGGAGGCGCTGGACGCCGCCCGGGCGGCGGGGGTGGACGCCGTGATCGCCTCGGACATCGCCGCGATCCAGTACTGCCGCCAGATTGGCCTGGAGGTCCATATTTCCACGCAGCTGTCCATCTCCAACGTGGAGGCGTTGCGCTTCTACGCGCAGTTCGCCGACGTGGTCGTTCTGGCACGCGAGCTGACGCTCGACCAGGTCAGGGAGATCCACGGGACGATCGTCCGGGAGCGGATCTGCGGTCCGTCGGGACGGCTCGTGCGCATCGAGATGTTCGCCCACGGAGCCCTCTGCATGGCCGTGAGCGGCAAATGCTACCTGTCGCTGCACGCCGCCGGGGCTTCCGCCAACCGGGGCGAATGTTTCCAGATCTGCCGGCGCAGCTATGACGTCCGCGACCGCGAGACGGGCAACGAGCTGCTCATCGACAACGAATACATTATGTCCCCGAAGGACCTCTGCACCATCGAGTTCCTGGACCGCATCATCGACAGCGGGGTGCGCGTGTTCAAGATCGAGGGTCGGGCCCGCTCCGCGGAATACGTCCAGCGCTGCGCTTCCTGCTACCGGCGTGCGGCCGACGCCGTCTGCGACGGCACGTACACGCCGGAGCTTGCAGCGGCGCTGAAAGCCGAACTTGCGGAGGTCTTCAACCGGGGTTTCTGGGACGGGTATTACCAGGGTGCCCGCCTCGGCGAATGGAGTGCCGTATATGGCTCCCAGGCCACCCGGCGCAAGGTTTTCCTGGGCAAGGTGACCAACTGGTTCGACCGCATCGGGGTGGCGGAGATTTCCGTGGAGACCGCCGACCTGCACCGCGGCGACCGCCTGATGGCCATCGGCGCCACGACCGGCGTGGTCGAATTCGACGCCGATGACATCCGCCTGGAGTTCGATCCGGTGGAACTGGCGCCGAAGGGCAGCCGCTGCTCGGTCCGCGTCCCTTGCGAAAAATGCCCCGGGGGCAAGCTCCACCGGGGTGACAAGATTTTCCTCTGGACTGAGAATTAACGCAGATGCCCCAGAAACAGCCGGGCCTCTTCGGGATTGAAACCCCGGAGGGCGGCGTAGGCGTCGAGGGTGGCGGGGCTGATGTTCCGGATTTCCGGGTAAGAGGCCGCGGGGTGCGCGAAAACGAGCCCGCAGATGCTGGCGTCGGGAATCATGGCGCAGGACTCCGTGAGGCGGATGTCCAGCGCCTCGGCGCCGGGCAGCAGGGCGAGGATGTCGCGTTTCAGGCTGTGGTCCGGACAGGAGGCATAACCCGCCGCCGGCTTGACGATGCGCACGGGGGAGCCTTTCGGCAACTGCGCCTCCAGTTGCGCGTCCAGCCAGCCCGAGGCGGCTTCGGCGAGGGTCAGGCGCAGGGAACGCTCCAGCAGCGAATCATAGTCCATCGAGGTACAGGCGGGGCAGGTGCAGGAGTCGGGGTGTGGTTCGGAGCCGGAGGCGACGGAGGGGGTGTCGGGGGATTCTTCCCCCGTCATAGCGGAGCGACGATCAGCGTGCACCGCAACGCGGTGCACGCTGATCGCAAACATACCGGCGGGGGAGTCGAAGCCGTAGGCCTTCGGCGCCACGAAGTCCGCGAGCGAGCGGCCGTCGGCGCCGGTCTGACGCAGCATCGGCAGGCGCCACTGCGGCGCGACGATGATGTCGTCTTCGGCGTGGCAGGCATCGAAGCGGGCGGCGATGCGGATGCGGCAGCCGCCTTCACGCTTCATCGCCTCGAGCCGGTCGATGGCATCCGAGTTGAGCTGGACCGTGGAGTCGTCACCCTTTTTCACCCCCCAGATCGCATAAAACAGTTTCCAGTCGAAGTAGGGGAGCACCTCGGCGATACTTAGCTCCCGGCAGGGGATGCTTTCGAAGAAGGCCCCGCGGAGGTAGGATTCGGCGGGGAAGGGATGACTATGTGGCGTCGTGCCGGACTGCGATCCGGTATCTCTGGCGGAGTACAACTTTCTCAATTCCTCCTGTTTCCGGTGCTCTTCCGCTTCGGTGGCGGTACGGTCGGACATCAGCCGCCCGGCGAGTACGGCGCTGGCCGAGGCGTCGGGGGCGTAGAAGACGTGGCCGTAGAGCGGAGCGAGCTTGACGGCGGTGTGCAGGGCCGAGGTGGTGGCTCCGCCGACCATCAGCGGGATGGAGAGCCCGCGTGCGGCCATCTCCCGGCAGAGTTCCTCCATCTGGTGCAGCGACGGGGTGATCAGCCCGCTGACGCCGATGATGTCGGCGCCGACGGCTTCCGCCTGCGCGAGGATGGTCTCGCGCGGCACCATCACGCCGAGGTCCGTGACCTCGAATCCGTTGCAGCGCAGCACGATGCCGAGGATGTTCTTGCCGATGTCGTGGACGTCTCCCTGGACGGTGGCGAGCAGAATGCGCGGCTTGGCGGCATCGCCGCCGGAGGCTTCCATATAGGGCTGCAGCACCGCCACGGCGTCGCGCATCACCTTGGCGGACTTGACCACCTGCGGCAGGAACATCTTGCCTGCGGCGAAGCGTTCACCCACCTGCGCCATCCCGTCCATCAGCGGTCCTTCGATGACCGCGACGGCACTGCCCTTTTCGCGCAGCGCCTCCAGCAGGTCCGTCTCGGGGATGGCCGTGCCGGAAGTGAGCGCCTTGCAAAGACGTTCGAAGACCGTCCCGGAATCCGTAGCTATTTCTGGATGAACCCCTTCTTTCCGGAGGGGTTGTCCCGGATTATCCGCCTTTTCCTGGATGTCGTGCGCCAAGCCGATCAGGTGCTCCGTCGCCTGCGGGTTCCGGTCCAGGACCACGTCCTCGACGGCGCGCAGCAGCGCCGGTTCGATGTCGTCATAGACGCGGAGCATCCCGGGGTTGACGATGCCCATATCCAGCCCGGCGGCGATGGCGTGGTAGAGGAAGGCGGCGTGCATCGCCTCGCGGACGGTGTTGTTGCCGCGGAAGGCGAAGGAAAGGTTCGAGATGCCGCCGGAAGTCAGCGCGCCCGGCAGCTTCTTCTTGATCCAGCGGACGGCCTCGATGAAGTCCACCCCGTAGCGGGCGTGCTCCGCGATGCCGGTGCCGACGGACAGGACGTTGACGTCGAGTATGATGTCCTGCGGCGCGTAGCCGGCCTGCTGCGTCAGCAGCCTGTAGGCGCGCTCGCAGATGGCAATCTTGCGGTCGAAGCTGGTGGCCTGCCCCTGTTCGTCGAAGGCCATCACGACGACGGCGGCGCCCAGCCGGCGGATCTCGCGGGCCTTGTCCAGGAAGGCCTCTTCGCCTTCTTTTAGGGAAATGGAATTGACGATGCAGCGGCCCTGGGCGTTCTTCAGTCCGGCGAGCAGGGTGTCCCAGTGGGAGGAATCGATCATCAGGGCGGCTTTCGAGACGGCAGGATCCCCGGCGATGTAGCGCAGGAACTTCTCCATCTCGACGGTGCTGTCCAGCATCGCGTCGTCCATATTGACGTCGATCACGGCGGCGCCGCCTTCGATCTGTCCGGCGGCTACCTGCAGGGCCTCGTCATAGTTTCCTTCGGCGATGAGCCGGGCGAATTTGCGCGAGCCGGCGACGTTGGTGCGCTCGCCGATGTTGGTGAAGCGGCTTCGCTTCACTTCCAGGCATACGGCTTCCAGGCCGCTGACGTAGGGCAGCGGGTCGCGTCCGGGGAGCGGCCGCGGCGCGAGGCCCTGCACGGCCTGTGCGATGGCGCGGATGTGTTCCGGCGTGGTGCCGCAGCAGCCGCCGACGAGGTTGACCAGACCGGCCTGGGCCATACGCCGGATGGCGTCGGCCGTCTGCTCGGGCGTCTCGTCGTAGGCGCCCATTTCATTGGGCAGGCCGGCGTTGGGGTAGCAGCTCACGGCGCAGTCCGCCCAGGCGGCGATGTCCGCGACCAGCGGAGCGAGGTCCGCCGCGCCGAGCGAACAGTTGAGCCCGAAGCAGAGCGGCCGGGCGTGCTGGATGGCGCGGTAGAACGCCTCCAGGGTCTGTCCGGTGAGGGTCCGTCCGCTGCGGTCGCTCACCGACACGGAGACCAGCAGCGGAATCGCGGCGGCTTCCGGGATGCCGCTGGCGGCATAGAGGGCGGCCTTGGTGTTGAGCGCGTCGAAGCAGGTCTCCAGCAGCAGCGCGTCCACGCCGCCTTCGAGCAGACCGCGGATTTGCTCGGCATAGGCCTCCGCCATCTCGTCGAAGGAGACGGGGCGCCAGGCCGGGTTGGAGAGGTCCTGGGGGAGGGTGAGCGATTTGCCCGTAGGGCCGAGCGATCCGGCCACCCAGACCTTTCGCGGAGCGGCGTCCGCCGCCGATCGCGCGATGCGGGCGCCCTCGCGGGCGAATTCCCGCGCCTGCGCGGCAAGTCCGTAGTCCGCCTGTGAAATGCGGTTGGCGCTGAAGGTGTTGGTCGAGATGATATCCGCGCCGGCTTCGATGTAGGCGCGGTGGATGCCCCGGACGACGTCCGGATGGCTGAGGTTGAAGGTCTCGTTGTTGCCGGACAGGCCGTGGCGCTGGAGCATCGTGCCCATCGCCCCGTCCAGGATGAGGATCCTGTCGCGGAAAGCCTGTCGCAGGTCGCCCATCAGAAGCACTCCCTGAGAACGTTGATGACGTTGTCGCTGCGTCCCATCGTGTAGAAGTGGATCTCCCCGAAGCCGTGCGCGAGCAGGTCGCGGCACTGCGCCTTGCACCACTCCTGCCCGATCTCATAGGCGTTCTCGGGATGGGCGGCGACCTCCGCGGTCAGCTCCAGCGGAATGTCGATGGAGAAACTCTCGGGCAGCAGGTCCACCTGCCGGGCGGAGGAGAGGGGTTTGATCCCCGGAACGATGGGGACGGTGATGCCCGCTGCGCGGCAGCGGTCCACGAAGTCGTAGAAGACGGCGTTGTCGAAGAACATCTGGGTGATGATCTGGTCGGCGCCGGCGTCCACTTTCTGCTTGAGATAGTGGATGTCCGTGTCCAGGTTGGGTGACTCGAAATGCTTTTCGGGGTAACCGCCCACGCCGAGGGTGAAGAAACGCTCCCCGCCGTTCGCGGCCTCGAAGCGGCGGATGGCCGCGACGAGTTCGTTGGCGTGGGCATAGCCGTCCGGCTCGGGCGTGAAACGCTTCTCGCCGGGTATGGCGTCACCGCGCAATACCAGGATGTTGCGTATGCCCATAAACTTGAAATCCTGCAGGTGCGATTCGAGCAGGTCGGCGCTGACGCCGCCGCAGATGAGGTGCGGGACGACCTGGACGCTGGGGAAGGCCACCTGCACGGCGGCGCAGACCGCGGTCTGGCTGATGCGCTTGCGCAGCACGTGCCGCGTGTAGCTTCCGTCCGGCTCCTGCCGGAACTCGTATTCGTCGCGGTGGCAGGTGACGTTGATATAACGCGGACCGAACTCCATGAGCGGGCGGATGCTGTTCAGGAGTTCAGTCTGCGTGATGCCTTTGAGGGGCGGAACGATTTCGATAGAGGGGAACGGCTTCATCAGGTAATCGCTACTTTTCCCCAAAGATACATATTTTATTTGTCAAACAAGGTTGTGGACAGATAGCGCTCACCCGTGTCGGGCAGGAGGGCGACGATGAGTTTGCCGCGATAGGCTTCCTGGCGGGCCAGGGAGAGGGCGGCGCTGAAGGCGGCGCCGGAGGAGATGCCCACGAGCAGACCGAGCTTGTCCGCCAGCAGGCGGGCGCCGGCGAAGGCAAGTTCGTCCGTGACCGTGAGTACACGGTCTACGTATTCCTTGAGGAAGGTCTGCGGAACGAAGCCTGCGCCTATGCCCTGGATCTTGTGTTTGCCGGGGACACCGGTGGTGATGACGGCGGAGGTGGCCGGCTCCACGCCGACGATTTCCACGCCCGGTTTGTGCGCTTTCAGCCCCTTTCCGGTGCCGCTGACGGTGCCGCCCGTGCCGATGCCGGCCACGAACACGTCCACCTGCCCGTCGGTGTCGCGCCAGATCTCCTGCGCGGTGGTCCGCTCGTGGGCGGCCGGGTTGGCGGGATTGGTGAACTGGCCGAGGATGACGGCGCCGGGGATGCTGTCGCGGATCTGTTCCGCCTTGGCGATGGCGCCCTTCATTCCTTCGGCACCGGGGGTCAGTTCGATGGTGGCGCCGAAGGCCTTGAGCAGGTTGCGGCGCTCGACGCTCATCGTGTCGGGCATCGTGAGGATGGTCTTGTATCCCTTGGCGCGGGCGACCCACGCCAGGCCGATGCCGGTGTTGCCGCTGGTGGGCTCTACGATGGTGGCGCCGGGTTTGAGCGTGCCGCTCTGCTCGGCATCTTCGATCATGGCGAGGGCGATGCGGTCCTTGACGCTGCCGCCCGGATTGCCTCGTTCGAGTTTGAGCGCGATGCGCGCCTGCTGGCCTTCCAGGCCGGAGACCTCCAGGAGCGGGGTGTTCCCGATGAGGTCGGTGAGGTTCTGAAATATCATAATGGTGTAAATTTACGAATAATTTACTTAATTGAATGCCTGCTCCAGGTCTGCGATGATGTCGTCTATGTGCTCGACGCCGATGGAGAGGCGGATGGTGGTGGGGGTGATGTGCTGCCCGGCGAGTTCTTCGGGCGAGAGCTGGGAGTGCGTGGTGGTGTAAGGGTGGATCACCAGGCTCTTGACGTCGGCGACATTGGCGAGCAGCGAGAAGATCTGCAGCCGGTCGATGAAGCGCCAGGCGTCTTCCTGGGTGCCCTTGATCTCAAAGGTGAAGATGGAGCCGGCTCCGTTGGGGAAATAGCGACAGTACAGGGCGTGGTCGTGGTGTTCCGGCAGGGCGGGATGGTTGACTTTCGCCACCTTGGGGTGCTTGGAGAGGTATTCGACGACCTTCAGGGCGTTCTGCGTGTGGCGCTCGATGCGCAACGGCAGGGACTCGACGCCCTGCAGCAGGATCCAGGCGTTGAAGGGGCTGATGGCCGCGCCGGTGTCGCGCAGCAGGACGGCACGGATGCGCGTGACGAAAGCGGCAGGGCCGGCCACGTCCGCGAAGACGGCGCCGTGGTAACTGGGATCCGGTTTCCCGAGGGTGGGGTATTTGTCGGCATTCGCCTTCCAGTCGAACTTGCCGCCGTCCACGATGACGCCGCCGAGCGAACTGCCGTGGCCGCCGATGAACTTGGTGGCGGAATGGACCACGATGTCGGCGCCGTGCTCCAGCGGGCGGATGAGGATGGGGGCGAAGGTGTTGTCCACGATGAAGACGATGTCGTGCCGGTGGGCCACGGCGGCGATGCCTTCGAAGTCGGCGACGTCGGAGTTCGGATTGCCGAAGGTCTCCGCGTAGATCACTTTGGTATTGGGCCGGATGGCGGCTTCCAGAGCCTGCAAGTCATTGACGTTGAGGATGGTGTTTTCGATGCCCTGGGTGGTGAGGGTGTGGGTGATCAGGTTGTAGGAGCCTCCGTACAGGTTGTCCGCGGCGATGATGTGGTCGCCCTGTTGGAGGATGTTCTGCAGGGCGTAGGTGATCGCCGCTGCGCCGGAGGCGACGGCGAGGCCCGCCACGCCTCCTTCCAGCGCGGCGACGCGCTCTTCGAAGACGGACTGCGTGGAGTTGGTCAGGCGGCCGTAGATGTTGCCGGGGTCGCGCAGGCCGAAGCGGTCGGCGGCGTGCTGGCTGTTGCGGAAGACGTAGGAAGTCGTCTGGTAAATGGGGACGGCGCGGGCGTCGGATGCGGGATCGGGGGTCTCCTGGCCGACGTGGATGGCCAGGGTCTCAACGTGGTAATTCTTCGTGCTCATATTATTTTCTTTTAGTCTTTTTCTATCGCAAAGTTCGAGGCAATAGAATTATTTTCCAAGACTATATGGAAATTCGAAAGATTTACCTATATTTGTAGAAATCGCGTAATATTTCTTCCAATTCAGGGTCGAAATCCCCGATAGAACAGAATAATTGTCTTTTGCCTTATGAGCGGACTTGACGCCACCGATCTTGCCATCCTCCGGATCCTTCAGGAGGATGCGGCGTTGACCAATAAGGAAGTGGCCGCGCGGGTGCATCTTTCGCCCACGCCGGTCTTCGAACGCATCAAGCGCCTGCGCGAGCAGGGGTATATCCGGGGTTATGTGGCCGTGCTGGACACGGAGAAACTCGACTGCTCCTTCATCGCTTTCTGCTACATCAAGATGAAGCAGCACACCTTCGAGAACGCGCAGCGCCTGATGGAGGCCGTGCAGACGATGGAGGAGGTGGGAGAGTGCTACAATATCTCCGGCGACTATGATTTCCTGCTGAAAGTCTATGTCTCCAGTATGAAGGAGTACCAGGAATTCGTCCTGCGCATCCTCGGCGAGCTCGACTGCATCGGCGGGCTCAACAGCTCCTTCGTGATGGGCGAAGT
>JAEEGI010011672.1_pt1 | contig 18921 bp, 16 predicted proteins | sample 8958751 | NCBI WGS metagenome assembly JAEEGI01 (sample SAMN16246545, study PRJNA631951) | gut metagenome | biome: gut microbiome; feature: rumen; material: KS-attached | host: Bos | place: Iran: Karaj | collected 2018-10 | reverse complement strand
CGGAGGAAACTCCAAGGTGGGGAGTAAGGATGACGCCGGGCTTGCCCACCATGTGGTCGTTGGGGAAGTCGCAGACGTACTGGGAGACCTTGCCGGAAGCCAGTGCTTCCAGAAGATCGTCTTCGTTGACCAGTTTGTCTCTGGAATAGTTCAGGAGCAGGACTCCGTCCTTCATGGCGGAGATCACGTCCTTGTTGATCATCTTCTTGGTGGCGTCGTTGGCGGGAAGGTGAAGGGTGACGATGTCGGCCTTAGCCAGCATTTCCTTGAGGTCTGTGTATACCTCAACTCCTTCGCACTCTGTGACGAAGGGGTCATAGCCCACGATGAACATTCCGAGAGCTGCGCAGGATTCTGCGATCTTGCGGCCGATGGCGCCCAGACCAACGACTCCGAGAGTCTTACCGTAGATCTCATGGCCTGCATACTTGGACTTGCCTTTCTCCACCTGCTTGGCAACGTCCATCTCCTCGGTGGGAGCCAGGGTCTTGGCCCACTCCAGGCCGCCGGGGACGTTTCTCATCGCCATGAGCATTCCGCAGATCACCAGTTCCTTAACGGCGTTGGCATTGGCGCCGGGAGTGTTGAATACAACGATGCCTTCCTCAGCGCATCTGTCTACGGGGATATTGTTCACACCCGCGCCGGCTCTTGCGATGGCCTTGAGCTCCGGTGAGAACTCCATCGAGAGCATGTCGGCGGATCTGACCAGGATGCCGTTGGCGGCTGCCAGATCGTCAACTACTGTGTAGTCTTCTGTGAGACATGCCAGTCCTACGGGTGATATCTTGTTTAAGGTTGCAATTTTGTACATTTCATTTCCTCCATTAAAGATAATAGTTACAAAACCTGATTCAAGTATAGCACTTTACTAAACCCTTTAAAAGTGTTAAAATGATTTCGTGCGGGAACTTCGTGCTAAGTTTTTTGCGCAAAGAAATCTATATCAACAGTTGATGTGAAAGGAACAGATATGATCAAACAGAAGTATGACAGAGTGTATAACTTTTCAGCGGGTCCGTCCATCCTTCCCCTGGAAGTGCTTGAACAGGTAAAGGAAGACCTCTTGAACTATAAGGGAACCGGCCAGTCAGTCATGGAGATGAGCCACCGTTCCAAGGAATACCAGAAGATCATAGACGAAGCCGAGGCTGATCTGAGAGAACTCATGAACATCCCCGACAACTACAAGGTTCTCTTCCTCCAGGGAGGCGGAACACTGCAGTTTGCAATGGTTCCTCTGAACCTTATGGTAGGTTCCAAGAAAGCTGACTATATCGTAACAGGACAGTGGGCAAAGAAAGCATTCGAGGAAGCTCAGAAGTTCGGCGATGCCAAGGCTATCGCATCTTCAGCAGCAGATACCTTCTCCTGGGTACCCAAGGTAAAGAGAGAAGATTTCAGACCCGATGCTGACTACGCTTACATCTGCCTGAACAACACCATCTACGGAACGAAGTTCAACTACATCCCCGACACAGGAGACGTTCCTCTGGTAGCTGACTGGTCATCCGGCTGGATGTCCGAAGAGATCGACGTTACCAAGTTCGGTATCCTCTGGGGAGGCGCTCAGAAGAACGTGGCACCCGCAGGAATGTCCATCGTAGTCATTAGGGAAGACCTGATCGGCAAGGCTCCGGCAGACGTTCCCACATATCTTGACTACAAGATCCACGCTGACAAGGGATCCATGTACAATACTCCTCCCTGCTGGACCATCTACGTTGCAGGCGAAGTATTCAAGTATCTCAAGAGAATCGGCGGCATCAAGGTGATGCAGGAAATGAACGAGAAGAAGGCTGCCAAACTCTATGCTGCCATCGACGCATCCGAGATGTTCAAGGGCACAGTAGCAGTTGAAGACCGTTCACTGATGAACGTGACATTCGTGACAGGCGATGCTGACCTGGACAAGAAGTTCATCGCAGAAGCCAGAGAAGAAGGCCTGATCAACCTTGCAGGACACCGTTCAGTAGGCGGCATGCGTGCTTCCATCTACAACGCCATGCCTGAAGAGGGCGTTGACGCTCTCATCGAATTCATGAAGAAGTTCGAAGCTGAGAACAAATAACTCGATCAGATGTTGATTGGTGGGGGTGCCTTCATGGGGCACCTCCGCGTTTTTTACCGGCCGGGCCGGGACCAAAGCATGAAACAGACCAACCAAACGAAACAAAAGAATAAAAAGATCCTCAAGGCGGTACTGGTGGGAGTCCTGGCAGTTGCCATGGTAGTTCTTTACTGCGTAGGCAGTTTCGCCTTCGTTTACGGCGAGGAAAAGAACGGCATCGACCTGGGAGCGCAGGGTGCGGCCATCTACGTGGCTGATTCGAACACCTACTTCTGGGAGTATCAGGCTGACCAGCGGTTCGATCCGGCATCCATAACCAAGCTCCTGACCTGTCTCATAGTGGCGGAGACCCTGGACATGGATCAGGTTGTGACGGTTACTTCGGCCTGCCTTGACCTGCCTGACACCTGGAACTTCCTGGTGGAAGGGGAAGAGGTGACGGTGAAGGATCTAATGTATCTGGCTCTTCTGGAATCGCACAATGAGGCCTCCAAGATGCTGGCCATAGCGGTATCCGGAACAGAGGACGCGTTCACCGTTCTTATGAACCAGAAGGCTAATGAGATAGGATGCATCAATTCGGAGTTCCACAACTCTCACGGACTTACTGTGCCCGCAGGGAACTTTTCCACTCCGAAGGATGTATGCCGCATAACCGCTGCCGCACTGGCTAATCCCATCGTGAGAGAGGTCTGTGAGACCCCTACTTATCAGTATCCCGTCACAAATAAGCATCCTGAGGGCGCCACGCTCCATACCACCAATCTTTTCCTGGAGGGCGGTAAGTACACCGGCTCTCAGGGAGAGGTGAGTGTGTCAGCCATTGACGAGGTCTACGGCGGCAAGACAGGCACCACGGTACAGAGGGTGACCACCATGTCTGTGGGCTGCGTGGTGAACGGAGTCAACGTCATGGTATGCATCATGGGAGACACCGTGGACCTGAGGTATACGGACATCGCCAAGCTGGTGGCCTACGCCAGAGCCAACATCCAGCCCTATGATGTTTTTGCAAAGGGTACGGAATTTGAAGGAAAGGCCAGAGTAAAAGAGGGCGCCGTCAAGTATGTGGACGCTGTGGCAGGGGAGGACTGTGTCATCAACCTGCCTGAGGGAGCATCCCCGGCTCTGGTACTGGTGGAACCGGTATATGACGAGGTAATGGCTCCCGTAATGGAAGGCGATGTGGTGGGACACGTGGCGGTCTATCTTGCAGACGAGCAGGTGGATTCTGTCCCGCTGGTCGCAGTAAAGTCGGTGGAGAAGGGCTGGATCTTCTCGAAGATAGGCCTCTCCAACGCAGAAGCCGCTGGCATCATAGCCGGGGTTACGGTAGTGCTGATCCTTCTGATCTGGCTGTTGAGCGTAAGGGCGAAGAACAAGCGCATCGCCCGCCAGAAGAGAGAAGCCAGGATCAGAGAGCTGGCTCTCAGGCAAATGGAGCAGGAAGAGAGCCAGAAAGAGCGCGGCTGGAATTATTGAGCCGCTCCGAAGAATCATGTTCGATATCAAGGAAAATCTAAAAAAACTCCCGGAGACCCCGGGAGTTTATATGCATAAAGACAGGCTCGGGAACGTGATCTACGTGGGAAAGGCCGTGAACCTGAAGAGGAGGGTCTCCAGCTATTTCATTGATTCTGCCTCTCACTCGCAGAAGGTCAGGTCCATGGTGAAGCAGATCACGGAGTTTGAGTACATCAACTGCAGGACCGAGATGGAGGCTCTGATACTTGAGTGCAACCTGATCAAAAAGTATCAGCCCAAATACAACGTACTGCTCCGCGATGACAAGACCTATCCCTACCTCAAGGTGACCCTGGAGGACACGTATCCCAGGCTGGTCAAGACCCGCAGGATCGAGAGAGACGGGGCCAGGTATTTCGGGCCTTACTCCGACGTGGGAGCGGTGAACCGGACAGAGGAACTTCTGAACAAGATGTTCATGCTGAAGAGGTGTTCCGCCGACCACTTCCCGGAGGGGTTCACACCATGCCTGAACTATCATATCAGGGAGTGCAGGGGACTCTGCACCGGTCTGATCACCAGGGAAGAGTACCTGAGGGACATAGATCAGGTAACAGACATTCTCTCCGGCAAGGACAAGTCTCTGGAGAAGGAACTGAAGGCGGACATGCAGAAGGCTTCCGATGAGCTCAGATTCGAGGATGCCGCGGTGTACAGGGACAGACTTGAGTCTCTCAAAGCGCTCAGGGAGCTGCAGAGAGTCACCGTCATAAACGGCCGGGACCTGGACATGGTCTTCCCGGTGGGGAGCGGAGATACTTCCTCTGTTGCGCTGTTCACAGTCCGGGACGGCAAGCTCTCTGGCAGGGAGACTTTCCCCATGTCCAACGTGGCCAAGTCCGTCAGGGCTCAGGAGGACAAAAGAGACGAATACGACGTGGTGGCCTGCGAGTTCATCAAGCAGTATTACTCGCAGCTCGCGGATCCCCCAAAGGAGATCCTGGTGCCCAAGCCCATCTCCGAGCAGGACATGATCTCGGAGATGCTCCACACGAAGATATATACTCCCCAGAAGGGAGACAAGTACCAGCTGCTGCTTCTGGCCAAGAAGGACGCAGTTGAGATGTCCAAGAACCTCTCCGAACGCGTCATGTCCAGAAGAGAGAGGGACGAGGAGCTCAGAGGGGTGCTCTCCAGGATCCTCGGTCAGGATAAGAAAGTGTACAGGATAGAGTCCTATGACATCTCCAACACCAACGGAGTGGATACCGTGGGAGGCATGGTGGTCTATGACAACCTGGAACCGGTCAGGAGAGACTACAGGCGGTTCAAAATAAGAAACGCCGATCCTCACGACGACTACGGCAGCCTCCGCGAGGTGCTGAGGAGGCGTTTCACCCGTGCGCTGGAAGGAGACAAGAGTTTCAGCCACATGCCGGACCTGATACTGATGGACGGCGGACTGGGACAGGTGACCTCTGCCTGCTCGGTGCTGGAGGACATGGGCCTTGACATACCCGTACTGGGCATGGCAAAGGATGACAGCCACAGGACCAGAGCCTTGGTGAACTCCGCAGGGGAGGAACTGGAACTTAAGAACTATCCCATGCTCTTCAAGTACTGCGGCACCATCCAGGAGGAGGTCCACAGATATGCCATCGAATATCACAGAGATCTGAGGAGAAGGAACTCCATCGGGTCGGTCCTGGATGACATTCCGGGCATAGGTCCCAGGAAGAGGAATGCCCTTCTGGAGCACTTCGGATCCGTCAGCGAGATAAAGGAAGCCTCCCCGGAGAAACTCATGGAATGCCCCGGGATCACGGAGAAAAATGCCGAGAGTATAATGAATTTTTTCTCGAAAGAGCGCTGACCTTTACAAAATAAAGGTTTCGTGATATATTCAGTTTAAGATTTTTGCTAGCAAGGAGTATACACATGGCAGACAATAAGAGAAACTACGCAGAGGAAGAGGCCGATATCATCACTCTTGAATTCGATGACGACAAGGAAGTCGAGTGCGAGATCATGGGCGTTTTCGACTGCGATGGCAAGGAGTACGTCGCTCTCATCCCCCACGATGATACCGATGACGTTTATCTGTACGGATATAAAGAAGTCGGCGACGATGAGTTCGAGCTCATCGACATCGAAGATGATGCAGAGTTCGAGAAGGTCGTCAGAGAATTCGATGCCATCATGGCAGAGAACGAGGAGTAAGATCCGCCGGCGGTCCAGAGAGATCACAGTATGCGCCTTAACCGGCGCATATTTATTGTGTATAAAAGATCATCTTCACTGGTTAACGCGGGCCGGTTGTGGTATAATACTTGGGATGTTTTGAGGGCAGGTGCCCTAATGAATAACAAGAGGTGATAAAAAATGGCAAAAGTTGATATCTTCAGCGGTTTTTTGGGAGCCGGCAAGACAACACTCATCAAAAAACTCATCAAGGAAGCCTATCAGGGAGAGAACGTGGTCCTCATCGAGAACGAATTCGGTGAGATCGGGGTAGACGGCGGATTCCTGAAGGATTCCGGAGTGATCATAAATGAAATGAACGCAGGCTGCATCTGCTGCAGTCTGGTGGGAGACTTCAGCGAGGCCCTGACCAAGGTGGTGGAGCAGTTCCATCCCGACAGGATCCTCATCGAGCCCTCCGGCGTGGGCAAGCTCAGCGACATCGTGGACGCAGTTGAAGGACTGAACATCCCCGAGCTTGAGCTCAACACCTTCACCACAGTGGTGGACGCCAAGAAGGCAAAGGTCTACATGAAGAACTTCGGCGAGTTCTACAACAATCAGGTGGAGCATGCTTCCGCAATCATCCTGAGCCACACTCAGGGAATGGCGGATGACAAGCTCAAGGCTGTGGTGGAGCTTCTCAGATCTCACAATGACCATGCGGTCATCGTAACCACTGACTGGGATCTCCTGGACGGAGCCAAGATGCTGGAAGCCATGGAGAACAAGGACACTCTAAAGATGGCAGTTGATCTCCTGGCCCAGGAAGAGCGCGACCATCACGATCACGAGCATCACCACCACCATCATGACGACGATGACGAGGATGAGCATGAGCATCATCACCACCATCATGACGACGATGATGACGACGATGACGATGAACACGAGCACGATCACCATCATCACCATCATGACCATGACGATGACGAGGAGTGCGATGATCCGGAGTGCAGCTGCCACCATCATCACGACGATGATGACGATGATGAGCACGAGCACGGACATCACCATCACCACCACCATCACGGACCGGGACACCACCACGCAGATGAGGTCTTCGATTCCCTGGGATACGAGACGACCACCAAGTACACTGAGGAGGGCATCAAGGATTGCCTGAACCAGCTGGGTTCCTTCGGCGAATACGGTCAGGTGCTGAGATGCAAGGGTATCGTTGAGGGCGAAGACGGACAGTGGATCCACTTCGATTACATCCCCGGAGACGTGGACGTAAGGACAGGTTCAGCAGAAGTTACAGGAAGGATCGTGGTCATAGGCACCGGCCTTGAAGAGGATTCACTCAAGGAACTCTTCAGATTGTGAAGTTTCAGACCAAAAGGAGATAGTTAATTATGAACAACAAGGAAATACCGGTATATCTCTTTACCGGATTCCTGGATTCAGGTAAGACAACTTTCATACAGGAGACTCTGGAAGACCCCAAGTTCAACGACGGCCAGAAGACTCTGCTTCTGGTGATGGAGGAGGGGGAGACCGAGTATGAACCGGTAAGATTCGCGTCCTCCAGCGTGAAGACTGTGGTCGTTGACGATCCGGACACAATGACCGAGGAATGGTTCAAGACCACTGTGAGTCTTTGCGGAGCAGTGAGAGTTGTGGTCGAATACAACGGAATGTGGATGCTGGATCAGTTCTACAACAACATGCCTGAGAACTGGGTGGTCTATCAGGAGATGACCTTCGCCGACGGCAGGAACTTCGTCCAGTACAACCAGAACATGAGACAGCTGGTATACGATAAGCTCAGGTCCACGGAGACCATCGTCTTCAAGCACATGAAGAAGGAAGATGACAAGATGCCTCTCCACAAGATCGTCCGTCAGGCCAACAGGCGCTGCGACATAATATACGAGTACGGCCCCAACGATATCGAACTGGATTCCATCGAGGATCCGCTGCCCTTCGACATCAACGCTCCCGTCATCGACATCGAGGACAAGGACTATGCGCTCTGGTATTCCGACATGAACGAGAACGAGCCCAATTATTACGGCAAAACAGTCAGGTTCAGGGGCAGGACTCTGCTGGGCGGCGGCCTCAAGAAGGACGAATTCGTCATCGGCCGTCACATCATGACCTGCTGCGTCCAGGACATCCAGTTCGGCGGACTCGTAGGTAAATACAACGACGTTAAGAGCCTTGAGCACGGCGGATGGGTGATCATGACCGCCAAGATCGTCAAGGAGTATAACCAGATGTATGAATCAGAAGGACCCGTGTTCCACGTGAAGGAGATCGTTAAGTGCGAACCTCCCGAGGAAGAAGTGGCCACATTCTATTGATACAGCACAAAAACATTGACTGCCCCCGAAGGGGCAGTTATCTTTTTGCCATGAAGAAAATGAAACTCAGAACAAAGATCATAATATGGGTGCTGGCTGTTTTGCTCATCCTGTATAACGCGGGCGTAAACGTTCTGATCAGCGCTGCGCTGAAGCCGGACTTCATGAGGAAACTGGATGCGTTCCAGAGGGTGACGGACAAGAGTTACTCGGAGATGGTGCAGACAGACGAGATCACGGAGAACACCGGTAAGGCAAGGGAGGAGGCTAAGGCCTTTGTGGAAAAGGCCGACGGGTCCAAAGTCAGGATACGCTCCTATGACGGATATCAGCTGATAGCTTCGGTCTTCAGGCAGCCTGAACCGGAGGGGAGACCCTGGGTGATCCTGCTTCACGGGTACACGGGATGGAAGGAAGAAATGTACCACTACGCCGCAAGGTACTATGACGAAGGTTTCAACATCCTCTGCCCGGACCTCAGGTGTCAGGGCCAGTCCGAAGGTGATTTCATCGGCATGGGCTGGACGGACAGGGAAGACGTGGTGCTCTGGATGAATGAGATACTGGCATCCTATCCGGATGCGAAGATCGTGATCCACGGTGAATCCATGGGAGCTTCCTGTGCTCTGATGATGATGGGGCTGAATCTGCCTGAAAACGTGGTCTGCATCATATCTGACTGCGCTATGGAGGATGCCATGAGCATGTTCAGGAAGCAGCTCAGGGACTGGTTCGGGATCCCGGACATCGGTCTCATCGGCTCTGCCAGGATCTGGCTTCTGATCAGAGGCGGCTACGACCTGAAGGACGCATCTGCCCTGAACGAGGTGACTAAAGGCTCGGTGCCGGTGCTTTTCATCCACGGTGATGAGGACAGGCTGGTCCCCGCAGGTGACGCAAAAGATCTCTATGAGGCCTGTGCATCCCCGGAAAAGGAGATAATGATAGTTCAGGGCGCCGGTCACGCACAGTCATGCTACAGGGATCCGGACGCCTACTATGCTGAAGTGTTCGGCTTCATAGAGGAGTGCATGTGAGGTGAGCATATCTCATAACAGAATTGACATAGAATTATCACTGAGGTATAATTAATAAAAATACAATGGTATATTATAAAGATACAATTTATAGTTGATACGCACTTTATTTAGGGTGGTTTTTTAGGGATAAGTGTGGTGATTGCAGGGCTGACCTCAGACAATTGATTGTCGTGATCTTTTAAGATGATGTCAGCCCTTTTCTGCTTAATAAGGAGCTTTTATGAAGATACTGGTATTGATAAAAGAAGTACCCGATATGGCGACCGTAAAGTTCGACAGTGAGAAGGGGGTCGTCAACCGTGCCGGAGCGGATGCGGAGATCAATCCCTTCGATGAAAACGCTCTCAAGGCGGCTGTGGACCTTAAGCGCGCTTATGATGACGTGGAGATAACGGCAGTGACCATGGGACCTCCCAGATCTGAGAGATCCCTAAGGATGGCTTTCGCCAAAGGCGCAGACAAGATGGTCCTTCTGACTGACAGGGAGTTCGGAGGCTCGGACACCTATGCTACAGCAAGGATACTTTCGGCTGCCATCAGACACATCAGGGACTACGATCTGATCATCTGCGGGGAGAAGTCCGTGGACGGAGACACCGCTCAGGTTGGAGCTGAGGTGGCAGAGTTCCTTGGAATCCCTCACAGTTACTATGTGGACTCCATAAAACTTGAAGACGGCAAGGTAAGGGTCTCGGTCGAAAACATCAGCGGCAGGAGGCAGGAGAGAGTCATGACCTGTCCGTGTCTCGTAAGTGTCACCAAAAACGTTTCAAGACCTGAACTTCCCACGGTCAGGAGGAAGCTTCTTTCCCTGGAACAGGATGTGGAGATACTCAACATCGGTGATCTTGAAGAACTCACACCTGATAACACGGGATTCGCCGGGTCACCCACCAAGGTCAGCAAGGTGGTGGTCCCCGGTATCATCACGAGAGACACTCACATCTTCAGAGAGGATACTGAAGGCTTCGCAGCGAAGATCGAAGAAGTGTTATCTGAGAAAGGACTGGTGTAGACCATGGCGAGTGAAAAGACCTATAAGGGCATTCTGGTCCTTTGCGAATATACGGATAAGGGAATACACAGGGTAGCCTATGAACTTCTGAACAAGGGCAGGGAGATCGCTGACAAACTGGGTCAGCCCCTTGAAGCCCTGGTGGTCGCACCTGAGAATGTGGATGTGACGGAGCTCATGGAGAGAGGAGCTGACCGGGTCTACCATATCAAGGGGGAGTGTTTCAGAGTATCTGAAGAGATCCTATACAAGGAGAACGTTGTAGAGTTCATTAAGGAATACAGTCCCATGGTCTGCCTTATCGGCGCCACAGAATTCGGACGTTCCGCAGCGCCCAGGATCGCCTGCGCTCTGGGAACGGGACTTACGGCAGACTGCACAGATCTGGTGGTCAACGAGGCAGGGGAGTTCATTCAGGTGAGACCTGCTTTCAGCGACAACATACTGGCTCACATAAAGACCGTCACCTTCCCCAAATTCTGCACCGTAAGGTACAAGGAGTTCGCGGAAGCGGGAAGGACTGAAGGGAGAAGGACTGAATCAAAGACCTTGGAGCCATATTGCACTGAGATCAAAGGCTGTGAGATCGTGGATGTCACAGACATCGGAGCCAAGGACATCTCGGAGGCGGACGTGATAGTTGCCGCAGGACGCGGTGTCAAGACCAAGGAAGACATGGCGATCATCGAGGCCCTTGCGGACGCGCTGGGCGGAACGGTAGGCGCTTCCAGAGCACTGGTGGATGCCGGCATAGCTTCAAGCGCCATCCAGGTCGGATACAGCGGACACCGTGTAAAGCCCATAGTATATATTGCCTGTGGGATCTCCGGAGCCCCGCAGCACATGGCAGGAATGAAGGAATCCGATACGATCATCGCCATCAACAAAGATCCCTCTGCCCCCATTTTCAATATTGCCGATTACGGTATAGTGGGTGATCTCTACGAGGTAGTGCCTGCACTGACCAGAAGATTCAGCAGGAAGGAGGACTGAGACATGACGGAGAAGGATTATTCCAAGCTTATAGAAATAGTTGGAAAAGATTATTTTATCAAGGGCGAGGAAGATATCGAATCTTTCCTCTATGATCAGGTGGAAAAGACCTTCAGACCCAAGGCTGACAAACGCTCGGTAGCTGTGAAACCTGCCAACACTGAGGAACTCAGTGAAATAATGAAATACGCCAATCAGGAAAAGATACCTGTAGTGGTCAGAGGCGGAGCCACAGGACTTTGCGGAGGCTGCACTCCCACGGAAGAGAGCATAATAATCTCCATGGAGAGATTCAACCACATAGTGGAGATCGACGAGAAGAACATGGTCGCAGTTCTTGAGGCCGGCGTGACTCTCATGCAGTTCCTGGAGGAACTGGACAAGTACAAGGGGATCGGGTTCCCCGTGCACCCGGGAGATGAAGGCGCCCAGATGGGCGGTATGGCAGCCACCAACGCAGGCGGAGCCAGGGCGGTCAGACACGGCGTCATGAGGAAGCATATACTTGGCCTTGAGGTGGTCCTTCCCACTGGAGAGATCCTGGAGCTGGGAGGCAAGCTGGTCAAGAACAACGCAGGATACAACCTGACTCAGCTCATACTGGGTTCCGAGGGTACACTCTGCATCATAACCAAAGTCATTCTCAAGATATTCCCCAACGACAGCTACACCGCGTCCATAGTTGCTCCCTTCGAGAAGTTCGAGGACGCCACCAATGCGGTCATGGAGATACTGAAGAGCGGCGTGTCGCCTCTGGCAGTGGAGTACATGGACAAATTCCTCTGGGAAGGCAGTTCGAAAGCACTGGGCATGAAGTGGCAGGCAGAGAAGGGAGAGGCAGATCTTCTGATCATGCTCTCGGAGAAGACAGAGCAGGCGCTGATAGATGACTGCAGAGTCATCAATGAGATCTGCGAGAAGAACCACAGCTATGACACCCTCTATGCCGAGAAGAAACAGGAGCAGCTGGATCTTTTGCATATCAGAGGCGAACAGTACAATTTCAAGAAGGATTGGCTCTACGACTCCTTCGACATGGCTGTTCCCATCTCACACATTGCAGAATTCATCCATGACCTGAAAAGACTGGCCAAGGAATACAATGCAGGTTCCAGTCTTCTGGCCCACATCGCTGACGGAAACGTCCATAACGACATGTGGCTGGTGGACGGCAAGGCCCCGGAGTACGCCGAGGAACTGAAGAACAGGATGTACGAGGCCTGCTTCAGCTACGGAGGTACCATCACCGGAGAACACGGGGTGGGAAAGATCAGAAGGACCGATCTGGAAATGATGAAGGATCCCAGAGAGATCGAGATCTACAGAGGCATCAAGGCTGTATTCGACCCCAACGGAATACTGAATCCGGGCAGCGTCATCGCCTGACCGGGATCCGCTGAACAAAATGATAAAAACCCAGGAGGGCTTTTATAGAAAGGTTTATTATTACAAAGGAGGAAAAGATGAAAAAGTTATTAGTACTTTTGCTCGCAGTATGCATGGTATTTGCATTCGCTGCATGCGGCGGCGGCAGCAATGAGCCCGCTCCCGCTGATCCTGGAGAGACGTTCACACTGACCATAGGAACCACAGTTCAGGACGATTCAGCCACAGGCAGAGCGCTTCTTGAAGTCTTCAAACCCTACATTGAAGAGCATTCAAACGGCAGGATCGAAGTTATCGTTCAGAACAACTCAGTTCTCGGTTCAGACCGTGAGATCTATGAGGCTCTTCAGCTTAACACAGTTCAGGCAAGCCAGGGACCTCTGTCCACACTTGCCAACTTCGCTCCTGACTTCGCAGTATGCGACCTTCCTTTCCTGTTCACTTCAAAGGAAGAGGCTTATGCGAACCTTGACGGAGAATTCGGTGATGCCCTGGCAGCTACACTTCCTCAGTATGGTATGAGGATCATCGCTTACGGTGAGAATGCCTTCAGAAACATTTCCAACAATCAGCACCCTGTAAAGACAGCTGAGGACCTGAAGGGACTCGACATCCGTGTTATGGAGTCACCCGTTAACATCGCTACATACAAGGCAATGGGAACCAACCCCACACCCATGGCATTCTCCGAACTTTACGGAGCACTTCAGAACGGCACAGTAGACGGCCAGGACAACGGCATCGTTCTTACTTACACCAACAAGCTCTATGAAGTACAGCCTTACTACACATTCACACATCACCTTTATGCAGCTAACGCAGTCGTAGTATCCGAGGAATTCTGGCAGAGCCTTCCTGAGGATCTGCAGCAGGTCATCACAGAGGCTTCCTTCGAGGCAATGAAGTTCCAGCGTGATCTGAACACTCAGCTTGAGGACGAACTCGTAGCTACCATGGAGGCTGCGGGCGTTACATTCGATACTCTTCCCGATGAAGAGATCGCTAAGCTCGTTGAGGCTACAAAGGACGTTTGGGACCTTGTTGAGGTAGACGAAAACATCATGAATATGGCTAAGGCCATCCGTGACGCAAGAGGTTAATTCAGATAATCTCTGATCTGTCCGGACCGGCAGGCTTTTGCCTGCCGGTCCGGGATGTTTCATAATCGCACCTTGATTTAAGACAGAGGTAACAGTCATGAAAAATAAACTGCTGTATGTATGGGACCATTTCGAAGAGATCCTGCTCGTCCCAGCACTGGCATTCAGTACGATTCTGATATTCATTCAGGTGTGCACCAGAGCCTTCGACCATTCCATATCATGGTCAGAAGAACTGGTCAGGTATCTGTACGTCTGGGAGACCTGGCTGGGTGTCAGTTATGCCACGAAGAGAGGTTCACAGCTCAGGATCACCATGATCAGGGATAAGCTTTCTCCAAAAGGGCAGATGGCGATCGAGATCTTTGTCACCATAGTGTGGCTTGCTTTTGCTGCCTTCGTGTTCTATATGGGAGTGAGGGCGATCGGTCAGATATCTAAATTCGGGCAGGTATCCAGCGCTCTCAGAATTCCCCTTAAATACTGTTACCTTTCGATTCCCGTAGGAATGGCCATGATGTCGATCAGACTGATCGAATCATCCATCAAACGCTTCAGACCCGCTAAGGAAGGAGGCGACAAATAATGAACATTTTGCTTCTGTTTGCCATATTCTTCGCATTGATGCTCCTGTCTGTCCCCATCGGTATATCTCTGGGCACAGCTACAGCCATCACGATGCTCCTTACCAGCAATATAGATACTGTGATGATCGCCCAGAAAGCGTTCACGGGTCTGGATTCATTTACGCTCATAGCGATCCCATTCTTCATGCTTGCCGGCAACCTCATGTCTCTCGGCGGCATAGCCAGGAGGATCGTGAACTTTGCCGACGTGCTCGTGGGTAAATTCACCGGCGGACTGGGATATGTCACAGTCCTGGGCTGCATGTTCTTTGCGGCCATATCCGGCTCGGGTCCTGCTACAGTTTCGGCCATGGGCTCCATCATGATCCCCGAAATGGATGAAAGGGGATATGACAGAGGATTCGCCACAGGCCTTACTGCGGTAGCTGGAACTATTGGCGTAATCATCCCGCCTTCGATACCATTCGTTATCTACGGTGTCGCATCCGGCACCTCCGTAGGTGACCTGTTCAAGGCCGGAGTTATTCCCGGCATCCTCATCGGTCTCGGACTGATGTTAGTTTGCGGGATCATTTCACACAAGCGCGGATACAAGGGCCACGTAAGAGCCGAAAAGGTAAGTCTTTGGAAGACCTTCCTGGACTCCTTCTGGGCACTGCTGGCTCCGGTCATCATACTGGGCGGAATCTACACAGGTATCTTCACTCCCACAGAGGCTGCGGTGATCGCCACCGTATACTCCCTGTTTGCAGGAGTTGTGATCTACAGGGAGCTGACCCTTAAGATCATAATCGATTCTCTTAAAGAGACCGCCAACATGAACGGATATACAGGTCTTGCCCTTGGCTTCTCCATGTCGTTCGCGGCGTACCTTGCCATGGAGCAGATCCCCCAGAAGATCGCATCCACACTTCTGAGTTCCGTAACTCAGGACTGGCTGCTGATGGCTCTCATGCTTCTGGTACTTCTGATCGTAGGATGTTTTATCGATAATATTTCATCCTGCCTGATCCTGACTCCGGTAATGCTTCCCATTGCCATCGGCATAGGCATGAGCCCGGTACACTTCGGTATAGCTATGACGGTGGCTCTTGCCATCGGATTCGTTACACCGCCTTATGGTGTAAACCTCTTCGTTGCATCCGGAGTATCCAAACTTAAGATAGAGATCATTTCAAAGGCCGCATTGCCGTTCCTTCTGGCAATGTTCATATGCCTGCTTCTGATTGCTTATATTCCGGGCATCTCGATGTTCCTGGTCAATCTGATCGGACACTGATGCTCAGATAAAGACCATAGAGAAAACCGCCGTCCCAGGCAGGGGCGGCGGTTTGAGTTTTTTGCACGGTGCAAAAAATAAAACAATCGCAGAACAATATTGCTGTTGATATCTTTGGCCCATTTGTTAAAATGTACTAAGCGAGAACATTTTTTGGAGGAAAACATGGATCAGGAACTTAAGAAACGTATCCGTTCGGATAGAGGAGAGAGCCTTATCGTGTCCGCTGAGGAGGCGGCATACATGATCAAGGACGGAATGGCCGTAGCCATCAGCGGTTTCACCAACTCGGGATATCCAAAGGCTGTGCCTCATGCGCTGGCAGAGCAGGTGAAGGCGGGAAGGGAAGAAGTCCATATCGAACTTTACTCGGGAGCATCAGTCGGCCCCGAGATCGATACGGAACTGGTCGAGACAGGTATCATTCAGAGGAGGATCCCTTATCAGACCAATGCGACCCTCAGGAAGGCCATCAACGCAGGTAAGGTCAGCTACTCCGATATGCACCTGGGAAGATCCGCAGAATTCGTGGCCCAGGGTCACGTAAAGAAGCCTGACATCGCTCTGGTGGAGGCTCTTGCCATCACAGAGGATGGAGACCTGGTGCCCACAACATCCGTCGGAAACGTTCCCACATACGTACAGATGGCGGATTCCGTCATAGTGGAGATCGCCATGGCCAAGCCCCTGGAACTGGAAGGAACGGCGGACGTATATATGACAGAGCCTGCCCCCAACCGCAAGCCCATTCCCATCACACATCCGGGAGACAGGGTGGGAGCACCCTATGTCAAGTGCGGCTGGGATAAGATAAAAGCCATAGTCATTTCCGACATGAGCGACCTTACCAGACCTCTGGCAGCCATTTCCGAAGATTCCAGGAAGATAGGGGAGAATATCATAAACTTCTTCAGACATGAGGTCGAGGCAGGCAGATTAGGCAAGTCTCTGCTTCCCATCCAGTCAGGAGTTGGTTCAGTAGCCAATGCAGTGCTCTGGGGCCTCAAGGAATCCGAGTTCGAGGGACTGACCTGCTACACAGAGGTCATCCAGGATTCCATGCTGGACCTGATCAAGTGCGGCAAGGTCACAGTAGCTTCCTGCACGGCTCTGGCGCCGTCACCGGAGGCACAGGTGGACTTCTTCAACAATATCGATTTCTTCAGAGATCACGTGATCTTCAGACCTGAGGAGATCTCCAACTCCGGCGAGGTTGCCCACAGACTGGGGCTGATCGCCATGAATACCGCCCTCGAGGTGGACATATACGGAAACGTGAACTCCACCCACGTCCAGGGCAAAAAGATCATGAACGGCATCGGAGGTTCCGGTGACTTCTCAAGAAGCGCCCAGTTGGTGATCTTCACCACATCCTCCATCGCCAAGGACGGAGCCATTTCGTCCATAGTTCCCATGTGCCCCCACGTGGACCACACGGAGCATGAGGTGCAGGTCATCGTCACCGAGCAGGGTTATGCTGACTTAAGGGGCCTATCTCCCAAGGAGAGGGCAGTGGCCATCATCGAGAACTGCGCACATCCCGACTACAGGGATATGCTGATGGATTACTTCAAGAGAGCCTGCGAGGAGGCTCCTTGCCAGACGCCGCACATACTGGACGAAGCACTCAGCTGGCACTCCAGATTCGAGAAGACCGGAAGCATGAAATAAGCATTGAAAGAGGGCGTCTGAAATGTCAGGCGCTCCCTTATTTACTCAAAAAATCAAAAACTCCCCCTATGCATACACATCGGGGGAGTTTTTTTCAGTCGTCGTTTTCAGTTGTGTTGTCTTCCGGATCCTCAGCCGGAAGCTGGGCATATTTATCAAGTACTTCCCTTACCAGACGTCTTCTGAAAGACCTGGTTATGGGATGAGCGATGTCCCTGTATACGCCTTCCCCGATCTTCTTGTCGGGCATGGTGACGAAGGGACCGCCTTTTCCTTCGAATACTTTAATGTCGTGGACTACGAACTCATCATCAAATGTAACGGATGCTACTGCCCTAAGATTTGCTGTGCCTTCTACTCTGCGGATCCTTATTTCAGTAATATTCATTGCCCCTCATTCCAATTCTCAATAAAGCAACTCTATTATTTTTTTCAGCAATATTATAACACTTTGACGCGCAACTGACAACTCTATTTGAAAAGATTGGGGTTGGGGGAGGCCTCTATGACCTTGTTCTCGGGATCAACAGTGCCCAGGTCCACGAAGTTGACGTAGCCGGAGACTTTCTTCTTTTCGGGCTCTGTGGAGACTATTGCGATGCCAACTCCCACTATTTTGCTGTCGAACTCGTTCATCATCTCAGCTATGCCCGTGACGGAACCGCCGCCTCTCATGAAGTCGTCGATGATGAGGACCCTGGAGCCGTTTTTGACTGAACGCTTGGACATGGACATCTTCTGAATCCTGTCATAGGAGCCGGGAATATAGGTGATGCTTATGGTGGAGCCCTCCGAAATGTTAGCCTCACGGCGCACTATGACCAGAGGCAGGTTCAGAAGCCATGCCACGTTGTAGGCCAGGGGGATGCCCTTGGTCTCCACCGTCGCCACATAGTCGGCGCCGCAGTCTCTGAAGATCCTTGCGAAGACTCTGGACAGCTTGCCCATGATCCTGTGATCGTAAAAAATGTCCGAAGTGTAGACGAAATTGCCTCCCAGCAGTCTGGAACTGTCTCTAAGCCTCTCGCAGAATTCCTCCTGGAGGGCAGCACATTCCTCGTCTGAGATGTCCGGGACGTACATGACGCCTCCCTTGGCTCCTGATATAGTCTCCAGATACCCGGTCCCTGTCAGGCTGATGGCTGCTGAAGCGGTCTGTATATCCTCTGAGATGCTTGATTTGGCGCAGCCGAACATGTCACAGAAATATCTGAGTGCAAAGGGCTTGGACGGATTTTCGGTGAGTATGCGGATCAAAGCTCCGATTCTTTCCGTACGTTTCACTTGCGGACCTCCTTTTTTGTTCGAGTTCTTATTAAAATAATATTTAAAAAACTATTTCATGTCAACATCACTTATGTTATTCTACAGATATATTGGTGTTTACAGAAGGAGATACCTATGATTATAAAGGAAAATATCGGACTCATATTCGATGAAGGCAGCTTTTGTGAACTTGGAGAGAGATCTGTTTGCTCAGTTATAACCGGCTATGGCACGGTGGAAGGGCAGCAGGTCTATTGTTTTCTTCAGGACGCGTCCATACATGGCGGAGTCTTCTCACTCAAGGCGGCGGAAAAGATCAAGACCGTCTACAGGCTTGCCCTCAAGGCCAAAGCACCCATCGTGGGATTCCTGGATTCCACCGGTTTTCCGGTAGACGAAGGGGCGGAGGCGCTGTACGCTTTCTCTGACCTCTACAGAGTGGTCTCGGATGCCAGGGATGAAATACTTCAGATCATGATCGCGGGAGACAACTGCCGCG
>JAEEGI010011668.1_pt1 | contig 18933 bp, 12 predicted proteins | sample 8958751 | NCBI WGS metagenome assembly JAEEGI01 (sample SAMN16246545, study PRJNA631951) | gut metagenome | biome: gut microbiome; feature: rumen; material: KS-attached | host: Bos | place: Iran: Karaj | collected 2018-10 | reverse complement strand
GGGCTTTTCCTTGAGCATATTGGAGGAGAGCATGGGAATGAGGGTGATAGCCGCCGTCGTGGATACACATACGACGATGGTGACAATCCAGCCGAGCTCTTTCATGAAGATGCCCATCATGCCGGGCAGCATGGTGAGGGGCACGAATACGGCCACAAGCACCAGCGTGGTGGCGATGACGGATGTCCACACCTCGTTGGTGGCACAGATGGCTGCCTCGCGTGGCGACTCTCCGCGTTCTATGTGCTTGGTGATGTTCTCCAATACCACAATGGCGTCGTCCACCACCATACCGATAGCAACGGTGAGGGAGGCGAGGGATATGATGTTCAGCGAGCTGTCGGCAAGGAGCAGGTAGATGAACGAGGTGACGAGTGAGATGGGGATGGTGAGGGCGATGATGATGGTGCTGCGCCAGTTGCCGAGGAATATCAGCACGACGAGAACGACGAAGAGAAGGGCATAGAAGATGCTCTCGCTAAGACCGTTGATGGCATTGACAATTTCTTCGGAGGCATCGCGGACAAGGGTCATCTCGATGTCGGGGGGAAGGGTCTTCTGGATGTCTTCCATCTCGGCTTTCACTTCGCGGGCAATTGCCACGGTGTTGGCTCCGGTCTGCTTGGTGATGATGAGACGGGCACCGTCCTGCCGGTTGATTTTCTCGTCGAGCGAGAGGTCTTTGATGGTGTCGCGCACGGTGGCCAGGTCGCGGACGAAGATTTGCTTGCCCGTGGGTGTCAGGGCGACGGCAATGTCGTTGATTTCCGAACTCTCGACGTATTCACCCTTTACGCGCATCTGGTATTGCTCCTTGCCCATCTTGACGGTGCCGGAGGCCAGGTCGAGGTTGTTGGCGCTGATGGCGCTGCCCACCTGTTCGAGGCTGAGGCCGTAGGCATCGAGTTGCTTGGGGTCGAGGTCGATGTAGATGTAGCGCTCGGGGGCGCCGCTGACGGTGATGTTGCCGATACCGTCTACGCGGTTGAGTACGTTGACTACGTTGTCCTCCAGTATGCGGTCAAGTCCCGAATAGCTCTCCTTGGCGGTGAAGCCATAGACCATGATGGGCATGGCGCTGGAGTTGAGCTTCAATATCATGGGACGGGAGACACCGTCGGGCAGGTTGTCGTAGAGCAGGTCGACGTAGGAGCGTATGTCGTTCAACGCCTCGTCGATGTCGGAACCCCACTCGAACTCAAGGCTCACCACTGAGATATTGTCCTTGGAAGTGGAGGTAATGTTTTTGAGGCCGTCGACCGAGTTGAGAGAGTTCTCGATAATCTTGGTGATGTTGGTCTCTATCTCGCTGGCGTTGGCACCGGCGTAGGTGGTCATCACGGTGACGTATGGCGGGTCCATTTCGGGCATCTGGTCAATTGGCAGGCGCGAGAGCGAGAAAAGACCGAGCACGATAACGGCCACGAATATCAAGCCTGTGGTGATGGGCTTATTGATAGCTGTTTTGTATATAGCCATTTTAGATAATTGAAAATTGAAAATTGAAAATTGAAATGGCGGAGTTCAACTTTCGCATTTCAGGTTAATCGTTTACTTTTTTTTAATCTTGGTGATAATTGTAGTGAGAAGTGCGATGATTTCTTTGACATCATTATTCATTGAATCGAATTCGCTGTTCGTGATAATGTTAGACAGTGATAGAACTTCAAGCCAGTATTGTGTTTCATCGGCTTCTTTCAGAGCAATTGAAAGTTTGTGTACGTAGTCGGAGTCGCTTTCGGCGTTTTTGCTTTCGCGGATGTTTGCTCCTATACTGGTTCCACTTCGCAGTATCTGCTTGCTTAGAACAAACTCTTTTTTGTTGTCGGAAAGATGTTTGTAAAAGTTGACGATACGTACTGCAAAGAGAATGCTTTTATCATGAAGCACATTCCCTGTCATTATGTCAGATGATTTCACTTTTCACTTTTCAATTTTCAATTTTCACCTTCCACTACTTCAAGTTTTGCTCCGTCGATTAGGCGGGCTTGGCCGGTGACTACGAGCTGGTCGCCTTCTTTCAGGTCGCCGGGGATGACGGGGATAATCTCAATGCGGTCGTCGAAGCGCTGTCCCAGGGTGACGGCTACGCGGTGGGCGGTGCCGTTCTGGTTGGTGAAGACGTAGCGGTCGTTGCTGCCCGTGAGCTTCAGCACACTCTGGTAGGGCACCACAATGGCGTCTATCTGCCCTAAGGGAAGGGTGGTGCGGACGAACATGCCGGGACGGATTTTCTCACCGCCGTTGGGGATGTTCAGCTTGGCCTGGAAGGTGTGGCTGGAGGGGTCGACGGTGGGATAGACTATCTCGATGGTGGCGGGGAAGGTGGTGCCGGGATAGATGTCGCTGTGCACGTCAACCTTCATGCCCTGTTTCACCAAGGGGAAGTAGGTCTCGGGGATGTTGATAATGGCTTTCAGACGGTTGATCTGCGTAAGGGTGAGGATGGGAGCGCCGGTGTACATCTCGCCGTCCTCGTAGTTCTTGGCGCTGATTACGCCCGGGAACTGTGCACGGACAAAGGTGTTCTCGTTCTGGAAACGCTCAGTCTCCACCAGTTGGTCATAGCCGGCCTTGGTCTGGTCATAGACCTGTTCGCTCACGCTGCCCGATGCTTTCAGTGCCGCCACGCGGTCGAGCTCGGTCTTGGTGCTGGCCAGGTTGATGCGTGTGGTGTTGAGCTGGGTCTGGTCCATGCGCACAAGCATGGCACCCTTCTGCACGCGGCTGCCCACCTGCACATAGATGTGTTCGATGTGGCCGGTGATGCTGGGCGATATGTTCATGGTTTCGTAGCCTTCGAGAGTGGAGGAGAGTTCGAGAATCTTGGCAATACGCTCGCTCTTCAAGGTCTGTACTTTTACATTCTCTACCTCCTTTTTGGTAGTGGTGGCTTTTTTCTCGTCGCTTTTCCCGCCACAGGCGGCCACTGCGCCCACGGCTACCAGCAGGATGATGGTTTTAAGTGTCTTCTTCATATCTTGTGTGTGTTTTATTCTTACATTCCTAATAGATTTTCCAGTGCCACCTGGGCTTTTACCACGCTCATGACGGCCTGGATATAGTTGCTCTGTGCGTTGAGGATGTCGGTGCTGGCGTTGGTCACCTCCAGGTTGCTGGCGCGGCCGTAGGTGTATTTCTCCGATACGTTGCGGAATACGCGGCGGGTGACATCGAGGTTCTCACGCTGTATGTTGTAGCTCTCTATGGCCGACACCAGGTCGTAGCACAGCTGGTTGTACTGCACCTTTAGTCCGTCCTCGGCCTGCAGCTTGCTGTTCAGATTCTTTTGGTAGTCAATCTTGGCCCCTTTGATTTTAGCCACGCGGGTGCCGCTTTGGAACAGAGGCAGGCTGACGCTGGCACCAATCATGTTGGGCGGTGTCATGTTGAATCCGGCATCTTTGCCGAAGTAGGTCTTGTCGCTATACTGGTAATAGGCCGAAATGGTAGGAGTGAAGTCCATCCAGGCAAGGGTCAGTTGTTTGCGTGCAAGTCTCTCGCTTTGCTGCAGCAGTTGGTAGTTGTAGTTGTCCTCAATGTGGAATCCGCCCATGGTCAGTTGTGCGGCATAGTCCACGTCGAGTACCTGCTCGATGGGTGTGGTGAGCTGCAGTTTGGAGTTTACATCGGCTCCCAGCAGCAATATCAGCGAGTTGTACAGCATATTCAGCGACCGCTCGGTGGAGTTGATGCTGCTTTTCATCGTTGCCACCTGCACTTTCAATTTGTCGGCGTTCACTTGCTCAGAGGCACCGGCCCTGACACTGGCCTCGGTGGTTTCCAGCAGTTGCTGCATGTTTTGCAGGCTGGTGTCGAGCAGCCGGACAGTCTGTTCCATGATAAGGATGGAGGTGTAGGCGGTCTTGACGTTGGCACGAGTGGTCTGCTCGCTCTGGCGGTGAGTGACGTTGGCCATGTCTATTGCAATGCGGTTGAGCAGAGTCCCCACAAGTTGGGCACCCGTCAGGGCAATGGATGCGGTGATGCTGAATGTTCCGCTGGGGTTCATGGGGATGCTGGTGGAGGTGCTGCCGCTGCCGCCGCTGGAGGGGAACGAGATGGGCATGGTGACCCCGCCGATGGTGATGGAGTCGGGCATCATGGAACCCATGGAGGACCTGCCTCCCAGGTTCATCTCATATCCGCACATGTTTTGGTAGTCGAACCCTGCTTTCACCTGCGGCAGCATGCTGGACAGAGTCTGCCAGCGTGTGGCCTCGGCTTTTTTCACATCGAGGGCTGAGTTCTGCAGGGCATAGTTGTGCTGCACGGCATACTCCTGTGCCTCGCTCAGCGACAGCCGCATGGTCTTCTCGGTTGTCGCGCCGTTCTGCGCCGTGGCTGCCAGGGTCATGGTAGCAAGCGCAAGTGTCAATGTCAGTCTTTTCAGTGTCATCTGTTGTTGTATCTTTTTTTAAATGTTATCTTTCATCTTGTTGAACATACTGCGGAACTCGTCCTCGCGCTCTTCATAGCGGCGCAGTGTCTCGGTGGACATCAGTCCACGCAGAAAGGTAAATCCTATCTCGCTCACCTTGTGTAAATACGCCTCGCGGTTGTCAACTTCCGATAGGCGGTGCCGTTGCAGGAATTCGCACATAAAATCGACCGTGGTGTCAATGTCTACGTTGGGGCGCAGGTAGTTCTGGCTCTCGGCATATTGCAGAGCCTTGAACAGCATGTCGCGGAAGGAGGAGGTGTGCATCTTGAAAAAACGGTCGTGGATGTCGGGGTAATATCGCTCTGACTCATCGATGAGGTGGTGGTAGCTGTGGTTTGACATGGCGTTCACACGTATCATGTACAAGGCCACCAACAGGGGCTCGTCCACTTTCTGGTAAATCCTCTTGTGATGTTCCTCTATTTCGTCGTGCACCATCATGAGGCATTCGGCCAGAAGTTCCTCCTTGTTGGCAAAGGTTTCATAGAGAGTCCGCTTGGATATGTGCAGGGTGTTGGCAATATCGTCCATCGTAACACCACGCAATCCGCGGCTGTTAAACAGCTGCGAGGCGGTTTCCACTATCCTTCGTTTGTTGTCTTCCGATGCCATGTAGTTGATATATTATGCAATAAGGACATTATTTAATATGCCTCCTTGCATTTTTCGCGGTGCAAAGATACATAGAAAACCCTGAAAACTAAAAAAGTTTTCGCGGTTTCTGTGTTAAATAATTCTAAACAGCTATTTCTGCTTGCGCTCCGGTATGGGCTTGATGTTTGTCTTGGCCACTTTGATGCGTGTGCCGGGGGCGATTTCAAGCACTGCCTGAGTTTCGTCGGTGCTCACTATGGTGCCGTGCAGGCCGCCGGCAGTCATGATGTGGTCGCCCGCCTTGAGGCTGTCGCGGTAGGCGGCCTCTTTTTTGGCTTCCTGGCTTTGGGGGCGGATAAGGAAGAAGTAGAATACCAGTACCATGGCCGCTATCATGATGGCCGTCTTCCAACCGTTGGAGATGTCGAGTAAAATCATCTTTTCTATGTCGTTTGTATGTTATGCTGATGTGTGTATGCCGCTTTTTTGTTGCGGGTTTACAATAATAACGCGTTTGCGTCGTTAATGAAACATACTCTATAACGCGAGTCATGGTAAAATATTGTGATTTGTTTGTCTCTTTTTTCAAAATAGGCACCTTCACCATAGGGGGCGGCTATGCCATGATACCATTGATGGAGCAGGAACTGGTCGACCGGCGGCAGTGGATGAGCCGTGACGAGTTCCTCGACCAGTTGGCGCTATCTCAGTCCATGCCCGGTGTGCTGGCGGTGAATATGGCCACGGGGCTCGGCTACAGGCTGCGCGGATTGCGTGGCTCAATTGCTGCCATCGCCGGCAATATTCTCATGCCTATTGTCTTTATTTTGCTGCTGGCCATCCTTTTCCGACAGTTCCGCTCGGTGCCTGTGGTGGAGCACTTCTTTCTTGGGGTGCGGCCGGCAGTGGTGGCGCTCATTGCCGCGCCGGTGTTCCGTCTGGCTCAGTCGGCCAAGGTGGGGTGGACAACCTGCTGGATACCCATCCTTTCGGCCCTGCTCATATGGCTTTTCGACGTCAGCCCCATACTCATTATCCTTGCAGCCATCGTGCTGGGTTTCATTTATGGTAGAATAAAAAAATAGTCGGCCGATGATTTACCTGCAGCTTTTCTGGACTTTTGTTAAGATTGGTCTTTTCACTTTCGGGGGCGGCTATGCCATGATTGCCCTTATACAAAATGAGGTGACGGTAAACCACGCCTGGCTTACCCAGCAGGAGTTTACCGACATCTTGGCAGTAAGCCAGATGACACCCGGTCCTGTGGGCATCAATACTGCCACTTATACAGGCTACACTGCCGTGCTCAACGCGGGCTATGAACCTTGGCAGGCAGTGCTCGGAGCCCTGCTGGCATCGGGCGCGGTAATTCTTTTGCCGGTGGCGCTTATGATTGTCGCCGTCATCTTCATGCAGCGCATGAAAGGCAACCGCGACATGGAGAATGTCTTCAGTGTGCTGCGCAAGGTTGTGGTAGGACTTATCGCTGCCGCTGCCCTGCAACTACTGACGGTCGACAGCTTTGGACAGCCGGGCTGGACGCTGCAGTTCATTCTCAGTCTGATAATCTTTGCTGCTGTATTTATCCTGTCCTTGCGCCGCAAAAGCCCCATCCTGCTAATCCTTGCCTCCGGGGTGCTGGGCATTATCGTCTATTCTCTGCCATTGTGAATCCTCAATCAGAGGGGTCCTTCATGTATAAACCCAAAACAGACCCTGAAAAAGGGGAGATTGATCGAATAGTCGGTCTAATGACCGATTTGGGATAAAACACATGCTCTCTCCACCAATTCTACTCATATCTCCATTTACCCCTTCAATCCTCTGTACCGTCAACGGTATATATTGCCCCAATATGTGGTCAGCCTCGATATTGGGTCAGTCCGCAAAAAAGTTCCCAAAGTCTCCATGAGGGACTTTGGGAACTCAAAGGGTAACTATTCCTAATGTTTGATGATGCGTTTGACCGCCGAGCCACCCTGATAGGTAATGCGGAGGGTGTAAACCCCTGTGGGCAAATCCTTGATGTTAAACAGGCTTGTGCCGTGGAAAGTGGCAATACAGCAACCGCTTTGGTCAAACACCTCCACGCTGCTTACACCATCGTGGACGATAGTGACCCAACCAGTGGTTGGGTTGGGGTAGAGGGTTATGTGACCGAGACTATCGACGGTGCTAATGCCCACCTCGTTGATGGTTAGTTGCAGCACAATGACGCTGTCGCACCCGTCCTCTGTCAGAGACTCGAATAAATACTCTCCGCTTTCGGTGTAGGTGTTGCCGTGCCATGTGTAGCTGCCAACAGCGGAGTCTACAATGGTGTCGTGGGTGCTGTAGTTGATGGTCAGGTGCAGTGTGACTGTGCTGTCGCAGCCTACTGAATTGAGCGTTGAGAAATGAGCATCGGAAGTGGAGGAGGTGTAAACGCTGTCGTGCCATGTGTAGCTGTCGCAAGCCGTGATGGTCTCAATAGCAGAGGTGCTGTTGTTGATAGTCAGGTGCAGGGTAATGGTACTGTCGCAGCCTTGGGAGTTGAGAGTTGAGAATTGAGAGTTGAGAGTGGAGGCGGTGTAAATGCTGTCGTGCCAAGTGTAGCTGTCGCATGCGGTAGCGGTTTCTATGGCAGTGGTGCTGTTGTTGATAGTCAGGTGCAGGGTGACGGTACTGTCGCAGCCTTGGGAGTTGAGAGTTGAGAATTGAGAGTTGAGAGTGGAGGCGGTGTAAACGCTGTCGTGCCAAGTGTAGCTGTCGCATGCGGTAGCGGTTTCTATGGCAGTGGTGCTGTAGTTGATAGTCAGGTGCAGGGTGACGGTACTGTCGCAGCCTTGGGTACTGGTGGTAGAGTATGTGGGTGTGAAGGTAGAGGAAGTGTATGTTGTGCCGTGCCAAGTGTAGCTGTCGCACGCGGTTATAGCATCAATAGAGGACAGGCTCTGATTGATGGTAAGGTGGAGTGTTGTGACACTGTCGCATCCAGCTGCATTCAACGAGGTGTATGTGGGCGTGTTGGTAGAAACGGTATATGTGGTACCATGCCATATAAAACTATTACATGCATTTACTACATCGATACCTGTACTACTGTTGTTTACAGTTAGGTGTAGAGTGACTGTACTGTCGCAGCCTTGGGCGTTGGTGGTGGAGTAGGTGGGCGTGATGGTGGAGGCAGTGTAGGTAGAGCCATGCCATGTGTAGCTGTCGCAAGCAGTGACGGATTCTACATTAGTTGAACTATTATTTATAGTTAAGGATAGTGTTACGGTACTGTCGCAGCCTTGGGCGTTGGTGGTGGAGTAGGTGGGCGTGTTGGTAGATGTAGTGTAGGCAGTACCGTGCCAAGTGAAGATGTCGCAAGCAGTAGCGGTCTCTGAGGCCGTAGTGCTGTGGTTGACCGTTAGGAATAGCGTTGACAGGGTGTCGGGAGCATTTCGCAGCATAGCTGTCTTGCTCTTCGTATATTCGCCCGAAACGGTGTATAAGCTGTCTCCCCATGTGTAGTGGTCGCAAGCCGTTATGGTTAACGTGTCGTAGACGGTGGTGATGAGAGGTGTGAGAACCAAGGGCTCTACATTGCCTGCCGAATCGATGGCGGTAGAACGGAATTGTACCACCTCGTCAGGTGTTGTAAACACGGCTGCAGAGTCGATAGGCACGTTCATTGCCATAGGCAGCAGCACATCGCCGTCCATTAGGGCATACACGTTGTACCGCCACACGCCCGACAGGTTGTCAGTGGCGTTGATGGTGACAGTTGCCGTATTGCTTGAGTAGGTAATGCTGTCTATGATGCTCATGGGCGGTGTGTTGTCGATAATGTTACGCCATGTCGAGGTGGCAATAGGCTCCTCGTTGTCGAAGACAATCCATGCGCGGTTGTCAATCAGAGTACTGTCGGGCAGGTCGGCTTTGCGGTTGATGGTAAAGTCTACCTCGCCAGTCTTTGCGATGCCGAGGAATCCAAGCGAATCGGCAGCAGGGAGTAATGTCATAGGATTGAGGGATGTGAATGTCCATGTGGCCACACCGAATGTGCTGTCAATGTGATAGTCAAGATGAACTTGTGCAAGGACATTTATTTCGGGTCGCATATCTATCGTGCGAGTGAAACTCTTCCCTCCGTTGACTGTTGTCATGTTGTCTCCAATGGCAAATGCAGTTGCCGAGAAACTGTTGAGATCAAATACAATCCCATCTAGCGTGTCTTTCACAATTACCGTATGTGCGTGTGCCGTTGCGAATGCTGTGTCATTCTCGAACTCTATCATATATGGCATCTGCTGTTGGTCTGCATGGATTGCGTTACTACCAGATTCTGAAAGGTAACCAATAATGTCGTTGGGGTCAACGGGTGCTTGAGGCGTAGAAGTTCCACCACCGCCTCCGATGTCTAGATTACCTTCGTTACCCGATCCACTATCACCTTCCGAACCCCCACATCCTTGACATGGAGGACAATTCGGTTTTTTGCTAAATACACGAATACCACAATTCAATAAATCAGTAGGAACAATAAAGCCACCGAATCCTGGAGGGAGAGGTCCTATGGCTGCATCTTGCCAATTTACTCCTATGTTAAATAAATCTCCACCAGTAGATAGATTATTTATGAATTCCGTTAACTTTTTTCCTGATATTCTCAAAATACCGGTTGCACAATCAATGACAGTGTTAATACCTAAATTCAAATTTTTTACCAGATTGCCTTCCGTCAAAGAATTTGGCGACATGCCATTGTCTGAACAAAACGTTTCTTTTTTCCAGTTAATCGCAGCTGTAACAATATCAATAGCACAAGCAGCTATGCTAGTTGCTGTAGCCACGGCGGTTATTTCAGGAACCAGTTCCGTTCCAATTATCGATGCAGCAGCCAGTGCATCAAGAATGGTTAGTACTAATGAAGCAACCGATGCTTCAATGGATTTCATGCTCAGATAGCACTCTAATACATCAAATGCACAGCAGTACCATCCATTATTGGTAGATTTTGATTGAGTCAGTTGTAGTAAATTTGGAACTCTAAATAATTCATCTTTTATACAAGGAACACTGTCAGGAACAGAAAGCCAAATGTCTAATTCATTTTCTGCAGTAATTCTTAACACGATTGTTTTTGTTTCAAACGGTGCAATATTTATGAAGGAATAATTTGCACGGATAAAAGAGGTATCTCCAGTTACACTATCAATTGAATAGTATTTTTCTAGGTAATAATCATCGCCATATTCGTTAATCCATTCTTTAAGTTCCTGACGATATGGTTCTGGAATGGAATCCATTTCGATATTTAACAGTAATGGAGGAAGCTTCATACCATCTAGTTTCACATGTGTAATTCCTTGCCTAGAGGTCGTTTTTATAAAGACATGTAACGGTACAGAATAGGCTGTCATATTTCCAGTATTGGTAATTGTATATGAATAAGCCACATTGCTTCCACGTAAAAATGTTTCTGGATAAGAACATGTAGTTGTTAAGACAATTGGAACAGCATCTTCTACAGACACCACATTGAATTTATTCAATGTTTCATCCACATAGAGAAATACAGCATGGTACATTCCCGTATCAGCACCTTCAAAATTGAAGAAAACTCCCATTGTGGTGTTGCTTTCGCGGTCAATATACAACGTCTGGATGGTGTCGAGTCCTTTTATCAAAAAGACAGTATCAAGACTTGCGAATCCATTCCCCTCAAAGGTAATAGTTGAGACACCGCCATTCCCCACACGATGTACATTCCAGGTCAGTACAGCATATCGATATATCCACTGATACGACACGGCGATGCTTCCTGTCCCTTCGGCATCATGAACGGCGAGGTAGTAGACACCGTCTTCCCAAGCGTGGCAGCCATCCCAGTTCAGCACACTATCGCCGCTGGCATGGAAAACCATTTCGCCACTTGGAGCATAGAGTTGCATGGTGCACATGCGGTCTGTCTTAAACGAAAGGCTGTCACCTCGTCCTGCCGCCAGTTTGAACCAATGGATGCTGTTGTTGACAGGCGCGATGATGATCTTTGTTGTGTCGCGTTCTAAGGTGTCGGCATAGATTGAGTCAGTTACATTATAGTCAATGTACTGGCTGCTTTTTTCAGCAAAACGATATTCCGTATCCCAAAAACGAAAGGAGATTTCATTTCTTGCATGAATAACAGGAGTGCCATCGTTTGGATCGAAAAAGAAATTGCTTGATCGTATTGGAAATGTATCGACATTAATTAGCTTTATGATTCTCAGTGAATCAGTTGCCATAGTATCAATTTGGTATGCGTTGTTCCAGTCTCCATTAAAACAGTAATCATATCTGTTGATTCCATTGACCCCTAACGGTACTTTGTAAAAAAATGAACTATTTACATCTATCGTATATCCAGACTCTGTCCTTATGAAGTAACTTAAGGTGTGAAGACCATCGGCAATAGTACTCACATCGAGATCCATGTGTATCAGCTGTCTACTATATGTAACGCTGATAGGTGGATAGGGTGTTCCATCAATGCTGTAGTGCCACCATAGCGGAGTACTGTCTGATTGGCTCAGATGTGAAGATATCTTCATAAACAAATAACTGCTCAAATATGCTGATGAATCTTCTCCTATTTGTAGGTAAAGTGTATGCAAACCGTCTATAAGGTTGGAAGTTTCTAAGAGTAAGGGTTCGTTGCCAATGTCAACCTGCTGTCGGCTGGAATAATCCTGGTCAAACCAATACCGACAAGAGTGTGCATTCTGAGCCTGTATTAGGGGGCACCAAAGTAGTAGCCAACCCATAAGGAGTATTAATATGTGTTTCATATTCTAAATGGTTTTTTATGTTACTATAATTCGGTTATTCGGTGATTGTTGTATTTTCATTTACAACCTCGATATCTACGGCTAATCTCCCATCGGAAGTGGTACGACGAGCTACGTCTATACGGCGTATGTTCAGTCCACTAACACGTGGATTGAAAGGCATAAAACCACCGTAAATACCTATCTGGGTACTGTCGGATCCTATCAGAGTAGTGGCAATGTTGTCTTGTAGTTCAAAGGATGGTGTTCCTGTATAAGCCCCTCGGAAGTATTTAAACACATCAGAAAAGCTGTTGTAATTATGCAAGTTTTGGCTACCTATAATGGAAGATGCAAAATAGTTGGCACTACTGTCATTATTGATGCCAATACTATTATAAACAATAGCAGAGGAAGAGTCGTGGACATTGTTATAAAGTATACTGTTATTTACTGAATAATATTGTACTTCTGCCGGGTGAAGATTAACTATGCAGTTTGTAAAGCTATTATATGTTCCAATGGCTCCGATTTCATTATCGGCAGAAGTATTGTAATATCTTTCATATTGTTGGCCATATCCAAGATGGTAATAGTAATAATATATGTTCAGTACTACACTATTGATAAAATAACTATTTGTTATATGTCGAGAATAATCTGTTGCCTCTAAATAGTAGCCTCTCCAACGATAATAACGATTTGATACTTGTAGTTCCCTTATTATGCAGTTGATGACTTTTGCATGAGACATGTTACTATTTGAATCTACTTCAGCACCTCTTAAACCTGCCATTTCGCATTTAATAAATTCGGGATAGTTGGTTGTACTGTAGAACATGATACCCGTTAAACGTAATCCTTCCAGCAAAATATGAGATGATGCTGTTCCATTTGGATGATTGATAATAAAATCGCCACTTAGGGTAGTAGGAATTGTTCCTGTTAGTGTGTCTATACACATGCCAGCCCCTCGAATCGTAATGGCCTTATTAATGCTTACTGCAGGAAACGTGCCAGACGATAGCGTGATGATGTCCCCGTCTGCAGAGGCATCGTAAGCTTGCTGTAGGGCGGAGGCTCCGTAGTAGACGGTGATGCTGTCGTTGTGGTTGAGGGTTGCGAGCTGCTGCTGGGCGAAGCCGAAGGAGGCAGCCATGAGGATGAGGCAAAGAAGTAAGGCTTTCTTCATAATGTTAGGTGCCTGTTATAGAGCATCGGCCCGTCGCTGTTGATGTGATTGTTATTAATTGTATATGTTGTTGATTAGATGCAAAAAAAAATCCGTGAAACTTTCTGTTGACACTGAGGTTCTGGTAAAACCCTTACACCAAACAGGAAAAGTCCACGGATACCCGTGAACGTTTCCTTTCTCTTGTGGTGTAAGATTTGAAATTTACCAGATTTCAGTGCTGCCAAGAAAAGCGAAAACGCCTTAGTTTATGTCTTTATTTTCTATCTGTATATCATTTTGTTGTGTTTGTTTGATTCTGCTGTTTAGTTTTGTTTCCAGTCTGCAAATATACACAAAAATTAGTATTTGCGGTCTTCTTTTTTGTATAGTCTTCTTTTTTTATGATTGTTTGGTCTGCTGAGGGCAGGCTTTGCGGATGGCGTTGAGCTGTGTCCAGAAGTCGGGGAAGGACTTGCTGACTTGTTCCGGTTCTTCTATCACCAGGTCGGGGTAGAGGAGCGTGAGCACTCCGAAGGCCATGGCTATGCGGTGGTCGCCGTGGGTGCTGACGGGTACGGTGGGGTGAAGGGTAGAGGGCGCCAGGCGTATCTCGGTGGCGGTCTGTGTCAGGTTGCCGCCCATTTTTTCTAACTCTTCTTTAAGTGCCTGGATGCGGTCGGATTCTTTGATGCGCAGGTTGTTGATGCCCCGCAGGTGGGCACGCACGCCCAGCGCGGCACAGGTGACCACCACGGCGGGCAGCAGGTCGGGACAGTCGAGGAAGTTGTATTCTAATGTGCTGTCGGGCTTGCCGGTGCCGCATACTGTTATAGAGCGCACCTGCTTGCGGTAGGGGGAGCGCACCTCGCGTGTGGTGACACCAAGGTGTTCAAATATCTGCGCCGTCACCCGGTCGCCCTGGCATGAGTTGGAAAGCGAGAGTCCGGGCATTCTGAGCCGCAGTCCCGGCAAGAGTGCGGCGACGGCATAGATGTAGGAGGCCGATGACCAGTCGCGCTCTATGGTGACGGCAAGGTTGCGGTTGTGCGACATCGACGGCAGGGTTCCGGCAAGGTAGACACGCCGGTTGGGGCTGACGGATGTTTCGATGCCCGCCTGGTTAAGCACAGTGCAGGTCATGTCGATATAGGGACGCGAGGCGGGGCGGTCGGTGAGGGTAAGGGTGAGCCCTTGAGGGAGCAGGGGTCCGATGAGCAGCATGGCTGAGACGAACTGGCTGCTGGCCGAGGGGTCGAGTTCGGCCATCTTGTGCTGAGGCATGTAGCCGGTGATGCGCACGGGCAGACAGCCTTCGTGTTCGGTGCATTCAATGCGGCACCCCATGTTGCGCAGGGCGTCGATGAGCGGGCTGAAAGGGCGCTGCTTGAGGCGCTCGTCGCCGCTGAGGAGCCATTGCCCCGGAGTGATGGCAAGGACGGCCAGCAGGAACCGTGCCACGGAGCCGGCGTTGTGGCAATAGAAATGGTTGGAGGTGCCGTGGCGCAGTTGGTTCAGCAGGGCCTGCAGCAGAAGGGTGTCGTCGGCTGTAGAGAGGTTGCGCAGCACAAAAGGAGACCCCGTCAGGTAGTTGAGTACAAGCCAACGGTTGCTGAGGCTTTTGGAGGCAGGGAGTTCTATGTGCAGGTCGTTAGTCTTCAAAGCTTTTTGATTGTCTGATTGTCTGATTGCTTGATTGTTTGAGTAATTTGACTGCGCCAGCCACTCAAGCATTAACACAATCAAGCATTCAAGCAATATTTCAATTTTAAATCTTTATTCCATACTCTTTGATTTTGCGGTAGAGTGTGCGCTCGGAGATGTGCAGCTCTTTGGCGGCCAGTGTGCGTTTGCCACCGTGGCGCTCCAAAGCCATGCGGATGGCTTTCTTTTCACGCTCTTCGAGGGCAAGGGGTTCGTCTTCCACCATCTCGGTCTCCTGGAATTCCTCTTCGGGCTGGGGGAGCGACTCGTGCGGCTGCAGCACATGAAGGGTGTTGTCGTCGGGCTGGTGGGACAGTTGGGAGTTGAATGTCGGGATTTTATAGTTCGGTGCCGTGTTGACGGGGATGCCTTGCGCCAGCTGGGTGACGGCTTGGCGCAGCTCGTTGATCTCGTTGCGCATTTCGCTTATCATCTGCCCCATGGAGAGGGCTTTGAGCAGCAGTTCGCGGTCAGAGATAAGGGTGTTGCCGCCCGGAGTGGCGGTTACCAGTGCAGGCATCTTCTCCTCAGGCACATAGCTGAGGTAGTTCTCGAGGATGCTGCGGGTGATGGTGCGCTCGGTCTCGACCACGGCAATCTGTTCGGTGACGTTTTTCAGCTCGCGGATGTTGCCATACCAAGGGTAGTGCATGAGGTATTCGCGTGCATCCTCGGTAAGGAAGATGGGTGGCATGTGGTATTTCTCTGCCACGTCGGAGGAGAACTTGCGGAAGAGCAGCGGTATGTCGTCGATGCGCTCGCGCAGGGGCGGTATGTAGATGGATATTTGCTGGAGACGGTAGTAGAGGTCTTCGCGGAACCGACCGTTGCGCACGGCTGCCACGAGGTCGATATTGGTGGCGGCCACCACGCGGACGTTTATCTTCTGCGCTGTAGAGGAACCCACGGGGATGATTTCGCCGTTTTCCAGCACGCGCAGCAGCTTCACCTGCATGGCTAAAGGCAGTTCGCCAATCTCGTCAAGGAAAATGGTGCCGCCGTCGGCTTCCTCGAAATAGCCCTTGCGGTTCTTGTCGGCACCCGTGAAGGCTCCTTTCACATGGCCGAAAAGCTCGCTCTCGATAGTGCCTTCGGGGATGGCACCGCAGTTCACGGAGATGAGTCCTTTGCCCTGCTTCACATGCTTGCGCAGGCTGTTCTCGTGTATGATGCGAGAGAATATGTCTTTACCCACGCCGCTTTCGCCGGTGATGAGTATGCTGAGGTCGGTGGGCGCCACCTGGATGGCTTTGTTGATGGCCAGCAGCAGCTTCGGGTCGTTGCCGATAATGCCGTATCGCAGTTTGACGGTTTGTATGTCCATTTTTCGATTGCTTGATTGTTTGATTGCTTGATTGTTTGAGTATTTTGATTGCTTGATTGTTTTGATTGCTTGATTGTTTGATTTTTTTTTTATTGCTTGGTTGTTTGAGTATTTTCACTCAAGCATTTACACATTCAAGCATTCAATCAATAATATCACACCACCACCCGGTGCAGTTTGTCGCAGATGGCTTGGCGCAGGTCGGTGAGCTGTTTGCGCTGGGCCATGAGGATGATTGTGTCTTCATCGTTGGTGCAGGAACGGAGCTCGAAGGCGTTCTGCTCCAATCGGCGGTCTACCTTTTTCTGTTTGAAGGTGAGGATGGATTGTTCCAGATCGGTGCGCAGATGGCTTTCGATGGTGGGTACGGTGATGTTCTTTCTGTCTAACCACAGCGGGCTGATGTTGTAGGGGGAAAGCATCATGGTCAGTGCCGTGTTGCGCAGCAGGCTGTCGCTGTTTGTGGCAAAGAGGTTGGCATCGGGCAGGGGCTTTTCTCCTTCCACGGCAGTGCTGTAGAGGTTGAAAATCTGCTGATAGACAGGGTTGTCGAAGGTGAGCTCGTCCGACACGATTTCCTCCACAATAATGTCTGCCACGCGCATGGTGAGTGTGACGGGATTGCCCTCTTCGTCTATCCCGTTTTGCAGCACCTCCTTGTCGCCGTAGTTTATAAGCAGTTTGATGAGCTGTTTCTCCTGGCTTTCGGCAGGGGAGGTCTGCAAGGCAGGCTCCGGCTGAGGAATTGAAGGACTGGGGGTTTGAGGGGTTGAGGGGTTGAGGGTTAAAGGGTTTGAGGGACTGAGGGATTGAGGGGTTGAGGGGTTGTCGGCGGGAGCGGGCTCGTCGGGGTTGGGTGCCGCATGGGCAGATTCGTTATTCTTGCGCTCAGCCTCTTTCCATGCCTTTTGAGCATTTGAGGCCATGGTCTTGGCCAGCTCCTGCGTAAGGATGCTCTCCGACATTTTCAGACGGAAGGCTGTCTGTTTGACATACTCCTGACGCTCCAGCATGTCTGGCACCAAGGCGATGGTGTGAACCATCTCCTTCAGCACCTCGGCCTTGCGTATTGGGTCGTTCTGCACATCGTCGAGCAGCACTCGTGTCTTGAACTGAACAAAATTCTCTTCGTGGTCGCGCAGGTATTCCTGCAACTGCGTGGAGCCGTATTTCTGGGCATAGCTGTCGGGGTCCTCGCCGTCGGGGAAAAGCACCACGCGCACATGCATCCCTTCACCAAACAGCAAGTCCACTGCGCGCAGGGCCGCCTTGATGCCTGCCGAGTCGCCGTCATAAAGCACCGTTACATTGGGCGTGTAGCGCTTGATAAGGCGTATCTGCTCCACCGTCAGAGAGGTGCCGCACGATGCCACCGTGTTGCATACGCCCGACTGGTGCATAGACACCACATCCACGTTACCTTCCACCAGATAGCACTTGTCGGCACGGCTGATGGCGTTGCGAGCCTGATAGAGGCCATAGAGCGTGTGGCTTTTGTCATAGATGTCCGAGTCGGGAGAGTTGACGTATTTGGCAGCCTGTTTCTCCTTGGAAAGGATTCGTCCACTGAAGCCTACCACACGACCTGAAATGCTGTATATGGGGAACATCACACGTCCGCGGAAGCGGTCGTAGCACTTCACCTTGTGGCTGCCGTCGGTGCCCTCCTGCTCCTTGAAGATGGTGAGGCCTGTCTTCTCCAGCACCGAGTCGGAATAGCCGTTGCGGCGGGCATATTGGGTAAAGTTGTCCCACTCCTCGAGACAGTAGCCCAGCCCGAAGGTCTTGATGATGTCGTCGCTCATGCCCCGCTGGTGGAAATAGCCGAGGCCCACGGCACGCCCCATCTCGTCGTTGAAGAGCAGGTCGGCAAAGTACTTCTGGGCAAACTCGCTGACATGGAAGAGGGCGTCGCGCTCGTTCTGGCGTTCCTTCTGCTCATCGGTCAGCTGCACCTCCTCTACCTCGATGTTGTATTTATCGGCCAGCCAGCGCAGTGCCTCGGGATAGGTGTAGTGTTCATGCTCCATCAGGAATCCCACCACATTGCCTGACTTGCCGCAGCCGAAGCACTTGTAAATGCCTTTGCTGGGCGACACATAGAACGACGGGGTCTTCTCGTTGTGGAACGGACAGCACCCTATATGGTTGGCACCGCGTTTCTTCAGCGATACAAACTCGCCTATCACCTCCTCGATGCGGGAGGCGTCCATGATGCGCTGTATGGTCTCCTTGTTAATCATTGCATTTAAAGACAGACTGTTCCCTACTTAGGACAAATTGCCTCGAAAATGCAAAGATACGAAGAAAAATTGAGAATTGAGAATTGAAATTTGAATTCGTAAATTTGAGGGTTATAGGGTTTGAGGGTTAAAAGGTTTGAGGGTTAAAGGGTTTGATACCCTAAAACCTTAAACCCCTAAAACCCTAAAACCTTAAAACCATTAAACCTTAAAACCTTTCTCCCCTAAAAACATCAAACACGTTAACACATTCATTCACACATTTATCGTTCTATGGTGAGTTTTCGTGTGGTGGTGCCCTGAGGGGTGACAAGTGTGACGAAGTAGATGCCTGCGGGATAGTCGTGGAGCGGGATGGTGTGGCTGAATGGTTGTTCAGTCGTGCCGGTGGTGATGAAGGAGGAGAAACGTATGCGTCCGGTGGCGTCGCGGAGTACTATTGAGAGTTGGGAATTGGGAATTGAGAATTGAGAGTTGACTGTAACCGTTACGCTGCCCGTGGCGGGGTTGGGGGAGAGGGTGAAGAGCGGCGATGCGCTGCCGGGGTCGGCTATGGCGCTGTAGGGGGTGGTGACGGTGACGGGGTTGGACCAGTGCTCGCTGAACCAGTCGTCGTCGCACACGGAGCGGACATAGATGTCGTAGACCGTCTCGCCTGTGAGTCCGGTGAGGGTGTA
>JAEEGI010011664.1_pt1 | contig 18936 bp, 10 predicted proteins | sample 8958751 | NCBI WGS metagenome assembly JAEEGI01 (sample SAMN16246545, study PRJNA631951) | gut metagenome | biome: gut microbiome; feature: rumen; material: KS-attached | host: Bos | place: Iran: Karaj | collected 2018-10 | reverse complement strand
AAGGTGAAATGGAAAAATTGAAAAATCATCTATCTCTAAGGAGTTCTTATAATATTTCTTATTTTGAAAATAACATAAAAAAAAGGTTTTAATTTTCTTTTCTTTATATATCTTTTTATCTTTACACTCCTATATATTTAAATAAATACCTCAGAAAAAACAATTTTTTATTATTTGTTTGTTCTAACAAAAAATGTGTTAAAAGATTTTTGAAGTTAAATAATAATTTGAGTCCAAACTAATTTAAAAGACTTTTAATCATGATAATGTTAAATAAGATTAATATTTCTAAAATAATAAGTTAAAAAACTTAAAAGTTTTAATCACTTATTAATTAATTTAAATTTAAATATCATCAGAATTATTAAAAAAAAAAAATTTAAAAATAGAAACTGATTAAGAAAAAATAAATTTAAATTATATATAATATGGAAGAAGAAAAAAAAATGGAAATAGAAGAAGAAATAATAGATAAAAGAGGACATACTTTTAATAGAGAATTAGCAGAAAAAGCAATGTATGGAGAAACAGAAGAATTAAATGAAATAGTTAAAGATTCAAGAGAAATATATTTAAATGAAATTCTTTATAGAAAAGCAATTCTAAATAATAATTATTTAAATGATATTTATTTAGTTAATCAAAATTGGTATAACAAATGGAAAGAATATGTAAAATATCCTCAAATAAAAAAAACTTGTAGAAATCCAGAAATTTATTTAAAAATAAAACCTTTAATTTATAAAGCTAAACCTGAAAATAATCCTGGAATAATATTAAACAAGGATTTATTACCAGAATTTAATGAAAATATACTTCAAAATTATGAAGAACCTGTTATTAAACCAAATTTACAAAATAAAAAAGATTATAGGATTTTACCAAAAGAAAGTTTTGAAATTTTAAATAAAAGATTTGGATGTGATTATATAATAAAAGGAAAAAATGCAATAGATAGAATTTCGAAAAGAAAAGTTTACAATTATAGAGGAAAACACTTTAATTTAATTTTAATTCCAAATAAAAAAGTTCTTCAAGAAAATCAAAAATTAATAGATATTAATGTTTATATTCCTGAATTTGCCACAGAAAAAGAATTAAATATCTTTTTATCCAAAATATTTAACGCAGATTATAATAAAAAATATAAAGAATTTATTGGAATTGATGAATTGAATGAAAATACAATTAAAAAATATTATTTGAGATCTGATGGAATTAAAAATGATTTTGAGCGTTTTTTTGATCAAAATATCGAAAAATTTAAAAATGGAGAAAAAGTAGATGGAAGTGATTATTTAAAAAGATTTGAGGAAAAAAAACAAATGATTCAAATACAACATTTATGTTTTGTATTAGAATTTTCAGAATTAGAAGAAGGAGAATATTTTATAAACATTCCTTTTAATATTGAAAAAGAAGAAGAATCAACAATTTTAGGATCTCATACATCAAAGATATAATGAAAATAAGTTTTATAATAGAAAGTGAAAATCAAAACTCTAGTTAAAAAAAATCAAAATCAAAGAGTCAATAAATAACATAAATATCTTAAAACTATTATTAAACACTTCATTGTTAAAAATTAATTCTTTATTTTTTATTTCTTTATCAAAAAATCTAATTTTTGTGATTTAAATTGATTTTTATTGATAGTTCTAATACTAAAATATACAGGATATCTAAAAGAATTTTCATCACTTTCAAAATCTCTTAAACATTGGGAAAATAAATTTAAAGAAATATTAAAATAAAATTTTTTTTTTTCTGTTTCTTGTTATTTAAATTATTCTTTAATTGAATTTATTTTTTTTATTAATTATGTATTTTTTATTTTATTTTTTGGTATTAATGTTTTATAAACATGTACTTTAAATATATGATTATTAGAATCTTGTTCTAAAAAAAACATTCTTACTATCAAACTAAAATAAATTTATTTAAATACTCTTCTCAACAAGAAATTATTTTCACAGAATCAAAAACCTACAGATATAAAAATATAAAAGAGAATAATAAATATAACATATATATATTTCAATTTCTCTAATAATTTAAGTAAATAAACTAATTAAACCTAATAAAAATTAGGGTTTCCATCATTATAATGTATTTTATTTAAAAATTGGTGAGAAAAAAATATATTGATACCTTAATAAATGTATAATAATGTAGAAGAGAAATTGAATTATAATATGAATTGATATTAATGAAAAAGATAAAATAATCAATAAATTAAAAGAAGAATTAGATTTATAGTGGTTATAAAAATAATAAAAGAAGAAAAAATAAGAAATAGTCTTAAAACCAATAATAATATAAAATTAACAGACTAACAAATAATAATTACAAATTTACTGAAAAAGAATAAAATAAATAATTATTAAACAAATACCAATGTTATTCTATCCTATTTTTTTAAGGATCATAAATGAATTCAATTTGAAAAGGAATTTTACTTTACACAGGAAAGTTTTTTGAAATAGTATTATTACAACTTATGAAAAGTAAGAGGGTAATTTCTAATTATTGATATTCTATTTGTAGTATCATTGAAATAAAAGATACTTCTAAGAATTTTTCTTTAATGAAATAATTCATTCTCTTCTTAAAATAAATCAAATGAATAACAAAAAAACTATATTAGTTTTATAGCAATAAAATAAAAGATTTTTTTTCCCATATTTCAAATAATTTTTGCTTTTGTGAATTGATAATTTATTTAATTTAAAAAATATTGTATATTATTAATTTAATTTTAATTATTTTTATTATAGATTTTACTTATGAAGCTTTGAAATTAAAATATATTTTTATAATTTAATATAAAATGAATAAACAAAATAAAAATTTGAGTGATTTTGCAAATAAAATAAGAACTTTGCTTTTAATAAGAATAAATGATGAATTAATAAAAAATAAAAAAAATAATCATTTTTTCATAAACAGCAAACCTTTAAAAAAATATGATGATTATAATGATTTTATTATATTAGAAAGAGATACAATTGGTACAATTGATATTTGTGAAAATAAAACTTTAGATTATCATGAATTTTTTAAAGCTCCAAGATATAAATCAGTTGAAGAAATAATAGTTCCAACAAGAAAATTAAGAATTTCAAAAAGAAGAAATGCAATAATTTCTATAGAGAATAAAATTAGTTTAACTAAAAATATAAAACTTAAAAAGCAATATCAAAATAAGCAAAAATTAATAAATCATAGTATAAAAGTATTAAGATTTTATTGTTCTCATTTAAAAAGTAAACAAGTATTAAAAAGAACCTCAATAACAAGAAATAATAGTGAAATAATAAGAAGAAAAAAATATGCAAATATTGGAAGTAATAGTCATGTTTTAACATTAAAAAGTGATGCCATGAAAGTTAAGAAAATAAAATTTGAAAATGATGGTGATTCTATTATTCATTTACATAAAATGTATAAAGCAAAAAAATCTTCTAAAAATGTAATGAAAAAAATGAAAGATTTTGATTATTTAAAAAAAGAAGATAGTAATATAAATACAAATACAAGAAACCATTTAGTTTTTGAATGAAATTGTTTAATTTGTAATCAATTTGATTTTTTGTGGTATATTAATATGATAATATTTAATTTATTTTTTAAATTAATTATAATGAGTTTCGCACAAAATATAAATTCTTTTTTTTTAAAATTCTTAATTTTATATCAATATATCTGATAAATACTTTAATAATTTTGCAAATTCATAATAAAATGGTATTCTTTCATAAGAAACAATTATTTTTTTACCTGAAATTCTTAATGTTATATTCTTTTTTTAATGAATAAATATAGCTTATTTAGACTAAAACCTGTAAATATCTTAATTGATGATAGACTTCATTCGAAATTATTTGACTTTCTACCTTTCTAAATAATAGAAAAAAAATATGACATATGTCAAAAATTCAATCATAATCAAATCCAAAAAAATGAAAAAAAAATATATTCCTGATAATAAAAAATAAATTTAACCATTACAAATCGTAAAATTATGATATTTGGTAATTTGGAATAATAATAATGAATAATTAATGTTTATATTTATTTCAAAGGTCAAAGTATTTTTGAAATATGTTATAATAATATAATGAAACATAATCAATTAATTCAAACAATTTATATTACCATAAAGTACCTTCAAATGAAATCAATTTGTGATTCAGAATTTATTAAAAGAAAAACGAGCTTTCAGGGAGAACATTATATTAAAATAATGATAACACTGGAAATGATATTGAAAAAAAGTCTTTCATAACCTTTATATATATAAAAACAAATAACTTTAATAATTTTTGATTGAGGTGTTGTTAAAATATTTGAATTTAATTCATAGAGTTGTTTACTAATTTTTGTCACTAAAAGTAAAAATAGTAATAATTAATAAATTTATTAAATTAAAGATTAATTTAAAACACATTTTAAAAACATTAAATATTATTATTACTTAAATTAAAGTGTAAATAAGAGAAAATACAGTTTATAAAATATGATTATCTTTTAATAATATTTTTCAATGGAATATAAGATTTATTTAATATAAATAATATTAATATATTAATTAATAATTAAATTATAAAACAAAATATGTCACAAATCCATCAAAATCAAATGAACAATACTCCTAATCAACAATTTCCTCAAAATCAAATGCAATTAATGACAAATAGAAATTTTACTCAATATAATCAAAATGAACAACAAAATATTCAAAATATTCCAAATTTTCAAAATTATAAAGAAGAAGATATAATAAATCAAACTAATGAAATAAGAAATTTTATTGATAATAATAATATAAATGAATTATATAAATACATTAATATTAATCATCCTTCAAAACTTATTCTTCAAAACGGATTAATATATTTATTAGATGAATATCAAAAAAATCCTTCTTTTTATAAATTTTTATAAATTTTTATTTGTTCTGGAATAGATGTTAATGAAACTTTTATTTATAATCATCAAAATTTTACTCTTTTAATGTTTGGTTTTATTGTCAATGATACAGAATTTATAAAATTAATATTAAAATTTGTTCAAGATATTAATCAAAATGACGGCAATAATAAAAATGCAATAATATATTCTGTATTATATAATATGAATGATAATCCAGAATTAGTTTCTTTTTTGATAAAAGAAAAAGCAAATATAAATTCAACAACAAAGATAGAATTAAATAATTTATATGAAGTGCATTCAGTATTTACTTTAGCTTGTATTAAAGGTTTGACTAATATTGTAAGATTACTTTTAGAAAATAAAGTTAATGTAAATTTCCCAACTCAACCAAAAGGAGATACTGGATTACATTTAGCTGTTCAAAATAAACACTTTGAAATTGTCAGAATGCTTTTAAATAATCCTATGGTATATGTGGATCAATTAAATACTTTTAAATATAAAGCTTTTGATATTGCAAAAACAAATGGATATCATGAAATAATGGAATTATTTCAAAATTATTATAATATGAAAAATGTTATGATTAATAATAATAATTCTCTTAATATGAATAACAATAATATGGAAAATAATAAATTTCAAGGTAATATGAATGTAGCACCAACTCCTGTTATAAGTAATATGAATATTAATAATAATAATCCAAATATGAATAGTAATCTGAATTTGAATAATAATATTAATATTAATAATCAACAAACTCCAATTATTACTAACTTAGATAATTCAATTCATTCTAGTGATATTGGAGAAACTATTGAAGATGATAAAGATAAAGATAGTGTTAGTAATTTAAGTATGGCACCTAATGTTCAAATGTATCAAATTAATAATTCACATTTACCTATTCAAAATATAATTCCTAATAATGAGAATATATATAATAATAATATAAGGGATAATAGTCATAAAAAAAAGATTTTTACTCAAAAAAATTTAGAAGACCTTAAAAATAAATTATCAACAAAAATAACTAAAAATACAAGAAAACATAATGGATATAATATACAAATCCCAATAGAGTTTATTTTAAATAATAATAATAATAATAATACAAATACATATGGTTCAATTGATGAATTTAATAAATTAAATAATTTTATAAGAATTTCCAATACTCCAACTTTATGTTTAGATTTAACAGATAAATCATATGAACTTGAATTAAAATTATCAAAACTAAAGAATCAATTAAATGAAAAATTAGAAAAAATAAAACAATTAGAAACTCAAAAATCAGAAAGTGAGAAAATATTAAATGAGCAAAAATCATATCTAACCAAAAAAGAAGAAGAATTGATAAAATTAAAATCATCAAGTACTCAATATGATACTCAAATAAATGAATTAATAATTAAGAAAAATGAATTAATATCAAAAATTCCTGAAAGTCAAAATTCAACTCCATCAAAGAAAAATTTAAGTGCAAAAGAATATCAAGAATTAAAATTCCAACCAGCAAAATATGATGAAAATTTTGTAACACATATATTACAAAAAGATTTATTAGATTATCAAACATATATTCAAGAACAAATGCAAATGAAAAAATATAAAATAGAAAAATTAATAGCAAACGTTCAATCAACAGTAAATGAAGTATTAAAAAATAGTGAAATAAAAGTTTATGGATCTTATGCTACAGGATCAGCATTACCTTGGAGTGATTTGGATTTAGTTTTAATAAACAGAAATCCAAAAATAAATAATGTTGAATTTATTTTAAGAAGTATCTACCATGGCTTTAGAGACAAATTATGGATAAATTCTATGAAATATTCTGATAATTTACCTATGCCAACAATTAAAATTATCACTACAAATGAATTTAATTCTATTCATATTATTCTTTCTGTTCAAGATGATAAACATTATGGATTAAGATGTGTTAATTTAGTTAACAGTTATTTAAAAGAATATACTGTATTATTACCTTTGGTTTTTGCTTTGAAAACTATATTAAAAAATGCTAACTTAAATAATAATAATTTAGGTGGTTTAAGTTCTTATGGTTTAATTTTAATGGTTGTTTCATATATTCAAAGTAAAAGAGATAATAACAATTTACAAGATGAAGAAGTTGATATTATAGGAAAAACATTTCACGGTTTTTTAGGTCATTATGGAATTTATTTTGACTTTAATAAATATGTTATATTAACATATCCAATTAAAGATAATAATACAACAAACATTGATAAAGATTCAGTTTTAAATTTAGGTGCAAGTAACCATGAATTAATTATTGTAGATCCTTTAAACAATAAAAATAATGTGGCTCAGAATACTTATCAATTTATGAATTTGAAAATGGCTTTTATGATTGCATTTATGATTACAAAAGAAGATTGTGAATGTGGTTGTCATTATGGAAGAGCACTTCATGAACATACTTTAAATTCTACTGAGCATTGTATTTTAAAAAGAATGTTTAATTCTGTTAAAAGATTTAGTGATAATACGAAATGAAATTTAAAAATTATATAGTTTAAAATATATAAATTTAAAAAATTATATATTTATTATTATTTTTTTATTATATTTTTCCACTTTTTTAACTTATTTTTCCCAAAATTTAAATTTAAAAAAAATTATGGATAATGACATTCAAAAATTTCAAGAAATTATTAAAGTTCACCAAAGTGAAAATCCTTTTGAATTACAAAAAATAAATGAATTTAATCTAAATCAAAATAATGTATATTCAAATGTTCAAAACAATCAAAAAGAATTTAAGAAAATCGATTGGATGTTAGAAATGGACACAAGCGGTATTCCAAAAGAAGATGATAATGGAAATTATTTGAATCAATCAGATGAAGCAATAATATCAAAATTTTTCCAAACTAAAAATGGTATTATTGAAGAACAATTTCAGAACAATGAATTAGTTAAAGATAGTATTTCAAATGAAAATTTTATTCAAAATCCAAATGTAAAACTTCAATCACCTCCAAATTTAAATATATCAATACATACAAATCAAAAATCTAATGACCCAAAAAACAATTTTAAAGACAATAATAATAACAATAATACAATTAATAATAATAGTAATTTAAACAATTCTTCCTTTAATCTTCAAAACAATCATCTAACACCAAAAATCGACAAAAAATATTTCATAGATTTAAAAAATATAGAATTTAATCGTATGGGAATAACAAATCAATTTTGTTTAAAAGACTTCCAAATAGGAAAAAAATTAGGAACAGGAAAATTTGGAAGAGTATACTTAGTAAGAGAAAAGAAAACAGGATTTATATGTGCATTAAAATTAGTAAATAAAAAGCAATTAATATCAAATAACGTAGAAATACAACTTCGTAGAGAAATAGAAATTCAAAGTCACTTAAAACACAAAAACATAATAAGATTATATAATTTTTTTTGGGATTCTCATACAATATATTTAATATTAGAATACGCTCCAGGAGGAGAATTATATAAAGAATTAATGTCATCACCCAATGGAAGATTTTCAGAAGCAAAAGCAAGTAATTATATTAATCAAATGTGCGATGCATTAGAATATATTCATAAAAAACATGTTATTCACAGAGATATAAAACCAGAAAATATTTTAAATAGTTTAGGTACTATTAAATTAGCTGATTTTGGTTGGAGTATACATACTCCAAGTAAACAAAGAAAAACTTTTTGTGGTACTTTAGATTATCTTGCTCCTGAAATTATTGAAAAACACATTCATGATGATAATGTTGATTTATGGTGTTTAGGAATTTTAATTTTTGAATTTTGTGCTGGAAGACCTCCTTTTGAAAGCAATACTCAATATGAAACTATGAAAAAAATCACTAATTTAAAAGTTGATTTCCCAACCTTTTTTTCTAGAGAAGTTAGAGATTTAATTTTAAAATTATTGAAAAGAAATCCTAATGAAAGAATTACTTTAAATGATGTTAGGAAACATCCTTGGATAAAAAAATACAATAAAAATATATAATATTTTATTTACTATTTTTTTTCATTTTTTATTATATATAAATATAAATGTGGAATGTATTACATTTAAATAGGATATGTCATATACAAGATAAAATTAGAGAACAAAGACTTCATTTAGAAAGAGTAATTACAATGAAACCTGTAATTGATGTTGAAGAACCAATAACTCCATCTTTTTTAAAAACAAGATTAGCAAAAAAAGAAATGGAAGAAGAAAAATTATCTAAAATAGAATATGAAAATAGATTAATGTTTAAAAAAATATTAGAAACAAATATTCATCCAGGACAATATAATTTAAATGTTTTAGCACCTGAAATTTATCCTGCATTTAAAAAAAAAAAAAATTTTCGTTATTCAGATTTAAAAAGACAATATGATATAAATAAATCAAATTTTGATTTATATTCAAGAATTTCTACATTGAAACCAACATATGATAATAGAAATATAGTAAGAGATGCAATTAGAAATTATAAATTTAGAGAAAATATAAGTAAAAGTAAAAATATTCAAAATCCTTATTTAAATTTTGATTCTCCTGAAGAGTTTAGAAGAAAATTAGAAATTCAAATGATGAATTCTTTAATGGAAAGAAAAAGACCAAAATCTTCTTTTCCAACAACAAATCCTAATGAGAAAAATAATAATAAAACAACAGCAGCTTCAACAAAATATCAAAATAATACAACTTCAAATAATAATAATATGAAAGTTACTCAAACAGGACAATCAAATAATAATAATTAAAAAAAGAAAAAACATTAATTCAAAAAAATTTAAATATTTTTTAAGGTTAATTTTTTTTTTTATAAACATTTTAATTATTTAAATTATTTAGTATCTAAAACAATAGTATTTTTCCCAAATAATTTCATAAAATCATCATAATTTAATCCAACTTTTAATTCATATTCACCTCCACCTAAAAAGAAATATTGAGGATAAATTTCATATAAACTAAGAGGAAAAATAATTTTTAAATCAGTACATTTCATTAAATAAGGTCCAATAGCATTAAAAGTAAAACCAGTCATTTTAAAAGCAACATCTCCTTTAGCTTCTCTAAAATGAAAATGCTTATTTGCTAATTTTAAATCATATTTTTGATTAATATAATTTTTTAAAGTCGTTGCAATTTTAACTGCATTATATTTACTTACATATTGAACAACAACTAAATAATATTGTTGATATAATTCATTATTAATTGAAGAATCAAAAACTGTATTTTCTAATATTATACTTTTACAAATAATATCTTTTGAATGAGCATTTAATATTTCTCTTCTTCTATCTAAACTTAATTCATAATAATTTGAAGGACATTCTACTATTCTAAATGAATATGTTTTATTCTTTAAAAAATATTCTGTTAATCTTGCTTTTTGATAATCTAAATTTATTCTATGTTGAAGCTTTAATTCTGGAGTATTTGTTATCGGAGCATCTGAAGTTTCTTCATTTTCTGTCATTGATATTTAAATATTTAATTCAATAAATAATTATTTTTAAAAAATATTTATTTCTTTATTCATTTAACAAAAAATTATTTAATCAATATTATATATATCTTATACCAATATTTCATTATTTATATCTATTATTATTAATTTTGTTTTTTAAAAAAATTATTTAAATTTATAATATAAATTTTGAAATTCATTTATCATTATTCTCATTAAAATTTCCAAATTTTTCCATCATCTCTAAAAATTCCTGATAATTAATTTCTCCATCTTTATCCAAATCATATGTCTTAATATAATTTTCAGCAATTTTTTCATTATTCAAATTTAAAATACTTACAATATTCTTCTTTGAAATTTTACCACTTTTATCTTTATCAAACATATTAAAAGTTTCTAACAGAGTTTTTTTATTCATAATTTGTTTTTCACTTAAAGAAGCAGATAAAAATTCAGTATAATCAATAATTCCATTATTATCAGTGTCAATGCTTTTAAAAATACTTTCAATTTCATTTTCAGTATTAGGAATATTTAATTTTATAATTGCGTTTTTCATTTCTATAAAACTAATTTTCCCATCATGATCAACATCAATATTTTCAAAAATATTTTTTAAATTTTTCGTTTCTTCTTCTTTTAATCTAGAAGCTATAAAAGAGTAAATTGCTTTTTTTACTTTATGCATTAATCTATATCTTTTAAAACTTTCTAAATTAATATTACTTAAAAACCCTTTTGAATTAGGTGCACAATTTTTCACCCATTCATGCTCTAAAACTTCTTGAGCACTTAGTCTATTATTTTCATCACATATCATTTTCTTAATTAAATCTTTAGCTTCTTTAGAAATATTTTTCCATTCTTTATCAGGAAAATCAAATTTCTTTTTCTTTATTTTATTATATATTTCTTCATCATTCATTCCATTAAAAGGAGGTTCTCCACTTAATAAAAAATACAAAATTACTCCAGATGACCAAATATCACATTTTTCATTATAATTTCCCTCAATTACTTCTGGACTTATAAAATATATATTTCCTACTATTTTTTTCATCCTTATTTTTTTTTCATCAATTTTTTTGTTTTGATTAAAAGTATTAAATGAATAAATCATACTTAATTCAAAACTAATTAATTTTATTTCTGAATCATCTTCTTTCGTTAAAAATAAAATATTATCTGTTTTTAAATTTCTATGACAAATTCCACAAGAATGAATATATGATATTCCAAGCATCATTTTCTTAAAAATATTAGCAGCTTCTTTTTCTGTAAATATTATCCCTTCTTCGATTTTAGAAATTAATCTTTCATCTAATTCTCCTCCAACACAATATTCTAAAATTAAATAAATAAAATCTTCTTCTTCATAAACTTCATATAATTTAATTATATTAGGATGATCACAATGTGAAAGTACTTTTATTTCATTATCAAATTTGTTTCTGTTTTCAATATGTATTTTTGATATTTTTTTACAAACTCTTATATCATTTGTTTCTTTATTTTTTACAGTATATATTTCATTATTTGTACTTTTTCCAAGTTGCTCTATTTTTTCATATTTATTATTTATTTGGTCTTTAGTATTAAATATAAAAGTTCTTTTGTTAAATATAAAATTTTCTTCTTCTTTTTTATTCTCATCCATTTTTATATTTTTATGGCTTTTTTATATTTTAAATGTTTTACTTATTTATATAATATAAATATTATATTATAAAATTAATTTATGAAAAACAATTATATATTAACTATTATTATTAATTACTCAATATTATTTAAAAATTTAATATTGAAAATAAACATCTAAAAAAACCATAAATTAAAATAATAATCAAAATCAATTACAAAAATGAGAAAACCTCTTTTCATTCTTTTTCTTATTTTTATCCCTTTATCACAATGCCAAAAAGAAATTACAGTAACATACAATGAGTATGATAACACAATAACAATGAACAACAAGACTTATCTTCTCTTAGATACCACAGAATTCCAATCTCCAGTAACCGAATTAGTAGAAGACAAAAGTTTATCAAAAAGAGAATTAATAGTAAACTTTTTCTTAACTCTACTTCTTCTTTTTTCAGCGGGAGCAATGTCAGGATTAACTGTAGGATTTATGTCAATAGATACATTAATATTAGAATTAAAATTAAATAATGGAACAGAAGAAGAAAAATATTATTCTCAAAAAATATTAAACATAACAAATAATCATCATTGGTTATTAGTAACATTACTATTATGTAATAGTTTCTGTGCAGAAGCAATGCCAATAATATTACATAAATTAGTAGGTGAAGCAATGGCGATTATACTTAGTGTTACTTTATTATTATTTTTTGGAGAAATCATTCCTACTGCTTTATGTACTGGACCAAATCAAATGAAAATTGCATCTTATTTAAGTCCTTTAACTTATGCTTTAATGATTATTACTTATCCTATTTCTTATCCTATTGCTTTATTAATGGATTCTCTGATTGGTAAACAAAGCAAAAGTCGTTTTTGTAACAGTGATTTAAAAGAATTAATTAAATTACATACTTTAGATTCTTTAAATAAAAATCAATTAAGTTATGATGATAATAATAATAATAATAATAGTTATAATAGTGTTAATGAAAATTATTTAGAATCATCTATTGATGGATTTAAAAATGATATTGGGTTAAGTAAAGAACAAGTTCAAGTTATGATTTCTACTTTAGATGATAAAAATCAAAAAATTAATAAAGTTATTATTCCTATTAGAAATACAGAAATGATTTCTGATGAAATGTTAATTAATAATTTCACTTTAAACGATTTAATGAATAAAGGTTATAGTAGATTACCCGTTTATAAAGGAAATGATAGAAAAAAAATTTTAGGTGTTCTTAGATTAAAACAATTAATTGGAATGGATAAAAATAATAATAAAAAAATAAAAGATTTAAAATTAACTTTAATTCCTCCTTTAATAATTTCTTCTGAAGTCACAGCAGTAGAATTATTAAATGAACTAAAAAAAAGTACAAATCATATTGCATTTGTGGCTAAAAATTTTAAAGATAGTAGAAGTATATATCATTGTAGAATTGAAAAAGGAAAAATTGATAAAAATATTTTAAATGCTGAAATTATTGGAATTGTAACTTTAGAAGATGTACTTGGAAAATTATTTAATATTTCTAATTTAGATTTTGAAAGAGAAAATAATAAAAAATTCTTTAAATCTAATTCTTTATTTGATACTTTAACCACTCGAAATAATAGTAGAACAACAAATAATTCTTTAAATGAATTATTCAGTAGAAGTAGAAGTTCTGCTAATACTTATGTTAATATTGATGAAATTTCACCTGATAATTCTTATAAATTAATGGAAGAAAATTGATTTTTAATAAATAAACTTATTTAAAAGAGGATTAATAAATTTAAAGAATTTAAATTTATCTTAAATTTTTTATATTATAAAAAATAAATTTTATAAATTTTCTTTTAATGGGAAATACAAATGTATTTAGGAATAATTCAAGTAATTTTATAGAGCAATTAAAAATAGATTTAAAATCCCAAACAAAAATATTAGGAATTTATATAAATCCAAATGAATTTCCAACAAGTGGTTTAATAGTAGTATCTTCAATATCAATTTTATCATATAATCCAATATATGGTTCATTAAATACTTCATATACATTTAAAAGAAATGTTCTTTATACTGATTATAATAGAAAAAGTAAAGAAGGTTCTCTTTTATCAATAATAACAGATGATATGAAATGTTATTTTATTTCCACTGAAAACTTAACAGTAAATAGAACAATAAATATATTAACAATAAGTAATTTAAGAATAAGTGATAATAGTAAAATTTCTTGTATTAATTTTCATTTAAATGATGCATTATTAATTGGATGTTCAGATGGAAGTGTAATTAAATGTAAATTGAATGATGAACCTGTAAATTTATTATATGAAATAAAAGGAAATAAATTTATAACTCCAGAAGATGAATTTGCTTCAATTAAAAATGTTTATTCTTCAGATGCAGATAATCCAACAGAAATAATAGAAGATGAAGAAGATAATAATAATTATAATATGTCATTTAATTATAATATAAAAAATAGATATATTCAAGATATGTTAATAAGTGATAAATATAAAGTATTATTTTGTATTCAAAAAATAAATAATGGATATTCAAATGTTTTATTATTTAATTTAAGAACAAATTCATTTATGTATATTTTTTGTAAAGTGAATGGAATAATAAGATGTAGTTCATTAGATGAAAGAAACGATCAATTATTAATAGTAAATTTCAATATAGAATCAAAAAAAACAATATTAGAATTTTGGAAATTTAATGATTCTTCATGTCCAATAACAACTTATGAAATATCGTCTCTTTTAAATTATCCTTTTACAATCAGTTCAATTTCCTTTACAAAAATACCAGATATATTTTATGGAAGATGTTCAATTAATGGAAAATTACAAGGTGATGTTTTAATTTTCGGTTCTAGTAAAGGAGATATTATAATCGGAAATATTTGCAATATTAAAGAAATGAATAATAAAATTGGATTTGAACATTTAATGACTTATAAATTACAAAATAAAAAAGAAAATGAAAGTGAAAATATTTCTAGTCAATTTGAAATTTCTTATATTTCCTATGATTTAAATTTTGACTTAGTTTATTTTGGTGATGTGAGTAGTAATTGTAGATTTATTGAAAAAGTTTTGCAAATTGGAAAAAAAGAAAATGTAGATAATAATTTACCTTTTTTTTCATTTGATGATGATGATATAATTTATAAACAATTATCAGATGAAAATTGTGATTTTGTTCCTAAATTAAATTATGATTTACCTATTATTAGTATTAATCATGATGTAATTAAAGATAGAAGTATAATATTATATGATAAAGGAAGAAAATTTGATATTAAAAAATATAATAATAATGTTTTAGTTTCTAATGAAGAAAATGAAGAAAATAATAATTCGGATAATGAAATTTCTTCTGATTTTGAAGATTTAGATGGAGATAATGAAAATGAAAAAAATAAAAAAATTGAAATTAAATATTAAATTATTTATATATTAAAATATTTATATTTATAAATTTCTTTTTTTATTTATTTTTTTAATTAAAATAGATTAAATAATATATTTATTTAATATTATAAAATAAATTAAATCAATGTCTCAATTTATAAATCATATATCTCAATCTCTTATTAATGATTTTGAAAATAGAATGTATATTTCTCATTATTACGAAAGTGCTGTTAATTTTTTTATAAATTTAGAATTTAATTTCTTATCTAATGAAACTGATTATATATATTTACCAGTTTTTCAATCTTATTGTGATTTGCCTTATCTTTTTTCAAAAAGATTTTTTTTTCTACTTTCAAATAATAAAGAAACATTATATAAAGATATTTATATTAAAAAAAGAAGTTTAATGTTTTATGGAAATATTGAAGATAAAATTAAATTTTTATTTGATTTTCTTTCCTTTGAAAATGAACTTATAAGTAAAAAAGATATTAAAATATTTATAAATAATATTATTTTAGATTTGTCTTCAAATTTTGAAAATGATGAAAAAGTAATTGAAGCATATATAAATTATATTTTTAATTTTTCTCACAACAAAGATTATATAAACAATGAAGATTTTAAAAATATATTAATAAACCATGATAGTGGTTTATATTATATATTTTTCTTATATTTTTATCATTATAAAAAGTTTAATTTTGATATTTTAAATTTTCTCAGTAATTTCATGAATAAACAACAAAAAAAAAATAATCAATTATCTCCAACAAAAAGTAATTTAGATTCAACAACAATAACAAACAGTGATTTCCAAATTGAATTAAATGATTTATCAAATTCAAAACAATACAACAATACATTTAAAAGAATAAGTCCATTAAGAAAAAAAAGTGCTTTTAAAGCAAAAAAAGAAATAACTCTATGTAAAAAAATAGAAGAAAACTTTGGTAACATTCTTAAGAATGTTTTTTTGAAACATAGAAAAAATTCAATAATGAATTCAAAAGAAGAATTAGAAAAAATATTAAAAAATAATTTAGAAGAACCAATAAGTTCAGATAATGAATCATTAGATGAATTAAATGAATTTGAAAATGAAATAGTTCAAGTAAAAACAAATTCTCTTCAGAATTCAGAAGATAAAGTATCATTATCTCCAGAAAGTTTAAATAATAGTCCTCAAATAAATTCAAAAAATAAAATTAAAAGACAAAATTCATTTACAAGTAATAATTCTAAAAGTATATGTACTGATTTTAATGAATATGAAAGTATTCTTGTTTCTTTTGATGATAATAAACAACTTTATTTTTATTATTACATTTTACTTCAAAGTTGTTTGTTTTTATTCACCAATAAAAAAATTATTTTTATTCCTTTTAAAAGATTATTTTTAAATGAACAATATAATGTTAAAATAAAAAACAATGAATTTCATACAATTGAATTTACTTCAATTATAACAGAGTTTTCTTTTATTTTTTACTTTGATGAAAAATTTAAAATTACTTTATTCAATCATAATTATTCAACAAAGCATAATAATCCATTATTAGAAAGTAAATATGAAATATACAAAGACAAAAAAATAGGAAAAGGAACATTTAGTAAAGTATACTTATGTAAACAATATAAAAATAATCAAATATATTGTATAAAAGAAATAAATAGGGATTTTAATAATGAAACTCCATATATATTTAATAAGAAAATCCTAAATAAAGAAATAGATATAAGTGAACATATTTTAAAAAAAATAAATAACTCATCAATAATTCATTGTGAAGATATATTTGAAACCAAAGATAAAGTATATATAATATTTACACATTATAATCAAGGAAATTTATTAGATTTTTTCCAAGAAGTATATCCTCAATTTAAAATAAATAATGAGAAAATATTTTTAATAGATAAAATAATAAAACAATTAATATCAACATTTAATTATTTAGAAAAATTCGGTATAACTCACAGAGATTTAAAACCAGATAATATTTTAGTAACATATACTTCAAAAACAAATGTTAATATTCATTTAATAGATTTTGGTTTTGCAGATATAGGATTATATAATCAACAAATGGATGCATGTATAGGAACTTTAGTTTTCTCAGCTCCAGAAATAATTTTAAATAATCATTATTGTAGAAATGTTGATACTTGGTCAATTGGAATTTTAATTTTTTATTTATTATTTGATTTCCTTCCTTTTGATATTGTTAATGATGAAGATGATTTAGATTCTGTTAAACAAAAAATTTTAAATAATAATTTTCATTTCCCTTATAATCATTTCAATAAAAATGAATATGATATTAAAATTAGGAAATTTATTCTTAAATGTTTAGACAAAGATAAGAATAAAAGACCAAGAATATCTGAGATTAAGTATAAATAATAATTATTCTTAATTTTTTGTAAATTTATTTCAATTTATTATTTATTATTATTTGGTTAAGGGATCTCAATTATTTTTTCATAGGTTTGTATGTAAATTTAATATATTTCAGAAAGCAATGAATTTTATTTTCAACTGTATATTTATCTATTAAATGTTATATATTTTAAGTATAATTTGAAAAAAAGGCATTTTAAATTGTATATAAAAAATAAAATCTTGAAAGATATAATTTTTATATAACATATTAATATATAATTGTAATGTCTATAATAAAAATAAATTTTATTTTAAAATTTAATCATTTTTATTTTAATAATTTTAAAAAATAAAATTTAAAAAGTTAATATTTTTTAAGTAACTCATCATTAATTTGTTTTTGTAAAGCCATGCATTCTTTTAACAATCCTGAATATTCATTATCATTAGCTTTAGAATCAATATAATTTTGTAATCCATAAATAGTATTTTCATTAGCCTGCATTTTTTTTTCTAAATCTCTCATTCTTTTATACATATCATTTTCTTCTAATTGAGCATTCTTAGTTCTATTTTTCAAAACTAAAGAAGTTAATAACTTATCATAATTATCTTTATTAGATTTTAAAATTAATAATAAACTTTTCATTCTATCAGAATCTCTTTGAAGAAAATCTTTCTGTGCATCAATTCTATCAAATTTTTCACTGATTTCATTATTAATTCTATTTAATTTCTCTTTATAATTCTTAATATCTTTCTTAAGAGTATCATCTAATTTTTCCAATCTTTGTAATTTAACAACTAATTCTTCATATTTAGCTTTAGCTTCTTCTAAAGTATTAACAGATTTTTCAATCATATCTTTTTTCTCTCTGATTTTATCTTTTATCCCAGCACCTGCATTTTCTAAAGGATTTTGACCTGCATTTATTTTTTCTGAAATATTTTCTAATAAAGCAGCAACAACTTCTTCTTTTGCTTGAATTTCTTTATAATGATTTCTTTTAATACTATCATAATTTTCAATAAAAGCAG
>JAEEGI010011660.1_pt1 | contig 18941 bp, 15 predicted proteins | sample 8958751 | NCBI WGS metagenome assembly JAEEGI01 (sample SAMN16246545, study PRJNA631951) | gut metagenome | biome: gut microbiome; feature: rumen; material: KS-attached | host: Bos | place: Iran: Karaj | collected 2018-10 | reverse complement strand
CGCCGGGTAAAGATCTGCTCTTTCTTTTTCCCGGGGAGCCGACCGACTTCGCAAAGGTCGGTTTCACCGGGGTGTATAAAAGTCGTTTTTGTTAAATGTCAGCGTCACTTCGGTGTACACGCCTTCCTCGGATTCAATGCTTATCCCGTGTCCGAGGCGGTCGCAGAGGTTCTTTACGATATAAAGCCCCATGCCCGTCGACTTTGAATCCTTCCTGCCGTTCGCACCGGTGAAGGACTTTTCAAAAACGTTCGGCAGATCGGCCGCGGGGATACCGATACCGTTGTCGCGGAAGCGGAGGGTAGCCGCGGTACCCGACTCTTCGGCATATACGTTAATGACCACGGGTCTTTCCTCGCTGCGGTACTTGACGGAGTTGGCCATGAGCTGCCCGAGGATGAACTCGAGCCACTTGCCGTCGGTCAGAACGCTTATCTCAAGCCCGCTCGTCTCCAGCCTCGCATCGATCATCTGCAGCGCCTCGCGGTTCTTTACGGCGACGTTGCCGAAAGCCTTCTTGAGTGAAGTCTCCTTGATCACATAATCGCGCTCCGCATTTTCGCTGCGTGCGTAGTAGAGCACGTTCTCGATATAGTCATCGATCCTGCCGAGCTGTACGGCCATCTTGTTCTCTATCTCGGGGCTCTGACGGCACATGAGCCTCATGCTCGCGAGCGGAAGCTTCGCTTCGTGGACCCAGAGCTCGATGTACTCCCTGAACTCCTTGTTCTGCCTCCTGTACGCGGCCACGTTTTCCGCCATCGACTTGTCGCACTCGACAAGCGTGTCGACGAGGATATCACCTTCAAGGAAGCCCGGAGCTTCGAGCATTTCGGAGATGAGGTACTTCTTATCGAGCTCCTCGAGCGCCTTTACAAGTCTGTTGTAAAACTTCTTTTTGCGATAGTATTCCCACAGCTCAAAGGCCGTCGCCGCCATGACGAACACGATCGTTACGGCAAGGATGGCCTGAAACGGTACGGCAAAAGCGGCCAGAAAAATGATGATCACGGCAAGTGCGACCGCTCTTATCACAAGCCCCGGAACCCGGTCTTTAATGAATCCTGATACTGTCATGTTTTCTTCCCCGCCTCACTTTAATACATATCCCTGCTTCTTCCTGGTTTCGATAGCGTCAGGGACTCCGAGCTCGGCGAGCTTGCCGCGCAGCCTGCTGATGTTCACCGAGAGGGCATTGTCATTGATGTACTCCTCGTTGTCCCAGAGCGCGGTCATGAGGTCGTCGCGCGAGACGATCTCGCCCTGCCTGTCGAAGAGCACCTGAAAAATGATCATTTCGTTCTTCGTGAGTATCTGCTCCTGCCCGCCCCGTGCGAGGCTACCCTTTAAAAAGCTCACTCTGATGTCCCTGTACATCTCGGTCTGAACGGTCTTCGCGGTCCTCTTGAGGACTGCCGAGATGCGCAGGAGAAGGATAGTCGGGTTGTAGGGCTTGGTGATATAGTCATCTGCACCGTAGCTCATCGAAAGCACCTGGTCCATGTCCTCGGTGCGGCTCGTGAGCATGATGACGGGCGTCTCCTTCACCTTGCGATACTTCTGCAGAAGCGCCTCTCCGTTTTCACCCGGAAGGCTGATGTCGAGCAATATAAGGTCGGCGTCCGATGCCTCCATCTGCATATAAGCGTTAGAGAAGTCGCGAATGCACTCAACTGCATATCCTGATTTTTCAAGAAGGTTCGACAGCTCCGCGCACAGCGTCCTGTCGTCTTCAATAATGAGAATCTTATTCACATCGCTCTCCTATAAAATCAACTACCTGTTCCCTGTTTTTAAGTGCCGTAGAGGCACCGACAGCGGTCGTGCAGATAGCGCCGCAAGCGTTACCGAATATCAGGGCTTCTTCGACGGTCGCACCGTGAAGAATCTCCGAAGCAAAACCTGCGATCAGGTTGTCTCCCGCTCCGGTTGCGTCAACCGCAACTATATCACACGCAGGTATCAACATCTTCTTTTCGGAATTCTTAAAAAAACATCCTCTTGCCCCAAGCTTTATAATGACATTTCTGACGCCGTATCCGAGGAATACATCCGCCATTTCTTCGGGGTCTTCTTTGCCCGAGAAGTACTTTGCTTCGTCCTCGTTGGGGGTGATGTAATCTATGAGCGAAAGGGACTCCTTCAGGTCCTTGAGAGTCAGCACTTTAAAGTTCGGAAGCTTCGTGTCGGCGAAGATAATCTGTCCCGCATCCTTCGCAGCGGTAAGGACTGCGTGGATGATCCCGGGGTCGTCAAAAGGTGCCCTGAAAAGCGATCCGAGGATGAGTGCCCTTGCATCCGTGAAGCTTGCGACATGCTCTTCGGGGTGGAAGTTGTAGCGGTGCGAGCCGTTGGTGATCGACTTTCTCGTACCGTCCTCATTCACGAACATGGTGGTCACAGGTGTGGAGTGATCAGGTGTGCGGACTACCTGAGCGGTATCCACGCCGCTGTCCATAAGCGTTTTAGCGATCATGTCTCCCGCGCTGTCATTTCCGAGTGAACAAAGGATTCCCGTGCGCATCCCGAGCTTTGCCGCTGCGATGCTGACGTTGACGGCCTCGCCACCGATATTGAGCGAACCCGATTTTGCACAAAATCCCGTGGCCGAGACCGGATTCGGATCAAAACCTCTTATTATTGAATCTATCAGCGCCGTGCCTATGCATATGATGTCATGCTTCATCGTAATTTCCTTTAAAAACGGATCCGGATATCCTTAAATTGTATGGTTATCTTTGATCCTTTTGATAATGATGATGTCAATATCATACCATAACGAGCCCCCGGATAAAAGAATAACCGCCTCGACACTGCATGTCGGACGGTTACCTGTATTTTACATGATTACCTATACAAACAGCCCCATATATAACAACAACTACCACTATGTTTCTTATCAGGAAGCCGGGCACTTCTCCGTTTTGAACAGTTTTCATCAGTGTCGTCGCTTCAGTCTGAAGTGTGTATTTTATCAGTTTCCCGACACACTCGATATGAACTCCCACTAAAGAAAGAAATAGATTTATGAGATTACTGAAAACAATAAAAAACAATGACACAATTAAATAACTTTTCGTAAGTATCGACAGAAAATTGATCAGAGCAAGCGCGCGTAACAATACAACTACGAAGCCAGCCAAAAAAACAAGTAGTTCCGCTATAATTCCGCTTTTGTCGTTTTCTCCTTTAGGCAGAACAAGATAAACAATTATAAAGATTCCTGCAGCAACAGCGTAAGAAAGCAGTGTTATAGCAAATTGAAAAACCGCTTTTGCCAAATAGAGCCTGTTTCGGTTTCCTATGATACTGATTTGGTTTTTTATCGTGTTGTACCTGTATTCATCCAGATAGATGAAGCTAAACAGAAGAGATATGACCAAGACCAACTCCATTTTTTCCGGAAGGACTTTTTCGACAAACTCCTTTCCTGTGGTATTGGTAAAAAACTTAAGATACACAGCATATGTTACAGATAATCCCATTATAAGCAGATTTATGTTAAGGTAAGTCTTACTGCTACGCAATTTGTAAATTTCTGCTCGGATAATATTCATCTAAATGCTCCTTAATGATCAATTGCATTTCAGCTTTTCACAGCGTTTTGCTCCAAGCCTCACAAGCAAAGCAATATATATAATTCCGCAAACCACAACCCCTATACCATTAGCTATACTCAGTGGCGTATTGGATAGATTTGACGCAGCAACCGGCAATATAAAAAACATCAATACCGGATTGTCTGCCGCTCCGCCGGACAAAACCATCAATCCCATTATCTGCATATATCCGTAATAGTATATCAAAAAAGTAAACAGTTCGTTCTTGGTAAAAAAATAAACAACGTCTATCACAAGAATTGAGACAGCAAATATAGGGATTGCCAATATCAATTTCAGAACAAATTCAACCAACTGACCGCACGAATACTCCTCTCCGAAGGGTACTGATATTAGTCCAATAACCAAGAGCGTGTACAATACAAGAGCAATAGCAACTGCCGTTATTATCTGTACTATGTATTTACTAAAGAAATACTGTCTCCCAGACAAATGCGTCATATAGAGATTCTTCAGTGTATGATTTTTACAATCATCAGAAATCATAGGCAAAAAGATTAGCATTACCGCCATAATGACTACCACAAAAATACCGGCAAAGGACAGGATTTTTTCTCTGGCCAATCCCGTTCTGATAAGAACAAATGATGCTCCGATAATACACATAGCCATGCTAGCTGTTGCAACATAAATATACGCTCTATGAAATGTTTTATATATTTCTCCTCTGATAAATCTCAACATTCTTTTTCCCTCCGAAAAATATCGGCACTTCCCTGTCCGATCAGATTGAGGTAGTACTCCTCCAAGCTGTCATGCACTTCAGAAATCGAAAAAACATCAATGTCGTTTTCTGTTAAGGATCGTGTAATGATATTTGTTTTTGCCCCACAATTATAGACTCTTAACTCACCGCTGTCTGTCTCGAAAATATCGTGGCAAAACAACCCCTCTTCAAGGATTTTCTTTGCGCGCTCCTTGTCATCTACAGTGATTGACAGATAGCTATTACTTTTCTTTGCTATATCCGAGGCGCTTATTTCTTCCAGTAATACACCCTGATGTATAAATCCATATGTGGTGGCCAACTGCGACAACTCGCTTAAAATATGACTAGAGACAAGGATAGTCGTTCCATATTCTTTGTTATACCTTATAAGAACATCCCTTATTTCTTTTATTCCTACCGGATCCAACCCATTAATCGGCTCATCCAGAATCAAAAGATCAGGTTTTCCCATCAACGCAAGTGCAATCCCAAGTCGTTGTTTCATTCCGAGCGAGAACGCCTTGTATTTTTTCCTTCCGACCGTTCCCAATCCCACACTGCCAAGCAATTCGTCGATATTACAGTCTTCTGGGGAAAGACCACGTATTATTCGATAATATTCAAGATTCTGATTTGCGGACAAATAAGGATAAAAGGATGGTGATTCTATAAGCGCTCCTATTCTCGGATAATACTTTTTGTTATCATCGGCACTTTTGCTGTCAAACAGCAGCACTTCTCCACCGGATATGCTTTCCAGCGAAAGCACCAGTTTCATCAGTGTGGTTTTTCCGGCCCCATTTTTTCCAACAAGTCCATATATCTCACCTTCATTAACCGATATATTTACATTATGTAGCACTTCGCTATTTCCATATTTTTTGCACAGATCCTGTGTATAAAGTACCTTTTTCACAACCATCCTCCATTTCCGATTTACAATCACTTATTGAATTTATTTACCGTATTAAAAAATGAATCATGCCTGAATACTCACGCTTCCTTTGTAATACAATTTGTTATACAACTCGCACTTTGAAAGCAGCTCTTCGTGTTTTCCACATGCGATTATCTCCCCTTGATTCATTACATATATCTTATCCGAATCCATTATCGTCGACAATCGATGGGCGATTATTATTCTTGTGCAACCCTGTTTAGACAAATATTCTGAAATTTTAGCCTCGTTAATCGTGTCCAACGAGCTGGTTGCCTCATCAAACACCAACACTTTTGGCTTATTCACCAAAGCTCTTGCAATCAGAATTCTCTGCCTCTGACCTCCCGAGAAATTCTGACCAAGATCAGATACCACTGTATGATATTTCATAGGGAGGCTTTCTATTTCTTCATCAATACGTGCTACTTGTGCCGCCTCATACACAAGTGATTCTTCTGCTTTCTCGTTCCCAAGTAATATGTTTTCCATAATGCTTTTGTTGAACAAAATTCCATCCTGTGGGACGATTCCCATTTGTTTCAACAATGCTTTTTTTTCATACTCTTTATAATCCAACCCGTCGATATATACATTTCCTTCCGTTGGTTGAAACAACCCTACTATTATTTTTCCAAGCGTGCTTTTACCTGACCCTGAAGGACCAACAATGGCTACTTTTTCTCCCGCGCCAACTTCCATGTTTATATTGGTAAGCGCCCTCTTCGTGTTTTTACTATATGAAAAAGACAGATTGGTCAGCTTAATATTACCTGAAATCTCTTTGACCAATTTTCCATATTCATTGGGTTGCTCTTTTTCCCATATTTCATTAACCCTCTTCACAAAAGAGCCTGCAACCAAAAACTGAGTAAAACTGCCATATACCGATGCTATAAAGCGGAAAAACATTTGTGATATGGTCTGAAACGCTATTGCTTCACCAAGTGATATTAAGTTGCTCATAAAAAGGAAAAGTCCGATCAACAATACGAATATGGGTGCAAACATCTGTATTGATTCCGTCACAATGGTTTGCAAATATGAGTAACGTATTCTTGTCACGAATCTCCTTACTGCAGTCAAAAAAATGGAATGCCAACCCTTGTATACTTCCTCTTCAAGCCCGGCCATTTTTACTGCCGATATTGCAGTAATTGCTTCAACCTGTCTGCTATATGCTCTTGATTTTTCTACATTCTCTATATCAACCGATTCCTGTAATTTCGGATATACAAGAGCGATCAAAGCAAACTCCACCACCGCAAATAAAACAGATGCACCGGCTAGTAACAAGGACTTGTTGAACATATATACACATACTATTACAATTGACCCAACATCTATAATTCCTGATACAACCTGAGTAGACAGTAATTCTTTTATGGCAGTAGTACAGTTTAATCTATATAGTATATCACCGGCTGATCTAAGTTCAAAATAGCTGTATGGCAACATTAAAAGTTTTTTAAAAGTGTCAGCCTCAATCTTTTCAGACAAATATACATTCAACGAGATAATCTTCAAAGATCGAAGTATTGAGATTAAAACATATGACGCGAATACTATTCCAAGCCCTGCTATATATTTTACCGACGAACTGTATTCATTTCCGACAGTAACCTCATCTATTACCCACTGAACAAAATTGGGCAAGTAAAAAGTGATACCATAAACTATACTCATCGCACACAGGATTATCAAAAGAAGCGCTTTTCTGTGTAACAAAGCCTTACCGATGTACCGCCACGGATGTTCATTGCTTTTTTTTTGCCGAACAAATTGTTCATTCGGACTCGGTAATGCTACATATGACGAAAAGCCGGCGCAGAATTCTTCAAACGTCATTTTTATCCGTCCCTTTGCCGGATCCATAACAGTTACTGTTTTATTCGTAAACTTTTCCACTACGACAAAATGGTTTTCTTCCCAGAATACGATGAACGGTATATTGGGCTCAAATAAACTGTTAATATTTGAAATCTTATATATCTTAGTTTCTATATTCTTACTTCTCAGGTAATCTCTTATCTGAATGATTGACATACCGTCCCGTCCGACATCCAACTCTTTCTGAAGATCACTGACCGACTCTTTGCTTTTATAATAATTCAAAATCGCCACGCAGCAACATAATCCACATTCCGTTTGAGTCAACTGCCTGATCACAGGTACGTGTTTTTTTGTTTTTTTAACTATCATCTTTGACTTTATATCTCCAATCCCAACACAGCCGGTATTTCCGGATCCAAAATTCTTAGAACCTCATAAGCTATACCTGTCACTCCATTCATAAACCCTTCATCATCCATTATCTGCGGATCTCCCGTTTTTATAGAAGAATTCATTAATTCGTCCAGAAAAATATTTTTCTCTTCCTCAGCAATTCTGCCCAATTCCTGGATCCTCATGTATTTATTCATAATCAATAACGCGTCAAGTTGTCCGGCCGCTCCGTGGCAAAGCCCCAAATTCGTGTTTTTTTCAAAGAATGTTCCCGACATAATCTGTTGATTGACAAAAGCTATGTCATGATCAATCGTTTCTATCCACCTTTTTTTCGAAGAATCATTGTAGTGTTCGAGGATATCCTTAACCTTTGTCCTGGCTATTAGTATTCCGGCCGAACCATGACACCAATATCGGAATGTGACAAACTCTTCCGGATATCTTACATCTCTCCAACCACCTTGTTCTTTGCAAAAATACCGGTTTTCTATATTGATTTGCTCCATTCCAAGCTCTATAAAGTCTTTTTTGTTCCTAACAGCCCCATACTTGATCAATGCCCACGCGCAGCCGGAATAGCCATGCGCCAGACCGGTCATCGGAACGAACCTGTCATTGCTCATATCGTCAAACAACTTCTCTGCAAGCATATCTATCTTTTCCGAAATTATAGGATTGCAAATGGTTTGTTCTATATCGAGTGACATAATTATCGTACCGGATATTCCAACGATTATATCCTGTGACTGAGAGACAAGATCATCCTCATTCATTGTTCCATAAGTCTTTACAAGTATATCTAAATACTCTTTTTCTCCCGTAGCTTTATACAGCGTATATGTCAGATAAACAAACGCTCCGACGCCATTAAAGAACGAATAGTTATCTTTTGTAAACGTGTTATGTAATCCTTTATACATAGCTTTTGCTACTTCTATATATCTTTGTTCTTTCGTATACTTTGCAAGATATACAAAAAAAAGTACGATTCCTCCACAATCATATATACTGCAATTATTGATGCTTATAAAACAGTCGTTAGGCATTTGATAATTGGTAATTAATTGACACTCTGATCTGTCTTCCGACCATGAAAGAAATCCATTTATCCACTCTGCTACTCCTTTTACGAACCCGAGACTGCTTTTATCATCCATCGGAATCCTGATCCGTGAAGTTTTCTCCGACTCATCCATCTTTGTTACTGACAAAGCCTTATATATGTAGTGTATCTGTTTCTCCAAATCTTTTTCACACAAGCTATTAATGTGATCAGAAATAATATCCGCAAGACTTCTTTCGTAATAATCCTCAATTTCCACATTATTGATAAACACACTTTTCTTATCAAACAATGCATATACATACGGGACATCGCCCCTTTGAAGTTCTACTTTTTCCTGTTCTGCCACCCTATATAACGCTGTCTCCTTCTCTCTTCCATTAAACAGCTTATCCAACATAATATTGCCGGCTTCATCACTAACCATATAATCAGGATATGTGGACGCTTCCAATAACCTGGCAAAAACTGCAGTAGGACGTAATACCTGCCTTACCTTAGCTTTTATCCCTAGAAGATAATCCGATATTTCTTTCTTGTATTTTTCCAGAACCGCATATGCCTCTCTGAATCCTTGTATTATTTCATTTTTGTATTTTCTGATATTGACACTCACATCACCGTCATATACTTTGTTGTCATAGCGATCCACCGGTGTTTCTACTCTGTCAAAATGGACATTATCTGTTCCCTTGTCCTTTAGAACGCAGCTGAAAAACTTTTTCGATTGCTGACCTTGGTTTGACGCTATTCCTCCATCATCAAAGTCTAAGGAACCAAATGTAGCTTTGGTCGTAATAAACATTGTTCCCAAAACTGAACAGTTATAATCCGCAAATAAGTTTTCGAGCGCACTTTTATTACCTTTATTTTCCCCGGACGTTGTATTTTGCGACAAAGTCTCCAAGTCAATGACCACCGGATATTTCTTTCCGCTGATAACATTTTCTCCGTGAAGATCTGTACAGATCAATCCGTAACTTGCCGCCAATATTACTCCTGCATTATAGTAATATTCCTTTAGTTCTTTATGAGTTCTTTTATTACTTGTATATTTCTCAACAAATTCCTGCCAGCCATAATCCCCTCTATCAATAGTAACAGTTGTACCAAGGTCACAATTCAGTTTCTTTGACAGTATATTGATCACATGATCGTAAACAGTATCAGGTGCGAGCGAATGAGGTTTATATACAAGTTTGGCATTCTTAAACTGTATAATAAGAACTTTACGCCCATGATTATGCGTGTCACCTGATGATGTCTGTATTGTGACCATTTCAGAAACATCTATTCCAAGCATGCTTTTCAGCATTTTACGGTCTTGAAACAGTCTTTTCAGACACTCTGTCCATGCGGCAACCTTATAGTTCACTCTTCTGTTCAACAAAGAAAACAACCTGGGATACTTGCCTTTTAGCATATTTAAATAGTCATATTCACCAAGCAGCTTCATATATGACCTATATCTGTCTTCCGAAGTTTTTCCGATCAGTTTTTTATCCTCAGATAGTCTCCTTATTTCAACAACCAGCATTCTGACCGCAAACTGAACTAACTCTTCAATCAGCTCATTGGCCCAATTACCAATCATTTCCGAAATACATTCTTCTCTGAGGTATCTTCTTCCCTCCGTCAAAAGGTATTTTTCCAATTCCGGCAATCCGTCTTCAACAAATGGAATGAAAAAATCACCAAAATAGGGATACCATACTTCTCTTAATTGTTCTGTTATTTCCCATTCTGTCTTGACCACTTAGCCACAGCTCCTCTCGATGACATAGTAGATTCTTTAACCCCACAATAAGCCGTTTGCATTTTTTTTGCAACGCAAACGGCTCATTATGTATTTGCACTACATGATAAAGAGAATACTTATCAAAAGTATTTTCAGCACTTGGATGTGCATGCTGATGTAGGGCATGCTGCAGCATGAGTAGTTGCATATGCTGCGCCGATAATCGCAAGTGCAAGTCCGGCTATCGTGATAAAGTCCGAACCTCCATTTACTGCATCACCACTCAATAATTCATCAATTTCCTGTTCGGAAATAAATCCAAGATTATTCATTTTTCCTCCTTATTAGCACTTACTTGTGCATGCTGAAGTAGGACAGAAATCCATACTCACCGTCATTGCAAACACTGTCAATGTCAGCCCGATAGTACCGAGAATTGTTCCCAGCTCAGAGCCACCGTTAACAGTTTCTGATCCTAAGAGACTGTCTATCTCCTTTTCGGAAATAAAGCCAGCTAATTCCTTTGAATTTTTCATGACGCTCTCCTCCTTTCTGATTATTAATAATTATATTTAAATGGCCATTAAATAATTATTCTCCTACTCACTTTCATTTGAGGATTCAACCTCCCCATAACGGTACAGTTTATAGTATTCTCCTCTGCGTTCCATCAAAGCATTATGCTTCCCTTGTTCAACCAAAAGCCCGTCTTTTATCACATAGATACAGTCCGCATCAACTATCGTAGACAATCTGTGAGCAATAATAATTCTCGTGCATCCCATTCTTGAAAGGTACGCAGATATTTCTCTTTCATTTACATTATCCAAGCTGCTTGTTGCTTCATCGAGTACAAGTATTCTTGGTTTATGCAATAACGCTCTGGCCAACAGTATCCTTTGTCTTTGTCCTCCCGATAGATTCATACCCATTTCAGAAACAAGAGTATGATATCCCATGGGCATGGCCTCAATTTCGCTATGAATACAAGCTATTTTTGCTACTTCTTTTACGTCTTCAAGACAACATTCATTATTCCCCAGTATGATGTTTTCCAAAATAGTATTATTAAACAAAACAGCATCCTGTGGCACTATTCCTACCTGTCCGCATATGCAGTCCTTGGCATATTCTCCCAATTCCAATCCGTCGTACAAAACCTTGCCATCAGTGGGTTTATATAACCCAACCAGAAGCTTGCTAAGCGTACTTTTCCCCGAGCCCGACTCTCCAACTATTGCTATTTTTTCTCCTGCTTTTATATGTAATGTAAGGTTTTTTAATACGGTTTTTGATTTTTTTGTATAAGAGAACGAAACATTCTCAAGTTCCACATCTCCGGTGAGTTCTCTTTGTACGCCATCTTGATTCACCTCATCCTCTTGTGCAAACCATATATCAGAAATTCTTTCAAGCGTCTGAGACGCTATCAGAATTCGGGGATAGGCATTTACAAGGGTAACGCCCAATCCAAAAAACGTTCCTGACAGAGATTGGAATGCTATAACCTCACCAAGAGAAATAGACTGTTGATAATATAACCAAACCCCCAAACACAACACAAATACAGGTGCAAACATCTGCAGTAGTCCCATCGTTACGTTAAAGAAATTAGATACAAGAATTCGATTTTTGTATGCCGACAGCAAGTTTTCGTATTTTTTTTCCCATTTGCTATATACATTCTTTTCTATACCGGAAATCTTCACCGGTAAAATCGTGTAAATCGCTTCTATCTGCGCTGCTTGTGATTTCGTCTGCTCGTATATTTCTCCATTTATAGCCTGTGTCATTTTAGGCTGCAAGCATAAAACTATAGTGATTATGATTGCAAATATAAGTATTGTAAAAGCGGTAAGCATAAATGATTTATAGATCATAAACCCTATTATCGTAACCACGCTTCCAACATTTACTATTCCCTCAAGTAACTGTCCCGAAATCAGATCTCTGACACCCGTCGTACATTGAAGTCGATACAACAGATCGCCGTTAGATCTGGTTTCAAAAAACTTATACGGAAGCATTAGTAAATGTTTGAAAGTGTCTGCTTCCAGTTTTCTACTTAAAAAAACATTAAGAACCACAAATCGGAGAATACGAAGGTTGGTAACCATGAAACATCCGCCCATAAGTCCCACCAGAATTCCCATAAAAAGTGGCAAAAATCCTGCATTTGTCTCAGATGTAGCCTTGTTTACGATTTTTTCAACAACGGTCGGTATCAGCAGGTTAAGTCCATAGGAAATAAGCATACAGATCAAGACCTGTACAACAAGGCTCTTTTTTTCAAAAATATAATGGAACACGTTTCTCCACGGATTGTATGCCCTTTTGGTAACCGGTTTGAATCCTTCTGTAAGCTCCGTAACAAGAATCACATTCGAGAACAATGCTTGAAACTCATCTTTCCCAATTTTTCTGATTCCATCTGCCGGATCTACTAAAAAGACCTTTCCGTCGGTTATTTTATTTACAATCACATAATGCTTCTGTTCAACAAACGCTATAAATGGTTGTTTGATATGTTGTAATTGTTCAATATTCTCAACTTTAAAGCTCTTGGCATCTATACCTCTGTCTGCAAATAACTGCTTCATTGATCCGATCGACAGACCATCCCGACCGATATCCATACAATCCTGAAGCTCTTTTATTGATTCTTTGCTTCCATATGCGCGAAGGATCATTGCGCAACAACATAATCCACATTCTGTATCCGTAACCTGTCGGATCAACGTTATTTTTTTCATCATTCCAGCCATAAAAAATCATCAATCTCTTCTCTTTTTATCGCTCGTAATATAGAATACCCAATACCAGAGATTCCCAACATCATCCCCTTGCACTTACTATATTCGGCATCTTCTTTGTTCCATCCATGTTGTATATGCTTCTTAAACAACATTTGATATGTCTTTTGACAGTCCGACTCAAGTTTCTCGTCTTTTAATACCAAAGAAGCGAATCTGAGAATATCCAGATTTCCTATGTCTCCATGGCAATACACGATGTTATATCCTATGCACTCTTTCTTTACATTTTCAATGCAACACTCAATTTCGTAATTCAGACGCTCATCCGTATATCCTTCTCTTTTTAACAATAACCATGCAAGCAGTATCCCCGGAGCACCGTGACACCATGCTTTTGAAAAGCCTTCCTTCTCGTCCGAAGTTTTCCATGTTTTTGCTTTCTCGTTCCAGAAGTATTTTCTTTCATGTTTTAAAAGTTTTACGAATGTTTTATAAACCTTATCATCTCCATTTATAAGATATAAACGATAAAGAGCCGGAAGAACTGCCGCAACTCCATGAGCATACCCTGAGTAGCGGCTTGTTCTATCCCTCTGTTCTATAATCCTTTCGATATGGTTATAAACAATCGAAAACTTGGATTCTATCACCCTTTTTAGGTTCTGATCTTCTGTATTTTGATATACGGTTAAAAGGACTGTAAGTAGTCCTGTTGTCCCCCCGATAAGATCAGTCTCTATTGTGTTTTTAACACATTCTTCAATCACTTCCAGGCATTTTATTAATGCATTACGAACACGACCTTCTTTTGATATAGAAAAGGCTTTAAAAAGAATATATATATATGAACCAATCCCGATATAACCACCTACAAATTGCGTGCAATTATATGTTTCGTCTTCAATGACTCTTATAATCGGCTCAATAGCAGCCCTACTCATTTCAAGGTATTTTTGCTCCCTTGTAATCTTCCAAAGATTCTGAAGGAACAATGCTATTCCTGAGTTTCCATTATAAAAATCCAGATCGGATACTCCGTAACTCCAATCATTTGAATCAAGTTTTTCTGTTGTACTGTGAATCCAAAAAGCATCTTTTTGTCCCCCGTTACTTACACCCGTAAACGCCGTATCAAGTAAATAATCTCCTATCTGTTTTGCAACCTCATAGTATTCTTCTTCACAAGCTGTTGATTTTTGCCTTAAAGCGGCTCCATATTTAATCTTTGTATTAAATCTGTTTGAGGCAACACTGTAAAACGAGATTTTTATCAGTTCCAGCTGTTTTTCCAATTCATGCTCGGAAACAGAAGACATTTTTTTTCGAAAATGAGCTTTGGGACTGCTTACCATTTTTGCAGGCATTTTTACGCCATAGCCGTCATAAAGATCGATCTCATCAAACTTCATCGAATAATAAGGTATGTCTCCTCTTTTCATCGCCCTTATTTCACTACGGATCAGTCTCGGTTCCGTCTCATATATTCCTATCCTGGATAAAACCATTTCCCTCTCTATGGTACTAAACATAAAGTAGGGATGTTGAGATATGCTTTGCAATTGTCCATAATAGTATGTAGGCCGTAGAATTATTCTCATCCTTGCATTCCCAAACAATTCTTCTACCCATGCAATAAACATTTCCTTTTTGTTTAGAATGAATCTGTACATTAAGGAAAATCCTTGAGAAAGATCATCAAGGTAGTCTATGCTATCAACTACTTTTCCATTGTAAGTTGGCAAGTTTTCTTTTCCCTTGATCGTACCGTATTCTCTTGTCAAATAAACGCTATCTGTTCCGTCATTCACCAATTTCACTGATTTAAGTGGTGCAACCTGGTTTTCCCTATATATGATCCCCCCGGTGTTAAAACTCGAATCAGAATCACCAAATCGTATCTTATTAGGTAGAATTCCAATTGATTGAACAGAATCAAGCAGGTATTCAACCGCCTTATGATATGCTCCCTCTTTATCAAATTCACGACTCTTTGGTTCTGCAGAAAGAATAGACTCCAAATCGATCATAACAGGATCCGAACCGCAGGCTATTATGTTTTCAAAATGCAGATCTCTTGCATTAATGAGATACATAAGACAACACAAGATACCCATTTTTCTGAAATATTCATGTATCTGATGTTCAGTTTCACATCCCCTGTATACTATATCTTCAATAAACGAGCCGTGTTTTGCTTTTACAATCTTTATTGTTTTAAGTTTATTATCCTCAAACTCTTTCTGCATATTAAGTCGAGTTAACAATTCCTGAAAACCCAGATCCACATCACATTCTCTGGGTTTGTAGTATACTTTTGTGTTTTCAAAGACTACACATGCGACACTTTTCCCATCACAATGAGCATCTCCCAAAGAGAAGCGTACATCGGTTATTTTCCCTAATTCTTCTCCCTTGCCAAAGGCTTTATTAAGCTGTTCATATACAAGAGCAACTTCATCAATTACTGATGCTAAATAATCAGAAGATAACTTACAAGTTGTATCAAGCAATCTGACCAACTCCGGATATTTTTTGTATATTTTCTCCCTGTATTCATCTTCCCTCAGCATCTCATGAATAAAGAATTGATATCTTTCATTACTATCATTGCCTTTCAATAGATGTCTGTTTTTTGCTTCACTAATTTCTTCTATCATCGTACGAATTACTATATTACATAATCTGTCAGACACTCTGAAAATATACCCTCTTACGAAACCCGTATTCTCTTTGATAACGCTGCAACCATTAAGTTTATCTTTCAGTACGTCCACATATTCTGCAACGATGGGCTCGTAAAAGAAAAAGAACCTCATCCGATGCATTTCATCTTTGCTAATAAATGCATCCAATGTTTTTCTATACTTTTTTAAATCATTAGTTTCATTTTTGGCTTGGGTCTCGATTTCTCCTATTCTCTTTCCAAAAACCTTTATCAGATAATCATCTAACTTTTCGTCTCCTTCAAATTCCGGAAATACATTCCCCCAAAACTGTTTGTAAGACATTGCATTTTCTGACACTTTTCTTCCCCCAAAAATAGATAGTTAAATGCTCTTACTGATCAACATGTCTATCGTCTCGCAAGTTCCTGTAAAAATCTGGTCAGACCGATTTAGATTTAATCAAGGGGAAACTGCAAGCATTGATGTCGTCTCCGCTTGCAGTATCCAATTGGCTGATTAATTACATGTCTGTTGGCATTCCACTGTTGCTGTGCAAAGATAACCGTCATTGCCCATGCATGCGCTGACAATACAGCCAACAAGACCTTCGGCTAACGTACATACAACTGTCTCCCAAAAGCCTGCGCCATTTACCTTGGTTGCTAACTCAACGTTTTCACCGATTTCCTCGAATAACATTGAACACTCTTCAAGTTTTCTCATGCTTCTTTTCCCCTTTCCTAATTATTCATAATTAATTCCCAATAACAGCTTGTTTTATCCATGGAAAATTGGGATATTATGCATTTAAATCACGATCCACTTCCGCTTCCATATAATATCCACCACCAAATTGTGTAGCTTATCATAGATTTACCCCCTTTCAAAAAAAAACCATGTTGTTATATGATTACTAATAACAACACGGACATATTTTTTCAACCAAAAGTCCTTAAGCGGTCGCTTAATATGGTAAGCGGTCATTCAAAGAGGCAAAGACACAGAAATATGGTAATAATCATTACCTTTTTTTGTCTCGATTTTTCCATTTAGCTCATCAACAACAAGTTTAACATTTTGAAGTCCAATACCATGATCCTTCAGGTCTGATTGTATTCTCTTTTTACTGGTTTTTCCCGACAAACTGTTTTCTATCGTAATAACGCAATATTCTCTTCCCTGCTCAAGACGTACTCTTAACCATGCTTCTGAGCCACATTGCGCCAGTTCTTCTATAGCATTTTGCAGAATATTGCCATAAATAATACACAGCTTTAGATCATCAATCTTAGGGTTTATTTCACCTGTAACGCTGATACTGACTTTTTTGTCCAATAATTCTATATAATGATTTGTCATAATATCTATAACATCATTACCTGTATTGATCTTTTTTTTCTGGATTGTTTCAAGCTCGGTCATCAATTCATTGATGTACTCGTATATTTTTTCCGATTCTTTTTTTTTTGCCAATCCGTTCATATACACCATATGATTCATCATGTCATGCCGATACTTCCTTGTTTCCTCTTCCTTTTCCAATAAAGATTCATAATGCTGTTTTTGAAGTATTCCAAGTTTTTTCGACAGATCCAACAGTCCGTTGATTTTTTCATTTGTTCTATGAATATAAATCATGAATACACCCAGAAGGGCCACACTTCCATATGACAATCCTATGAATATACCGGCAATAGTTTTAAACATCTGACTATCGGAGTTGTTTCTTGCCAAATCAAGTCCTTCAATAGTAAACAACAACACCATAGACATTAGGATCACCAGAACAATTAACCTTCTACTGATAAAAGATTTTATCTTCTGAATTTGCTCCGATGAAAGTTTGCCAAATACATGATTTACAATCAGAACAATAACTATTATTAGTAGATTTACTATCGTTCCTGTGTTTGCAATAGAATTTATGTGGTTGTCGTTTCCAAAAATAGTTCTACCTATCCATATGAGCATTAATCCCAAACACTCAGTCAAAAAAGCAATAATTACAATTCTTGCTACTCTTTTCCCCTCTTTGGTAATCTGCGCCAGAAAAAAGCATATAAGCGCTACTGGATACATGCAAACACTGATCACATCATATTCTTCAATCGGAGTTAACAATACAACTATTGTGTACACCACTCCACCAATAGCCGGTACGTAATATCTCCTGATTTTCTCCTTAAACAACAGTTCGTATATCAAGTAGTACTGCCCTACAACCGTAATAAATTGTATAATAAGACCGACTTTACTCATTTTTTATCATCCCCCTGTACCGTGTATCAAATGTTATATATCTGCTTTCAAATTCTTTCTTGTTTCTTCTGGAAACAAGAATCAATTCCCCGTTTATTTTCACTCCGTTTTTTGTTTTTTGGCAATATAACAAATTAACGATATATCGTCGCTCTACTCTGGCAAATATGCGATCGTCCAATCTTTCTTCCAACTCGTCAAGAGAGATGTTACTTCTTAAAACCAATTCTCCTACCACGAACTCCGAATAACCGTTGAACGCACGTATCATAGTTATATCTCTCTGCCTTATTCGATGCTTTCCCCTATTGAAATATAAGTCCATGCACTCCTCGCCCGGAAATTCTTCCATGGCTGATATTAGTGCCTCTTCTATTTCATCATTACTAAATGGTTTTTCAATATAGCGATGTGCTCGAAATTTAAAAGCTTCTTTATAGCGATTTCTTAACGCCGTTGCCATAATAATCCTGCAGCGAGGATTCTTTTCCTTTATCAGATTTCCGGCTTCTATTCCATCGATTTCCGGCATCTCAATGTCTAAAAACACAATGGAATAATCCCCTATTTCTCGGAGCAACTCCCTAGCCGATAGAAAAACTTTACATTCAGCATTATAATTGTGCTTATTTACCATCTCAACAACGTTCTTCCATAGTTCTTCCGCCACTATATCAAGATCATCACATATGGCTATTTTTTTAATTTCCATCTTCTCTCTCCGCATACAAGCACATAAAACCAAAGGTTATTATTATATTAACAGTTTTTTACAAATGCTTCAAGAATTTGTTCTTTTATATATCGTGAAGGTCTGTTCCGTCCATTGCGACGGACAGGCCGCAAACAAATCTGCACCGACAGGCTTCGTTTACAACGCAAAACTGCCGCGCATCATGAACATATGTCATGTATGCTCGGCAGTCCTGTGTTATACCGGCAATTGATTTAATCAATTATTCCT
>JAEEGI010011658.1_pt1 | contig 18943 bp, 13 predicted proteins | sample 8958751 | NCBI WGS metagenome assembly JAEEGI01 (sample SAMN16246545, study PRJNA631951) | gut metagenome | biome: gut microbiome; feature: rumen; material: KS-attached | host: Bos | place: Iran: Karaj | collected 2018-10 | reverse complement strand
TGGCTGAGGATGATCTCGTACCGGGCGTGGAGCTCCGTCTCGCTGAACACACCCATCCGGGCGAAGAGCTGCACGTTCTTCCAGTCCAGCATCCTGGGCAGGCACTCCGGAGTGGTGCGCAGGTTCAGCAGTCCCCGGCGCTCGGCCTCCTTCACCCAGGCCTCGTCGTAGCCGTTGCCGTTGAAGATGATGCGGCTGTGGGCGGCGATGGAGCTGCGGATCAGGTCGTGGAGGGCCGTGTCAAAGTCCTCCGCGCCCTCCAGCGTATCGGCGTAGCGGCACAGCACGTCCGCCACGGCGGTGTTGAGCATGATGTCCGCCTCGGAAATGGAGGCCGAGGAGCCCACCATGCGGAATTCGAACTTGTTGCCGGTGAAGGCGAAGGGCGAGGTGCGGTTCCGGTCTGTGGCGTCCTTGGGGAAGGAGGGCAGGGCGTCCACGCCCACCTTGAACTGCACCCGCTCGCCGGTCCGGTAGGGCGTATCGTTCTCGATGCCCTCCAGGATGGCAGTGAGCTGGTCCCCCAGGAACACCGACAGGATGGCCGGAGGGGCCTCGTCGCCGCCCAGCCGGTGGTCGTTGCCGGCGGTGGCCACGCTGATGCGCAGCAGGTCCTGGTACTCGTCCACCGCCTGGATCACGGCGGTGAGGAACAGCAGGAACTGGGCGTTCTCCTCCGGGGTGTCGCCGGGGTTGAGCAGGTTCTCGCCCCGGTCGGTGGCCATGGACCAGTTGTTGTGCTTGCCCGAGCCGTTGACCCCGGCAAAGGGCTTTTCATGGAGCAGGCAGACCATGCCGAAGCGGTCGGCCACACGCTTCATCCGCTCCATCACCAGCTGGTTGTGGTCGGCGGCGATGTTCACGGTGGAGTAGACGCAGGCCAGCTCGTGCTGGGCGGGCGCCACCTCGTTGTGCTCGGTCTTTGCAGGGACCCCCAGAGCCCAGAGCTCCTCGTCCAGCGCCGCCATGAAGGCCGCCACCCGGGGCTTGATGGCACCGAAATAGTGGTCGTCCAGCTCCTGGCCCTTGGGGGGCGGGCAGCCCATAAGGGTGCGGCCCGTGTAGACCAGGTCCCGGCGGCGGCGGAACATCTCCCGGTCCACCAGGAAATATTCCTGCTCCGCGCCCACCATGGCCCGGACGGCGGCGGTCTCGTTGTCGCCGAACAGCCGCAGGATCCGCAGAGCCTGGGTGTTCAGGGCGTTCATGGAGCGCAGGAGGGGGGTCTTTTTGTCGATGGCCTCTCCGCCGTAGGAGCAGAAGGCCGTGGGGATGCACAGAACGTTGTCCTTGACGAAGGCGTAGCTGGTGGGGTCCCAGGCGGTGTAGCCCCGGGCCTCGAAGGTGGCCCGCAGACCGCCGGAGGGGAAACTGGAGGCATCGGGCTCGCTCTGGATCAGAGCTTTGCCGCTGAACTCCATGATGGCCTCGCCGCCGTCGGCGGGAGAGAGGAAGCTGTCGTGCTTCTCGGCGGTGATGCCGGTCATGGGCTGGAACCAGTGGGTGAAGTGGGTGGCCCCCTTCTCCAGGGCCCAGTTCTTCATGACCTCGGCGATGGCGTCCGCGTCGGCCCGGCTGAGGGAGCCGCCGTGCTGCCGGACGTCGCACAGCGCCCGATACACATCCGCGGGCAGGCGCTCCGCCATGACGTGCTCGGAGAATACCATTGTCCCGAAATCCTCTGCGGTAAAGCTCATTTCCGACACCCTCTCCTTAAAATAACAGCGGCAAAGACACATGATCGTCTTTGCCGTGCCGATGCAGACAGTTTACATTATTCTACCGGAAATTGTCAACGACTGCCGCCGGGTATTTCATACCAAAGAATCCGGCCGGAGCGGAGCCGTTTTCGTCTTTTTATTGTACGGCCCCGCTCCCCGCGGCGCGGCAAGAGCGCTTGACACGGTTTTATACGGGCGTATATACTGTATTTTATCAATCATTCTCCGGGAGGCGCCCATGGCCGTGACCCGTCAAAACAGCATATCCGCCTCCCGGCTCCGCGCCGCCGTGGACAGCGTGCTGATCCCCGACGGGGAGGCGCCGGACGCCGGGGCCGAGGCCCTGCTGCGGCAGTACAGCGCCGCCGCCCTGCGCCATATCCTGGACAGGCAGGACCCCCCTCTGCTGGCCGCGGCCATCCGCAGCGGGATCTTCCCGCCGGAGCTGGCCGGGCGCATCGCCGGAGAATACGCGGCTCTCGGCGTGCGGCTGCGGCTGCTGCTGGAGCACCCGGAGCTGGCCGACGGCATGCCGCCCCCGCAGCGCCAGACGGCCGCCGACTCCGTGAAGGCGGAGGAGTCGCCGGAGGCGGCGCTGGAGCGCTGGCAGTTCGACGCCGGCGTGACCTTCCCCTTCCTGCGGCAGACGGTAACGGCCATGCCCCGGCAGCCCGACGGCGCCGTCTCCCCCTTCGGCACGGACGGCTTTGCCTTCTATTACAACAAGACGGGCGGGGCGTCTCCCGGCCGGGAGGATTTCCAGCACATGCTGCTCCACTGCCTCTTCCGGCACATGGCCGTGCCCGAGGACGTGATCCCCTCCATGTGGGACCTGGCCTGCGACATGAGCTGCGAGTATCTCCGGTGCGAGCTCTTCCCCGGCGGAGGCCGGGAGCTGCAGTACGTGGTCACCGGGGCCCTGCCGGAGAGCTGCGATCCCCACAGCGCCGCCTCCGTGTACCGGGGGCTGGTGGATCTGTTCGAGGACGAGCTGCCGGGGCTGAAAAAGCGCTTCACCCGGGACGACCACCGCTGCTGGTACCGGTGGCCCGTCAAGGCCCCTCCCCTGTCGGCCGGCCAGGGAGAGGGCGACGGCTCCGGAAGCGCCGACCCGGAGGCCCGGGAACGGCTGGAGGCCTTGGAGGAGCAGTGGCGGGAGCTGGCCCGGGCCATGCTGCCCGAGAAGAAACAAAAGGGCGGGTACGGCCTGTCCCCCGGCAGCCGGGAAGAGAAAATGCTGCTGCGCCAGGCGGGAAAGTACGACTTCACCCGGTATCTCCGGCGCTTCTCCATCCTCCGGGAGGAGACGCAGCTGGACCAGAGCAGCTTTGACTATATCCCCTACTGCTACGGCCTGGAGCGCTACGGCAACCTGCCCTTCATCGAGCCCCTGGAATACACCGAGAGCTCCAAGATCGCGGAGCTGGTCATCGCCATCGACACCTCCGGCTCCTGCTCCAGGGAGATCGTGGAGCGGTTCCTGGCGGAGACGGAGCGCATCCTCATGCGCCGGGAGAATTTCTTCCGGAAGATGAACGTCCATGTGATCCAGTGCGACGCCATCATTCAGGAGCATGTGCGCATCACCTCCCCGGAGGAGTGGAAGCGCTATCTCACCAATCTGACCATCAAGGGCCGTGGCGGCACCAGCTTCATCCCCGTGTTCAATCTGGTGGAGAAGCTGCGGAAACAGGGGGAGTTCAAGGCGCTGAAGGGTCTTTTGTACTTCACCGACGGGGACGGCGCTTACCCACGGAAGGGGCCGGATTACGAGGTGGCCTTCATCTTCCCGGACCGGGAGTCCCTGCGGCCCTCTCTGCCCGGGTGGATCACCCCCCTGTGTCTGGAATGAGCCGAACGGAAAACAGCCTGTTTTTATATAAAAAAGAGGTATAAAAATGAACATACGCCAAGCCAAGCAGGAGATCCTGCGCGCGTACACCGCCTATACCCGCCGGAAGGCCGACGGCACCCACGTGATCCCTCCCCAGCAGCAGCGCCCCCTGCTGCTCATCGGCCCGCCGGGCATCGGCAAGACCGCCATCGTCCGGCAGATCTCCCGGGAGAACGGCATCCCCCTGGTGGCTTACGCCATGACCCACCACACTCGTCAGAGCGCCATCGGCCTGCCCTTCATCTCCCAGAAGGAGTACGCCGGGCAGCTCCGGGCCGTGACGGAGTACACCATGAGCGAGATCGTCTCGGCGGTGTACGACGCCATGGAGTCCACCGGGAAAAAGAGCGGCATTTTGTTCCTGGACGAGATCAACTGCGTGTCCGAGACCCTGGCCCCGGTGATGCTGCAGCTGCTGCAGAACAAGACCTTCGGCAGCCATCCCCTGCCGGAGGACTGGGTCATCGTGGCCGCGGGCAACCCGCCGGAGTACAACAAGTCCGTCCGGGATCTGGACATGGCCACCCTGGACCGGGTGAAGAACATGGAGATTTCCGCGGATTTGGCCGTGTGGCAGGATTACGCCCGTGAGCGCTCCGTCCACCCGGCCATCCGGACCTATCTCACCGTTTACCCCGACCACTTCTACTCCATCACCAACACCCCCCGGGGCCAGCTTTTCGTTACGGCCCGGGGCTGGGAGGACCTGAGCAGCATCCTTTTGAGCTACGAGGACGCGGGAGAAGAGGTGGACGCGGAGTTCTTCCTCCAGTACCTGCAGAACGATGAGATCGCCCGCTCTTTCGCCCTGTACTACGACCTGTTCCGGCGCTTCGGCGGCGGCGAAGAGGACGTGGCGGAGCGGCTGCTCTCAAGGCCGGAGGAGCTCGCCGCCCTCAACGCCACCGAGTGTCTGGCCGCGGCGGCCATATTGTTCCACGGCATCCGCTCGGGGGCCGCGGAGCGCAGTGAGGCCCTGGACGCCCTGGACCGGCTGGAGGAGCTGTGCCGAGCCGGCGAAGCGCTGGACTTTGCCGACGAGGCGGCGCGGCTGGACTTCTTCGCCCAGCGGCGGTAGTCCCTGGACGTGAAGGCGGCGCACGAGGTGATCAAGCCCCGGGAGGAGTTCCTGTCCCGGGCCGCCCTGGACGCTCTGGAACGGGAAGCCGCGGCCTGGCTGCGGACGGACCGTCGGACGCCCTTTGTCCTGTGGGAGCGGAACGCCCTTTCTGCGCGCAGGGATGCGGCGGAAGAGCGCGCGCTCTCCGTGCTGGGGGATATCGAGAAGGCCTACGCCGTTCTGGAGCGCTGTCCACAGGGGCGCAGCGCGGTGCTGTACCTCACCTCCGATATGGCGGGAGACGAGGCGGTGTCGGCTCTGCTGAAGGCCCACCCGTGCGAGATCTGGCTGAAATACTGCCGGGAGCTGCTCAGCGAAAAATGAAACGGTCACAGCCCCGGGGAAACACACCCTGTTTCCCCGGGGTTTTTTATGCCCAAACGGTCTCTTGAAAGAGCAAAAAACGCATGATATGGCGGTGTCCTGCCGCCGGGATACAGCATTTTGTGCTCCCCTCCGGCCGTCGGCAAAAGCGGAAGCCCGCGATATTTGTCAATACACTTTTCAATATTTGTATATCCGGTCCAATACCGTTAACAATCTGTTCATTATTATTTGGGATTTATGTGCCTCATGTACGATAATCCCGCGGGCTCTTGAAGCTGACTTTCCCGTATTCTATAATGACAGCACATTCAAATATGGTAGTTTGCGGGAAACTGCCGGCATACATATTATCCCGTATGAAAGGTTCGGACCGCATGCCCGGGGATAAGAGAGGATCCTCGGGGCATCAGCCGAAACCATCGCAAACCCCAGGCGTTTCCCGGACGCCAAAACCAATCCCCCCGCATTAATCTTAAAGAAGGAGTGAAAGAAAGGAAATGGAAAACAAACCCCAAGTAACCGGCGGCCTTATTAATTCCTACGCCATTGCCAACGCCATGAACACGTTCGCGTTTACCGTTCCCACCCTGTTCCTCTCCATGTTCATGACCGACTATCTGGGCATCAGCCCCGTGGCCATGGCCAACGGCATGTTCATCGCCCGTCTGGTGGACTTCTTCGTGTCCATCGTAGCCGGCGGCATCATCGAGAAGGCCCACATGAAGCACGGCAAGTACCTCAGCTGGCTGCGCCTGCTGACCGGCACTCTGTTCTTCGGCAACATCATTCAGATGCTGGACACCAATGCGTTCGTGAAGAGCGCCACCGGCCGTCTGGTCATCGTCATGATCTTCTACATGATGTTCCACTGCTCCATGAACTTCAACGCCACCTGCCGTGCGGCCATCCTGCCCAAGTTCTGCGGCGCTGACATGGAGATGCGCAAGCGCTTCACCTCCCGCCAGATGCAGTTGGGCGCCATCGTGTCCATCTTCGGTTCCGCCATCATCGTCCCCCTGGTCAACTTCATCGCGAAGGTCACCGGTCAGGAGTCTCTGGGCTACTTCATCGGCGCCCTGATCTTCTCCTCCCTGTTCGTGGTCTTCAACATCATCTTCGTAACCAAGGCTGCCCCGTTTGATCCCCCTGTGGATCCCAACGCCGCCGCCAAGCGGACCCCCACTGTGGCGCAGATGGTCGAGTCTCTGTTCACCAACCCCCAGATGCTCATCCTGTTCCTCTGCTTCACCATCTTCACCATGGGCAGCCAGCTGTACACCGGCGTGCTGACCTACTTCTTCCGCGTAACCGGCAACTTCGCCAAGTGGTACTCCGTGGCTCTGACCGCCCGTTCCGTGTTCTCCTTCGTCTGCACCCTGGTTGCGCCTCCTCTGGCCCGTAAGCTGGGCAAGAAGGCCGCCATCGTCGTCGGCTGGTTCATGGTCGCTCTGGCCGGCCTGCTGCTGAAGTTCGGCGCTTACACCAACGGCCAGGCCAACATCATCCTGGTCATCGCCTGCATGTGCCTGGTGCAGGGCGCCATGTCCCTGTACATGTCCTTCCAGGCTGTGTACTGGCTGGACTGCGGCGAGTACGGCTACTACAAGTCCGGCGTTGACAACCGTACCATGTCCGTTACCGTTATGAACTGGCCCACCAAGATCGGCTTCATGTTCGGCGGCTCTCTGGTCGGCTACATGCTGGCCTGGGCCGGCTACAACGCTCAGGGCACCATGGTTGACGGCGGCCAGGGCGCTTTCGAGCACATGGGTCGTTTCATGACCACCATGGGCCTGATCCCCGCCATCGCTGCTATCGCCGGTGCCGTCGGCATCCTGCTGTTCTACAAGCTGGACGACAAGACCGCTGCCGAGTACGCCAAGGCCAACGTCGAGCGCGAGAAGGCCGAAGAGAACGTCTGATATCTAAGATGATCTTCTGAGCCAAACAAGCACTCATACAGTTAACAAAAAACGCTGTCTCTTCGGAGGCAGCGTTTTTTGTTGCCCTTCTTTTTGACTATTAATACAAAATGTACATTTTTTAGATTCGTTTTCCTTCTTTTTGTAGTTAAGAAAATGTGCCAGGGGTACGAAACTTCCATATTCCCTTGCTGTTACCCGCATATAACTCTATAATGTGAATCAGTGATTTACCGGGGGATGCGGGATACCCCGGTAAAACGTATACGTAAATCGGAAAAACTTTGTGACACCGGAACGAAGAGAGAGGGTCGTTCCGGCCACTGTCGTTTTTCCCCGTATGACAGCCGATCCTCTCCCGTGGGATCTGCCGTCGTTCCCCCGCGCTGGCGACCCCAATTTTTGAGAAGGAGTGAAAGAAAGGAAATGGAAAAACCGAAAGTAACTGAGTCATTGATTACCAACTATGCTCTTGGTCAAGCAATGAACACCATGGCATTTACGGTGCCTACCCTCTTCCTTACTGTGTTCATGACCGACTACCTCGGCATCAGCCCCGTGGCCATGGCCAACGGCATGTTCATCGCCCGTCTGGTGGACTTCGTTGTGTCCATCGTCGCCGGCATGATCATTGAGAAGGTCCATATGAAGCACGGCAAGTACCTCAGCTGGATCCGCCTGCTGACCGCCACGCTGTTCTTCGGCAACATCGTGCAGATGCTGGATACCACCCCGTTCGTGAAGAATGCCACGGCGCGTCTGGTCATCGTCATGATCTTCTACATGATGTTCCACTGCTCCATGAACTTCAACGCCACCTCCCGTGCCGCCATCCTGCCCAAGTTCTGCGGCGCCGACATGGAGCTGCGTAAAAAGTTCACCGCCCGTCAGACCCAGCTGGGCGCTCTGGTGTCCATCTTCGGCTCCGCCATCATCGTCCCCCTGGTCAACTTCGTCGCCAAGGTCACCGGTCAGGAGTCCCTGGGCTACTTCATCGGCGCCCTGATCTTCTCCGGTCTGTTCGTGGTCTTCAACCTGATGTTCTGCAAGCAGGCGGCTCCCTTCGATCCCCCCGAAGACGCTGCCACCGCCGCCCGCCGCACTCCCACCGTGGGCCAGATGGTGGAATCTCTGGTCACCAACCCCCAGATGCTCATCCTGTTCGGCTGCTTCACCGTGTTCACCATGGGCAACCAGGTGTACGCCGGCGTGACCACCTACTTCTTCCGTGTCACCGGCAACTTCTCCCGCTACTCCTTCGCTCTGACCGCCCGCGCGGTCTGCGCCTTCGTGGCCTCCATGGTGGCTCCTCCCCTGGCCCGCAAGCTGGGCAAGAAGGCCGCCCTGGTCACCGGCTGGAGCATCGTCGCCATCGCCGGTCTGATCATCAAGTTCTTCTGCTTCCGCAATGGTCAGGCCAACATCGTGCTGATGACCGTCTGCATGTGCCTGTTCCAGGCCGCCCTGTACCTGTACATGGGCTTCATGGCTGTTATGTACCTGGACTGCGGTGAGTACGGCTACTACAAGTCCGGCGTCGACAACCGCACCATGGCTGTTACCGTCATGAACTGGCCCACCAAGATCGGCTTCATGTTCGGCGGCTCCATCGTCGGCTACATGCTGGCCTGGGCCGGCTATGACGCTGCCGGCGGCGTGAACGGCGCTCAGGGCGCTTTCGCCGACATGGGCAAGTTCATGACCACCATGGGCATCATTCCCGCCATCGGAGCCGGCATCGCCGCCGTCTGCATCTTCCTGTTCTACAAGCTGGACGACAAGACTGCTGCCGAGTACGCCAAGGCCAACGTGGAGCGCGAGGCCGCCGAAAAGGCTGCCCAGGGCAACTGATCGCCCTTTCTCCGCGAAAACACAAAGCATACGCAAGGAACGCCGCCCCCAGCGGGGCGGCGTTTTTATGTTCCGGCGGTATAGTTTCCCGCCTGCATTCCGCCGGGGTTATGTGCCGCGGATACGATTCTTTTTCCGCCTATTGCGGCAGACCGGCTTTGCTGTATATAATGCTCGCATATTTGTTTCGCATGGGAGAGATTCCAAATGGAGGAAAAGAAAAAGCCCGTCCTGACAAACGCCCTCATCAACACCCTGGCCTTCTCCAACGCCCTGAACACCATGGCCCAGAACATCCCCCAGCTCTTCCTGGCCATGTTCATGACCGATTATCTGGGAATCAATCCTGTGGCTATGGCCTCGGGAATGTTCATCGCCCGGATCTTCGACTTCCTGACGGGACTTGTGGCGGGGATCATCATTGAGAAATCCAACTTCAGGCACGGAAAGTACATCAGCTGGATCCGGCTGCTGACTGTGACGCTGTTCTTCGGCAACATTCTGCAGATGCTGGACACCACCGCGTTTGTGCACAACAGCACGGCCCGGCTGGTCATCGTCATGGCGGGATACATGATGTACCACCCCTCCATGAACTTCTACTCCGCCTCCCGGGGTTCCATGATCCCCCGGCTGGCCGGCGCGGACATGGAGATGCGCAAGCGCATCACCTCCCGGCAGAGCCAGTTCGGCGCAGCCGTGGCCATCATCGGCTCGGCCGTTACCCTGCCCCTGGTGAAGCTCATGGGCCGGGTCACCGGCAGGGAGAGCATGGGCTATTTCCTGGCGGCGCTGCTGTTCTCCAGCGCTTTTGCGGTGATGATCACCATTTTCTGCAGAATGGCCGCGCCGTTCGATCCCCCCATGCCGGCCGGACAGGTGCGGAAAAGCCCCACCGTGGGACAGATGGTCAAGTCGGTGGTGACGAACAGGCAGATGGTGATTCTGTTCCTGTGCTTCACCACCTTCACCATCGGCAACCAGCTCTACACCGGCGTGACCACCTACTTCTTCAAGGTAACGGGCAACTACGACAGCTACACCTTCTGGCTCACCGCCCGGTCCGTGTGCGCCTTTCTGGCCGCGCTGGTCGCCCCGGCCATCGGGCGGAAGCTGGGGAAAAAGAACGCCCTGGTCACCGGCTGGGCGCTTGTGGCCCTGGCCAGCTTTGCCATGAAGTTCTTCGCCTTCACCGACGGGCAGGCCAACGTCACCGTCATGGGCGTGTGCATGTGCCTGAAAAATGCCGCAATGTATCTCTATATGTCCTTCAACGCCAACTATTACCTGGACTGCGGGGAGTACGGCTATTTCACCACCGGCGTGGACAACCGGACCATGGCCGTCACCGTGATGAACTGGCCCAGCAAGATCGGCTTCGCCTTCGGCGGGTCCCTGGTGGGTCTGGCCATCGCCTGGGCCGGGTATCAGGCGCCCGCCGGCGGCGGCGTGGGCACCTTCGCCTCCATGGACCGGTTCATGACGGTCATCGGGGTGATCCCCGGTCTTCTTGCCCTGACGGGGGCCGTCGGCATCGCCGTGCTGTTCAAGCTCACTGACCAGCAGGCGGCCATGTACGCCAAGGCCAACCTGGAGCGGGAACAGGCCAGGGAGCAGGATTGAAAAGACAATAAAAAAAGCTCGGCATTGCTGCCGAGCTTTTTTTGTTGCGTTACGGATCAGGGATTCAGCATCTGACGGGAGATGCGGTACACGGCCTCCACGAACAGAGGATTCTTCCGCATCATGTTGCCCACGACATGGCACTTGCCGTCGCGGATGTAGAACTCGCAGAACTCCTTGGCGCCGGCCTCGATGTCCTCCTGGGAGGCGTTCATGTCGTCGGCCACGGCGGGAGGATCCACGCCGAAGATGAACTTGTCGCCGAACTGCTCGAACAGGGCGCGCTTGTCGTTCATGTACATGCCGTTCCAGGTCTCGAAGCCGGACTCGATGTAGGCGGGGACCACCAGATCGTTCTTGCCGCAGGAGTGCAGCTCGGCGATCAGGCCCTTGCTCTTCACGTAGTCGGTGAAGCGCTTGTAGATGGGCACGAACACCTCGCGGGCAGCGGCCAGGGAGAAGAAGGGAGCGCGCTGGGAACCCCAGTCGTCATGCAGGGAGATCTTGTCGATGGTGGGATACCACTTGGCGACGTTGTCGATGTAGGGGAAGTAGACCTTCTCCATGATCTCGGTGCACAGCTCGATGACGGCCTCCTGCTGATCCTCATCGATCAGGGCGGTGGCGGCGTTCTCGAAGCCCATGAAGGACACCAGACGCTCGAAGCCGGTGCCGTTCAGGAAGGTGATGGTCTGAACGTAGTTCTTGTTGGTCTCGAACCACTTGGCGTTGCCCTTGGCAGAGGCTTCCCAGTCCCAGCTGTTCACGTCGGGGAAGTTGATGACGTCGCGCCAGTCGTTGGCGTCCTCCAGGGGGTGCGGATTGTCGGGGTTCTCCATGGAGCCGCCGACCACGGGCACGAACACCCACTCGATGCCGAACATGTCGGGTCCGCCGTACTTGGAGCGGTCATAGGGCTCCTCGCCGTCGAATACGAAGGCACGGGCGATGTTGTCGGGGTCGATACGGGGGTCAAAGCTCTTGGAGTCGCTGGTCATGGGCATCCACAGGGGATTCTTGCCCTTGAACAGAGCCTCGAAGTTCTCGCGGACAGTGATGGGGGGATGGAATACCGGGGCCTTGCCGAAGCGGTCTTCGGTAAACTCGCCGGTAAACTCACCGGGGCCGTACTTGATTCTTTCCATTATGAAACCTCCTCAAAAAATATCTGCAGCAGGCCGGTGGAAAGGCCGGCCTGTCAGGATTGCATAGGTTGGCGGATCAGCCGCCCAGGGCGATGCGGCTGTACTTGTACATGGCCTTGTTGAAGGCGTCGGACGCCATGCGGTTGCTGGCCATGATGCGCTTTCCGTTGTACTTCTCCACGAAGGCGTGGGCGGCCTCGTCGATCTCGCTCTCGGAGGCGTCGGGGGCCAGGGTGGGGGTCTCCACGCCCAGCATGATCTTGTCGCCGTACTTCTGTACCAGCATGTACTTGTCGTTCATGGGCTGGCCGCACCAGAGGTCCACATGGGCGTCGATCATGGCGGGGACGAGCAGCTCGTTCTTGCCGCAGGAGTGCTGCTGGAAGATCAGGCCCTTGCTGTGGCACCAGTCCGCGATCTTGCGCAGGGCGGGCACCAGCATCTCACGGCAGGTATCCAGGGAGAAGAAGGGGGAGCGCTGGCTGCCCCAGTCGTCGTGGAAGAGGACTTCCTGGACGCCGAGCTGATCGATATAGTGCTGGATCATGTTGATGTACATGTCAGCCAGCTTGTCATACAGCTCCTTCAGAGCGTCCTGCTGATCCTCGTCGATCATGGCCAGGGCGGCACCCTCAAAGCCCATGAAGGAGATCAGACGCTCGAACAGACCGTTCTGGAAGCAGCATCCCACAATACGGGTCTCCTTGCGGAAAGGGGCGTTGAGCTCGCCCACGCTGTCCCAGTCCAGCGCGTCGATATCGGGGAACTTGACCTTGTCATACCACTCGTTGGCGTCGTTGAGCAGGTGCGGGATGTCGGGGTCCTCCATGGAGCCGCCCACCTGGGGCACGAACACCCACTTTACGCCGAACAGGTCGGGGCCGCCCTTCTCCTCCAGGGTCTGCTCGGGACCGAGGTCCATGACCTCCGCACGGGCAATGTGGTCCAGGTTAACCCGGGACTCAATGTTGACAATGTCGCCCACCGTGGGCATATACATATAGTCCTTGCCGGAGATGGCGGCCTTCAGGTTCTCCGCCACGGTGATGGGGAAATTCCAGATCTCACGGGGGGCGCCGAAGGAGCGGGTGGTGTTCAGGAACATGCCTTTGACTTCAAATTCTTTCTCGCTGAAGGGAATGCTCATAGATAAATCCTCCTTTTTTCATATGTCGGTCATAAAAAATTCCCGGCAGCGCATGCTTCCGCATGGAAGCCGCAGCTTTTTTATACTCCGATTCATTCTGTCCCTAACAGTATAAAAGAGCCCGTTCCTCAGGGCAATAGCCCGGAAAATAATCGTACCATGTACACATTTTTAAATATCAATTTTCCCCGGCGGCACAGGGAATTTGTGTCCGGCATACAAAAAGCCCCGCCCTCTGTTTTCCCGCTCCGCATCCTGCCTCGGAAAGCGGGAAAAGGCCTGGAAAAGGCCTTATTTTCCACCGGTTTTATGTCTGTCTGCGGCGGCTGGGAGGGGCTGTTCGCCGGCCGTCCGGCCTTTTCGTACGTAAGGCACATGAAACCGCTCTCCCGCCGTTCCTGCCGTCGGATGAATTGTGTCCACTACACAAAAAAGAAGCTGCTTCTTCCCCTTGCCGTCATAATCAAATATAATGCGAATGTATTGAAAGCCAACGACAAGCAAGATTGTTTGATCATATGCAGACGGGCCGGAGAGCCGGCCGTCATCCGCATGAGGAGGAACGCGCACCATGCTGACCATTCGTGAAAACCTGCTGGAGACGATACACGGGGGACACCCGGATCGCTTCGTCCGGCAATATGAGTTTTTGAAGATGCTGGGCACTCCCTTTGCCTTGTACAACCATAATCCGAAGCGCGGCGAGTACAACGTGGTGAACGCCTGGGGCATCACCCGCTCGTTCCCGGCCAACACCCCCGGCGCCTTCCCCGTACATACCCCGGAGAAGGTGGTCATCAAGGATATCACCCATTGGCGGGATTACGTCCACGCCCCTATGGTAAAGTGGTCCGACGAGGAGTGGGAGCCCTTTATTGAGCGGGCGGAGGCCGTGGACCGGAAGCAGTACTTCGCCGCGGCTATGGCCGTCCCAGGGATCTTCGAGCAGTGCCACCACCTGGGCGAGATCCAGCGGACGCTGATCAATCTCTATGAAAACCCCGAAGACATGCACGACCTGATCCGCTATATCACGGATTTCGAGCTCCGGCTGGCGGATGAGATGTGCTCGCATCTGCATCCCGACGCCCTGTTCCACCACGACGACTGGGGGACCCAGCTGTCCACCTTTATGTCCCCGGACATGTTCGACGAGTTCTACCTGGAGCCCTACAAGGAGGTCTACGGCTACTACCGCAGCCGGGGCGTGAAGCTCATCGTCCACCACTCCGACTCCTACGCCGCCACCCTGGTGCCGGAGATGATCGAGATGGGCATCGATATCTGGCAGGGCGTGATGACCACCAACAACATCTCCGACCTGATCGCCAGGTACGGCGGAAAGATCAGCTTCATGGGCGGCATCGATTCCGCCGCGGTGGACCGTCCCGACTGGACGCCGGAGCGGTGCGCCGCCGAGGTGCGGCGGGCCTGCACGGAGTACGGCAAGCTGTATTTCATCCCCTGCACCACCATGGGCGGCCCCGAGTCCACCTTCCCCGGCGTCTACGACACGGTGGGCGACGAGATCGACAAGATGAGCAAGGAGCTGTTCTGACGCAGGCTTCGGCATATTCACTCCCGGGAAGACAGAAATGGCTTCCCGGGTTTTTCTTGTCCCGGCGTTGACATTTCAATTTTTTTGTTATATTATCATTTTCATACGAAAAGCACAAAACAGACGGTTGTATTCCACCGGGAGTTGTTGGCGGAACGATCGTTTTTGTGCTACCTCTGAGAGAAATGGGGCTGACAGCTTGAAACTCAGCATGTGGATGATCCTGAACCGTCTGGAGTATCTTGATCCCGAGGTCCATATCCGTGAAAACTCCCGGCGGACGCTGCGCAGCGCCCACCGGGCCTACGCCACCAACTGCGTCCACGTGTACCCCAGCAGCCGGGGCGAGGTCATCTGCGACGGCGACGGTGACACCCTCATCCTCCGGGACATCGATCCCCTGGAGGCCCTGGACATAGTGCAGTACGTCTTCGATTTCTACAACGACTGGAACACCAACGTGCGCACGCTGCTCACCAAGGGCAATTACCAGAAGGTCATCGAGCAGGCCTGGACCGTGTTCCACAACCCGGTGATGCTCTTTGACGCCAACTTCCGTCTGTTGGGCGTGTCCTACGACGACAAGAGCTTCGTCTCCCCCGACGACGACAGCACCTCCCAGGATTTCCTGCAGCAGGTGCAGCAGGACTCCCTCCATCTGATGAACCAGTCCATTCGGGAGTACATCGACCGGCAGGTGTGGAACAACTTTCTGGACGAGTCCCCCAGCATCTACCACACCACGGACGAAAACGGCGTGGAGCAGACCGGGGCCGTGTGCAACATCTTCTGCCAGAACTACCTGGTGGGGCGTCTGTTCGTGCTGGAGCGCAACCGCCGGCTCAATCCCGGCGATCTGCAGTCCATGGGCGTGCTGGCCCAGCTCGTCCGCTCCTCCATGGAGAAGTCCTTCAACGAGATCGGCGCCCACCCCTTTTACCGCATCCTGGAGGGCAAGACCATCACCTCCGAGGCCATGGACAGCCTGATGAGCCTGTACCAGTGGAACCGGGAGGACACCTTCCGGGTGTTCGTGATCTCCTTCCCCCAGCAGTTCGAAAAGAAAAAAGAGATCGCCGCCATGGTCCGCGGCCAGCTGACGGTGATGTACCCCGACAGCTGCCTCCTGGACTACAACGACGAGATCGTGGGCATCATCCGGGCCCCCAACGTCCGGGACAACACCGCCTATGAGGCGCTGGAGAACACCCTGTCCGGCAGCGGCCTCATCGTGGGTACCAGCATCGAGACACGGGGCATCGAGCCCCTGGCCGCTCTGCTGCAGCAGGCCCGGTTCGCCTGTCAGTACGCGAAAAAGATGCGGTTCCCCCGGGTGGTCACCCGCTTTTTCAACTGCGCGGTGGAAGCCCTGCTGTTCACCGACTGGAGCCTGGAGAGCAAGCAGGCGGCCTGCCATCCCGGCGTGTCCCGGCTGTGGAAGGAGGCCCAGAAGAAGAACTCCGTCCTCTTTGAGACCCTGACCGCCTATGTCAGCCAGGAGCGCTCCGTGTCCGCCACAGCCAAGGAGCTGTTCGTCCACAAAAACACCCTGCTCTATCGGCTCAACCAGATCTACGCATACATCCCGAAGGAGGAGTTCGACTCCCCCTACTGCCGGGATTACATCCGGCTGTCCATCTATTACCTCACCGAGCAGGTACTCAACGAGCACAAGTGAACAGAGAAAAACACCGCCTGTCCCGGTCGCTTGGGATAGGCGGTGTTTGTTTTTTCTCAGTTTGCCAGGCACGCGGCTGTGCGGGCGGCCAGGGCGGCGTTGTTGAATACCAGCCGGATATTGGACTCCAGGCTGTCGCCGCCGGTGAGCTCCTTCACCTTGGCCAGCAGGTACGGCGTGGTCTCCTTGCCGTGGATGCCCAGGGCGTTGGCGGACTCGATGGCCTCGTCGATGGCGGCGTTGATCACCGCCGGGTCCATGGAGTACTCCTCCGGGATGGGGTTTGTCACCAGCATCCCCGAGCCAAGGCCCAGGTCCAGGCCGGTGCGGAAGATCTTCGCCAGTTCCTCCGGGGTGTCCACCCGGTAGTCCACCCGGAAGCCCGAGCGGCGGGTGTAAAAGGCGGGGAGCTCCTCGGTGCCGTAGCCCAGGACGGTGACGCCGTGGGTCTCCAGATACTCCAGGGTCAGTCCCAGGTCCAGGATGGACTTGGCCCCGGCGCAGATCACCATTACAGGCGTGTGGGCCAGCTCCTCCAGATCCGCGGAAATGTCCATGGTGGTCTCCGCCCCCCGGTGTACGCCCCCGATGCCGCCTGTGGCGAACACGCGGATGCCCGCCATGTGGGCGATGATCATGGTGGTCGTCACGGTGGTGGCCCCGTCCATGCCCCGGGCCGCCAATACCGCCAGGTCCCGGCGGCTGGCCTTGGTGATCCTTGTCCCCTCCCGGCCCAGATACTCGATCTGCTCCTTTGTGCAGCCGGCCTTCAGCCGCCCGCCGATGATGCAGCAGGTGGCCGGGACGGCCCCGTTGGCGCGGATGATGTCCTCCACCGCCAGGGCGGTCTCCACGTTCTGCGGGTAGGGCATGCCGTGGGAGATGATGGTGGACTCCAGCGCCACCACGGGTCTGCCCAGACGCAGCGCCTCCGCCACCTCCGGGGAGACGTCAAGATATCGGTTCAGTTCCATAGCTTCCTCCTGTTACCAGGCCGCCATCCGCCGGATGAGCGCCTGTGGGTTTAGTTCGGGATTGATGGTCTCCGCCGACTCCATGGCCAGGGAGGCCGCCGCCATGCCGGCCTTTGCGCTGCCCGCCAGGTCCAGTCCCCGGCAGTGGGCCCAGGCCAGCCCGGCCGTAAAGGCGTCGCCGCAGCCTGTGGTGTTCACCATATGTTCGGGGCGGCTGTCCAGCCGGATGCGCGCTTCTCCCTCCGCCGCCAGGAGCCCGTCGGCCCCCAGGGAGAGGAACACCCGCTTCACTCCGGCGGCGAGCAGCCTGTCCGCCGCGCGGTTGAGGGACGTCTCGTCGGTGATCCTGCCGCCGGAGAGCAGCTCCGCCTCCATGCGGTTGGGCTTGAGGGTGTGGATCCTGTCCAGCACCGGCAGCAGCTTGTCCGCTTTTACGGTGGACACGGGGTCGGCAAAGATGGGAGCGGTGACATTTTCGCACAGCCACCGGACCGAGGCCGCCGGGAGATTGGTGTCCAGCACCACCAGCGGCGCGGCGTTGAGCTCCGGGAGCAGGGGCTCCAGGATCTCAGGGGTCAGGTGCTCGTATATATCCATGTCGGATACCGCCAGGGCCATTTCGCCGTTGTGGTCGGCAACGAACAGGTACGCAGAGGTGGCGCCGCCGGGCACACGGACGGAGCCCGTCAGGTCTATGCCCAGCGCCCGGCAGGAGGCCTTGATCTCCCCGGCGCGGGCGTCCTCTCCCAGGGCGGTGATCAGCCGCACGTCCAGTCCCAGCAGGGCCATGTTGTGGGCGATGTTCCGGCCCACGCCCCCCAGGCTCGTGCGCACCCGGCCGGGGTTGGAGTCTGCGGGGATCAGCGCACCGCCGGAGACACCGCCGATGTCCACGTTGGCGGCGCCCACCACCGTGACGGCGGGACGGAAGAGCAGTTTTCCGATGGTCTCCCCCATCTTCACCGGCGTCTCCCTCCCCTCACGGGAGGCGTCCAGGATGTCCTCCCGGAGCTGAAGCGTGTCCTTCTGTACCAGCACCAGCACGGTGGAGCCGCCGTACTCAAAGCGGCCCTTCTCCTCTCCCCTGCGGACCGGACCGGCGCCGGGCCGGAGGTTGACGATCTTTCCCACCAGCATGGCTCCGATCTCCGCCTGGACCACCTTCCCCAGCGCGGGCGAGTCGATCACCGTGTATTCCCGGCTGTTCTCCGTGAAGACGGGCACATCCTCCAGGGCCACGGGCCGGACGGTGTGCAGCGCCCCGGGGATAGCCACATTCTCGCTTTTCGTCCCGGATGCGAAATAGGCGTAGCGGTGGTAGTTGTCCACGCACAGCCGGAAGATCAGGCACAGCCCGCCCTCGAACTGAGCGGCCAGCTTGGCGTCCCCCAGCAGCCGGGAGACGGACCAGCGGCTCTGCTTGACCGCCAGAACCGTGTCCTGCCGGATGGGAACAGCGGTGAGCAGTCCGTCGCATGGCGCCGCGGCGGACTGCTCATCGTTATCGTATGGCCGCCCCCCCTCTTTCAGAGGGCGGCAGAAAAAGTCGTTGAAGCACCTGATGTCGGAGAGATCGTACTCCGACGTGTCGATGCCGCTGCGCCGGACGAAGCCGCCGATCAGCGCCCTGGACGCTCCCGTGTCCAGAAAGCGGCCGCACAGCCGGGAGACGGGCCGGCTCACCAGGGGCTTGAGCAGCAGCCGGCCGGCGGCTGTGCCGTACAGAAAACCGAGGGGCTCCATCACTTGTGTCCCAGGGCCCGGATCAGGAGGAACGCCAGCAGCTCCAAGCTGCCGATGCCCACCATGATTCCCAGCAGCAGCTTTCCGGGCTTCCGGATCTTGAAGGTGCCCAGGAACAGCGCCGCCATGCATAGCATCACCACAAAGTAAATGATGGAGAGATCGAACCGGAGGAAATAGTGGAGCAGCAGCACCAGCGGGAACACCAGCGCCGCGGTGGTCACCGGCAGGCCGGTGAAG
>JAEEGI010011657.1_pt1 | contig 18943 bp, 12 predicted proteins | sample 8958751 | NCBI WGS metagenome assembly JAEEGI01 (sample SAMN16246545, study PRJNA631951) | gut metagenome | biome: gut microbiome; feature: rumen; material: KS-attached | host: Bos | place: Iran: Karaj | collected 2018-10 | reverse complement strand
CATATTCATTTTTGTAACTTTCAATAGTTTTTAAAATAATTCCATCAATATAAATTAAACCAACTTTTTTATTACAAATAGGACAACAAAATCTACTGTTTTTAATTTGCATATAAAAAAAATTTTTTAATTCAAAACAACTTATATGTTCACATTTCCATCCCCTTGCAGGAACTTCAATTATATCAGTTTTTGATATTGGATCTAAAAAATTTATTTTTTCTAAATTTATATTATAACATTTTGTTAATTGAATTAATATATTTGTATCTTCTATAAATTTTACTTCTTTCATTATTTCTTCTACATTATTTATATATTCTATATAATCTAATGATATTATATATTTAGAATATTTTTTTTTTTCAGTTTTTTTAAAATTTATAATTATTTCATTTTCTTCATTTATTTTAAAATAATCAAAAGCTTGACCAATAAATTTTTTAAAATGAATAATTTCTTTTTCAATAGGAAAAATAGGGAAAGTTAATTGTTCATAAATTTGTCTTTTATATTTATCTTTTCTTTGATTAACACTATAAATAATTTTATTATTATTATTAATATATAAATCAATTTTATCAGGCCATTCAACACAAAAACCTTCTTCAGTTAATTTTAAACATCTTAATATTAAGAAATTATCTTTATTAGGAGGATCCATATTAAAAATTGAATTTTCTAAATTAAATTTAAATGATTTTAATCCTTGTTCGTCATTTTTTATTATTGATGGAATTAAAAAATGAAATTTTATTTTTAAATATGGATCAAATAAAGATAATTGACATAATGGACAAATATATATTTCTGATTTATCCATTGGAGATATACAATTTTTATGCTGGTAACATTCACAATTACCACATTTAATTATTTTGTCTTTTTCATATTTTGAATTATTACATGGACAATTTATTAAAAATTCTTCCATTTGACAATTTATTAAATATTAATAAAAATAATCTTTATAAATAAAAAAATAAAATTTAATAAAAGATTTCATTAAAGAAAAATAAAATTTATTATTACTCAAATATTAATTAAATAAATGTATATTTAATCTAATAAAAAATAAAAAGAATCAATATTTTTTTTTTTCACAAAGAAAAAAAATTATAAAAGAATTTAAAAAATAAAGTAATTATTAAATTATATTTTACTAGCAAATCTAACCCATTTTCTTCTTCTAACATAATTTCCTTCTTTTTTTTTAACAAAAGAAGAATTAAAATCAGAAGAATATTCCCAACCATTATCATCAGTATTAATACTTTTTTCAATTTTCCATTCTCCAATCCATTTATATTTATCTTTATTATTATTAGGTAAAAAAACCATATTTAAATCACAAAAATTTTTTTTGTCATTTACTTTACACCATAAAGGAATTTCATTTTTAATCATATTTTTTTTCCATCCTACAAGCATCCACCATCTTTCATTTTCATATATTTCATATTTTAATATTTCATTATTTTCGTTTTTCTTTTCATTTTCTATTTTATTTTTTAAAATATTTCCTGAGGAAAATGATATTGAATTTCTTTTCATTGTATTTGCATTTATAGGTGATATATTATTATTATTTTCTAATTGTTCTTGTGATATTGAATGAGATAATGTTTTATTACTTTTTTCAAAGTTTTCATCAGAAACAAAATTTATTATATTATAAAAAGGAATTGTATATGATAAAATTGTTTTTATTGTTGATATGTATATTTTTGATTTTTTGGATTTTAATATTGGAGTTATTTTAAAGTTTATTAAGGAAAAAATAAATAATTCAAAAGAATAAAATGATGGATTGAAACTTAATACTAGAATCCACATACATAATATAAATATTAATGGTAAATTTAAGTAATTTAATCCTCCCATATAAAAAATTATGAAGTTAAATATAAATATTATAATAATTGATTTGTATAATTCATAAACAAAATATACATCCCCAGTAATAAGTTTATTCACAGTAAATTCATAAAAATCAAATAATCTGTTATAATAATCTAATATCATATAAAATAAATATGAATTTTCTCCATTAAAAGAATTAGATGATTTTTCAATTAAAAATGATTGAATTTTATCTTTAAATTTTAAATGATAGAAAATAAAACCTAAAGGCAAAATAAAAACAAAAAAAAATTTAAAATTTAATATTATAAGAGTAAGCATAAATAAATATGATAAAGTTTGCCATTTATTTTCCCATCTAATAACTTTTTCAGCGAAAACTAAAAAATATTTTAAATATTCTAAATTTTGAATAAATAAACTACATACAGGAACCTCATAAATGTTATTATTATTCTTTAATAAATCTTTAATTGAAAGAGGAGCACTTTGATCACCCGAATTATTTTCTTTATTTTTAATAACATTATCATTATTTTCTTTTTTTAAATTTTCTTTATTATTAAATTCAAAATCAAAATATACAATAGCACAATTTTCTCCTTTATTATTTTTTAAACCAATTAAATAACTTTTTCCATGAGTTGTTTTTTGTAAATTTTTTTCTTCTGAAGCAGAAGCTTTAAATAAAATATTATCTGGTATTTTTTCATCATATATTTCAAAAATTATTGAATTAAATTTATTCACATTATCTTCTAAATCATAATATTGAGATAAAACACATTTATTTTCTTTATCAAATTCTAAAATTTGAGTTTTAATCGGGTTTGAATTATTAACTTGGAAATATAAGTAATAATTATTATTCTTTTCTGGAGTTATTAACATTTTAATACCAATAATTTGAATTCTACTTTTTATTTCTTTTATTTTTTCCATAATAAATTAATAAATAAAGAATATAAATATTTATTGAATTAATAAATAAATTTAATTAAATTCATAAATGAAAAATCGATTAATTAAAAGAACATCATCAAATTATTTTGAAAATGGAAATTCAAATGATTCAATAACAACAAAATTTACTTCTGAATTTTCTTCTTGTAATTCAAAATATTTTTCTCCTATTCATTCTTTAAAAAGTTCTTATATTAATTTTTTTAGTTCAGATAATAAAAAAAATCAAATTAATTTAAAGAAAAAAAATAAGAAAACTCTTTCAAAAAGCATAACTGATTTAATTAATAAAAAAAATATCAGTTTAAAAATTATATCTTATGATCCTTTTATAAATAAAGTAAAATCTCCTACTAAATATGATAATTTGAATTCTTTTCAATTACTTAATAAAATTAAATATGAAATTAAAGATAAAATAAAAAGGAATTTAAAAAATAAAAAAAAAAGAAATTTTTCTTTAATTGAAAGTATTAATTATTTAAAAGAAAGTGTTCATAAAGAAAATCAAAATTATATTTTTAGTCAAAATAATAAACAAGATATATATAACTCTACTGAAATATTAAAACAAAATCATCAATTTAATGAAATTTTAAATGATAATATTAATTATGAAATTCAATTAATTATAAATGAAAATAATAAAATGGAAAATTTAATTAATAATTTAAATGTTAATACTCAAGAAAAAAATAATTTAATTAAAGAATTAACTTTTATTTTACAAAAAGCAAAAAATAATTGTTTTGTTTTATCAAATCAAGTAAATAAATTAATTGAAGATAAAAAATATTTAACTTCTTGTTTATTAGATAAAAAAGATAAAATTTCAAAATTAAAAGAAAAACTCTATCAACAAAATTTAAAATCCTATCAAATGGATTCTCACTTAAAATCAATAATAATAAAGTTCGAAAATAGTAATTTAACCGAATAAAAAATAACTTAAAAAATATTTTTTTTAATTTAATTTAAACATATAAATAAAATAATAAACATAATTTTAAACAAAAAAAATTTGAAATTTTAACTAAAAAAAAACTATTAAAAATTAAAAAAAAAAATGCACAAAAAATATGAAATTCTATCAGTAGTAGGAGAAGGAGCTTATGGTATAGTATATAAATGTAGAAATAAAGAAACAAAAGAAATAGTAGCATTAAAAAAATTTAAAGAAACAGATGATGAATTAGTAATAAAAACAATGAGAAGAGAATTAGAAATGTTAAATAAAATAAAGCATGAAAATATAGTAGAATTTAAAGAATCATTTATCCATAAAAAAAATTTATATTTAGTATTTGAATTTGTTGAAAAAAATTTATTAGAACTTCTTCAAGAAACACCTGATGGTTTAAGCGAAAATAAAATAAAATATATAATATATCAATTAATAAAAGCAATAAAATATCTTCATTCACAAAATATAATTCATCGTGATATAAAGCCAGAAAATTTATTAATATCAAAAGATTTAAAATTAAAATTATGTGATTTTGGATTTTCTCGAAATGTAATATTAAACGAAGAAAAAGTAAATATATCACAAATGACGGATTATGTAGCAACAAGATGGTATAGATCTCCTGAATTATTATTAAATGAAGGTTATTATGGTTTTGAAGTTGATTATTGGAGTATTGGATGTATTATGGGAGAATTAACTGATGGAAATCCTATTTTTCCAGGAGAAGATGAAATTGATCAATTAAATTGTATAATTAAAATTTTAGGAAATTTACCTCCAAAGTTAGTTGATTCTTTTAATATTAATAATAATTTTAATCATAAAAAACTCACTTTTTGTAATCATCCTTATGGATTATCTAATTTATATTATGGGAAGTTAAGTAATCTTGCTATTGATTTTATGCAAGGGTTACTTCAATTAGATAAGGAAAAAAGATTAAATGGAGATAATGTTCTAAAACATAAATATTTTCAAGGTTATTTAGATAATCAAAGTGAAGAAATAGAAAAAGAAATGGAAATGGAAACGGAAAATGAAGATGATGAAAAGTTATTTATTGAGAGATTTAATCGTAATAATTATAAGGAAAACGAGGATATTTCTAATTTTCTTGAGAATTATAATGAGAATAATAATAAAATTAAAGATGAGAATATATTTCATGAAAAGGTTAATGATATAAATAATGATAATAATAAGGATGATATTGTTAATTATAATAGTAATAGTGATAATATTAAAAATGTAATAAATAATAATGATGCGGATATTTATAGTAAAGATAATGCAGAAAGAAATAAAAGGAATGTTAATTATAATAAATTTAGTATAAGTTGTAGAGATTCAAATAATTTGAAATTAAATGGGAATAATATTATTGATATAACTTAAAAATCTTTATTTAAGAATAAGGAGGAAAAAGAAAAGATGAAAAAAAATATAAATGATAATAAAGAAAAAATCATAATTAACGAAGAAAAAAAAGATTATCAAAACCAAATAGAATATATAAAACCAAAAAAAAATTTATATAAAATAAAACAAGGAAAAGTAGATTTTTCTCCTCCACAAATAAAAAATAAATCACCTGAGATTCCAAAGAGATATATAACTATAATTAAAAATAATATAAAATTATCTCAAAATTCAAAAATAACAAATAATCCAGATACATTAAATAATAAAATAAAACCTTTATTTAAAAGTCATAGTAAAAATAATATAAATGTGAAATATAATCAAAATTTAAATCAATTAAATCAACTTAGAAACAGTCAACCAAATTTAATTTCAATTATGCCAAATGGTCATTTAACAGGGTTTAATACATATTTAAATCAAAAAAACGATAAATATAATTATCAAATTAAAACTAATTTTAACAATAAAAATAATAATTATAAATTTATTAATAATTTCCCTATTATAAAAGAAAAAGAAGAATTTAAACAAGAAAATATACACCCTAAAAAAATTAAATTAAAAAAAGTTTCTAGTCAAAATAATAAATTATCAATTTATTATTTAGGTAATTTTGATCAAAATAAAACAAAAGATAAAATGTTTAAAACCGAAACAGAAAAATTTAATGATAATAAATTTAGTTATATTTCACATAATGGTAAATCAAAAATAACATTTAAATTACCTCAATTATTTCAATTTTATAATAATTTATCTGGTAATAATATAATAAAAAAGAATAATAAAGATTTTCAATTTAAAAAAATTAATTAGTATAATAATTAAATAATAATTTTTTTCAATAAAAAGTTATTAATTTATATTTTATAATTCAAAAGTTCAATAATTTTTTCAGCATTTAAACTTATATTTTCATTTTTTTTTTGAGTAATTAGATTTTGAACTAATTGTGTAATATTTAATTCATCAAAAGAATTTTTAAGGAAATTTCCTTTTGATTGAATATTACTTAAATTTTGGCAAAATTCAAGGGTAATAGATAAAATATAATTTAATTCTTCATTTGTAGTATTTGAATCTTGTAAAAATTTTAATAAAACTTTTTTATGAAAATCATTACATAATAAATCCATATAAATCATTTTTTCAGAATCTTTTGTCATTTCATAGAAAAAAGATAATATCATTTCAACTGACATTTTATTTAAGTTTTCCTTATTTAAAATTTCAGTAAAATTTTGTATTATATTTGTTTTCTTTATTATTATTGGTCTTGATTCTTGATCAATAGAAATATTATTTAAAAATAAACTCATTTCATATAAAACATCATCTTTTTTATATTGTAAATTATTATAATTATCTAATAATTCTCCTGTTTTTTCAATTAAATTGTTATCATCTTCATCAATTATTTCATAAATAATTTTATTATTTAAATAACATAAACTTGATAAAATAGAATAAATTTCAATTAAAATTCTTTCATTTTCTTCTTTATTTTCATAAGTATAATTTAAAAAAGGATAAAAAAAATTTAAATCAATAAAATTAAAAGATTGGTCATAATAAAAACTATCTTTTTGTAAATTTCTAAAATATTTTCCTATAATTTGAAAAGAACATCCAGTTAAAGTTAAACTATATTTAATTTTAATATATTTAAAAAGAGAAGGAATACAAGATAAAATATCATTCATAATTAAATTAATAGTATTATTTCTTATTAAAGCATTAAAAGAAGAAACAACCACTTCAATAAAATCAAATGAAATATCTTTTACTTCATTTCCAACTGTTATTATTAATGAAGATACTAAAAATTTTTCTATTGAAGTTTCTTTTAAAATTATCATATAATCATTTTCCATTAAGCAATTACAAAATATATTTAAAATAATACTTTGAATATTTTTATTTTGAACAGATAAAATTTCATCAAGTTTTTTAATATTATCTTTTTTAGAACAATATAAACAAATAGCCTCAGAAATACAAGTCGCAGCACTCAAAATTTGTGCGAAAATATATATAATATTAGAATTAAATCTATATTCATACATTAAATTTATTATTTTAGTTATTGAATTTTCTGAAAAACAACTTTCAAGTCTTTTTGAAGAATTATTTTGAATTGGTTGTAAAAGAGAATAAACAAATATTCTTAAATTTAATATTATATAATTTAGTAAATTATTTTCTATTGGAAAATGAGATATTAAGTAATTAACAAGAAAAGATTCTTTATCTAAAGAATTATAAAATGAATTTTTAAAATTTATATCTATTGGTATTTCTTCTGGATTTATATCTAATATTTGAGTTTTATCTTTATATATTTCCATTAATCTTCTTTTTAATTGAGAATTTGATATTTTCATTTTTCTTAATGTTAATTGAGTATTCATTCTCTCATTTGTAATTTTTACTTCTTTTTTAGGCGCAATTCCTAACATTTTTTTTTTGAAATTAAATTTTTTTTTAAAAATTTTCAATTTAATTTTAAATATTTATATTTTTATACAATAAATATTTAATTTTTATTTTTTTATTTATTTATATTTACCCTCTTCTTGAGTAAAATAATCATTTATTATAATTGTTTTTTTATTTTTTAATTTATTTATATTTGTTATTGGAAGATGAGTTTTAAGGTAATTAACATTAAAAAACTTTTTTTCATTTTCAATTTCAATTAATTGTTTTTTATATAAAAAATCTTGTCTATTTCTTACATATTTATTTATTTGTTCTATATTTTTAAGAATAAAAGAAGTATCATTTTTAATTTCTTTTTTATAAATTTTTGGAGTAAAAGAACATTCTTTTAATTCTTTTAATGTATTTTTTCTTAATAATATTTCAGATTTATTTCTTACTTTTTCTTTCCATTGAATATTTCTCTTATAAAAATTATCATATGAATTATCATATTTTTTATTTGAATAAAATACATTTTTTTTTTTTCTTTTTAAAATATTTGGAGAAAATGAAAAAGTTTTATATAAATTTTCTCTTTCTTCTAAAATTTTTTTTCTTTTTTTTTCTTTTTCAATTATCTTTTTTATTCCTTTTTGATAAAGTGATTCACTTGGATTTGTATAATTTAAATTAATATTTAATTTATTATTTCTTGAATAATTTTTTTTATTTTTTAAATCTAAATATTTTTTCTCAATTAATTCCACTTCAATATTTTTTGTATCATTACTTTTATCATAAATATTTTTTATTGGAATTTTATTTAATCTAATAAATGAACTTTCTAATTTTTCTGCAATTCTTATTGAATTTTTACTTAATTTTGGTTTAAAAGAAAAAAATTCTTGTTTTTTATTTTTTTTATTTACTTTATTATTAATATTATTATCTTTCCCAAAAATTTCTCTTTCTGTAATTTCTAATTTATTTATTTTATTTAAAGGATTAAATTTTTTATAAAATAAATTAGAATTTTTTTTTATATTTTTTTCTGTTATTATTGGCATTGATTTTTTATTATAATTTAAATTAGAATTATTATTATTTTTTACTTTTTTTTTATTATTTAAAGAATATAATAATTCACTTTTACTTCTGTTATAAGATTTTGATGTTGATAAAATTGATAAATCAATATTACTTTCATAATTTCTTGATTTATTCGTTATTGAACCGTTAAAATTTTTATTTAAAATTTCTGAAATATTATAAGAATGAATTGTTGAATTTTTATTTTTTGAAATCTGACTTTTTGATAAAGTTAATTTTTCTGTTTGTAATGATATATTTAATGATGGTGTTTGTTTCGTATAATTTATAATATTACTTCTTGAAGAAGGAGTATTATTTTTAATTTTTGAAATTTCCATTTTTTTTATTTTTTTTAAAAATTAATATATTTACTTTATTATCATAAATTTAATACTTTTAAAAACAAAATAAATATTCAAAAAATATTAATGATAAAAGATTAATTCTAATTCATTTTGCAATTTCAATATCAATAATTCCATCAGGATATAAATAAGCATCTTCAAACGTTTCTTCAAAATCATTGAAAATTTTTTTAGGAAAAGGTTGAGAAATATTAAAATTTTGATAATTAATTTCTTTAAGAATTTCTTCATTACTTACAATATAATTATATAATGATTGAATTGTATCTGTTTTATAAAATCTTCTTGAAGATCTCTTTCCTGTTTTTGGATGTCTTATTATTATTTCAGTACCATCTAAATTATTTTCTTCTGGTTCTTCATTTAAATTTTTTTTTGCTTCTTCTATTTCTTCTTCTTTAAAATAATGTTCTTCATTTTTATAATTATCATCTTCATTATTATATGCATTTATTTTATTGTTTAATAAATCATAACTATTTTTAATCTTATATTTATTATTATTATTTAATTCCATATTATTTCTTTCTTCATTTCTCTCATCTATATTATCATAATCAGTATTTTTAAATTCTTTATTCATTAAATTTTCATTTGGAGTAATAAAATTATATTTGTTTTTTTCTCTTTCATCTTCAAAATAATATTGATTGATATTTTCTAAATTATTCATTTCATTTATATTTTTCTCTATTTTATCTTTAAGTAAACTTAATAAAATATCGATAAAATATTCTTTATCATTTAAATCTTCAAAAATATATTTAATACAAGATTGATTAAATTCAAAATCATCACTATCTTTTTGAATAAATAAAATTAAAGGAAAATTAATATCTTTCCCACTTTTATCTAAAAAAGTAAGAGTTACATTAAAATTTATATTTTCTTCTTCTGAATCCAAGAAATATAAAGAAGAATATTCTAAAATATATTCTACATATTGTTGAGCTAAATGATTATAAAGAAAGGAAAATAATGTTTTTATTTGATTTAAACAATATTTTCTATCATTTTTCATTAATATTATTATTCCTAATTTTTGATTTAATGCTTTATAAAATAAGTTAAAGTTAATTTGATTAGTATTTTCATTCATATCTTTTAAAGGAAAATTATTTTTCTGAAAAAATTTATTTATTGTTTTTCCTTCGTTTAAATTTTGTTTTTCTGTCCTAAATTCATCATATTGTAAATCTATTTCATTTATTTTATTATAATATTCATGATTAAAAATCACATTTTCAAGAAATTCATTTGCTTTTAAATGGGTTTTTTTTGAATTTTCATTTTCAATATCATTCGTATTTCCCATTTTTTTTTTATAAAAAAAGTTAATTAAAAAAAAAATGTTTTTTATTTTCTTTTTTTTGATATTTCTTTAATTAATAAATCCCTTCTAATTTTTAACTTAGAATCAAAAAATTTTTGAGATTGCTGCATAAAAAATATATTATTAATGTTTTTATTTTCTTTTTTATTATTTATATCATTAAGAATTAATTGTTTCAATTTTTCAATTTCTTTTTCAGGATTTTCCCAATTTAAATTATGATTTAATTGTCCAATTAAAACAATTTCTTTATTTTCATAATTAAAAGATTCAAATAAATTATTAATTTGGCCATTATAATCACAAATATTATTTAATTCGAAATTTAAAGGAGAAATAAAAATATGATTATTTAAATTTATAAAATTATTAATTTTATCAATAAAAAAATAATCTTCTTTTTCATTATCAATAATAGCTTTTACAATAAAATCATTTGAAGTAAATAAACTTCTATTAATTGAATCATTAATATATTTATTAAAAATATTATCTGACATAATAACACATTCACCAGAAATATTAATATTATAATTTATATTATTATTAATTGAAGGTATTAAATTATATTTAATATTATTTTGTATTATTTTTATTTTTCTTGAAGGAAGAAAAATTCCTAAACTTGAATTTCTTTCTTTATTTAATGAAATAAATCCTAAAGTTTCAGTTGTTCCATATATTGAAATTAAAGGAGATTTTAATGAAATTTCAAAAAAATCTTTTATTGTATTATTTATTATATTTGATGATGAAAATAAAATTTTAACTTTACCTCCAAATTTTATATTTATTTTATTAAATATTAATTTATCCCAAATATTATGTTCATTTCTTTCTTGTTCAGTTAAATTATTTATATTATTTTTTTCTTTTTCATTCATTCTTATTTTTATTGCTTTTTCAGCCATTGTTTTTTTATTTCCTTTTAATTGAGATATAATATTATTTATTGAAGAATATATTTTTTTCCAAACAATTGGATAATTATTTAATATTGTTGGATGAAGTAATTCAATTTCATCAAAAAATTTTGAAAAATGAGAATTAAAAGAAAATTTACTTCCTCCTTCTATTAATAATAAAATAAATATTATTTCTGTTATATCACCTAATGAATTATATAAATAATATATATCAAATTCTGTAAATTGAAAACATTGAAATGTTAATAAATCTTTTATTGTTTGTAAAATTGATTTTTCTTCAAATTCACATATTTTATATTCTGTTGATGTTAAAGAATAATAATTAAATTTATTTAATTTATTTATTTCTATTTCTTTATTATTATCTTTTTTATTTTCTTCATTTTGGAAAAAAGAAGAAAAATCTAATATATTAATTCCTTTAATTTCTCCTATTGTATTTTTATTGAAATTTATATTATCAAATAATATTATTATTTCTATTTTAATTTCTTTATTATTTAATATTTCTTTTAAAATGTTAAATTGGGTTTCCCCTATACATATTATTTTTAATGAACTTTCAATTAAAATTTTGTTAAGGTTATTTTTATCTATTTGAATATTATACATTTGAAGTATATTAAATTCTTTTTTTAGAAAACTTGACAATAATAATAAAAGAATATTATAATTATTATCAGAAAATATTCCAATAAGAGGATTATTATAATTATTAATTTTTAAATAAGAAATAATTTGATTTGAAATTATTTCTATGTCTTTATAAACTTCATTATATTTTTTCCATTTATATTCAAATTCAAATTGCTTTTTAGTTTTTATTTTACCTTTTCTTGAAAAAGTAAAATTTTTTCTTTCTGGAATTGAAGTTTCTCCTATAAAACCATAAAAATTACTATTTTCATATTTTTTAAAATTTTCATCTATAAAATTTGTTAGAGAATAAAATCTACTTTCATCCATAAAATAAAATAAATAATTTAATAATTAATAAAAAAAATTTAAATTATAGAATAAACTTTCTCTATTTTTTATATAAATATTTGTTAATTTAAAATATTTAATTTTCTACAATTATAGTACATTCACCTTTTTCCAATGAAATAATAACTTTATCTTCTTCAATTATATTTGAAATACCTCCAACAAAACCAAACATTAAATTCACAGAATCTAATTTCCACTTTAAACCTTCAGATTTAATTTTTTCAACATTAGTCATAGGAATTATAGATAAAGTTTTACCTTTTTTATTATTAATTTCAAGATAATTTTTCAAATAATAAATTGTTTGATTTTTAGTTATTATTTTCGCTTTAATTGAATTTGGAATTTTTTTTAATATTAAAATATTTCCAATTAAATGATCAATTCTATCATTTGAAATACAATAAATCATATTAATTTCTTTTAAATTATTATATTTTGATATTATCATTCTAATTGCAAATTCAATATCTGTTTCATCTTGATTATCTTTATATATTTTTTTTTCTTTTGGAAAATTATTTAAATCTTCTATTTCTTTTATTGAATCAAAATCACCTAATATTAAATCTGGTATTATATTTAAATTTAATTTCTTTAAATTGGAATATCCTCCATCTATACATATTATTTTATCATATAAATCAAAAAAATCTTTTGTATATTCTGTTTCAAAAGACCCATTAAGTATTAATAGAATATTCATTTATTTAAAAAATAATAATAATAAATAATTGTAATAAATAAAAAAAAATTAATTAAAAAATTAATAAATAAATAATAAATATATAAAAAATAATAATAATAAACCTAAAAAAATAATAAAAAAAATATAAAAAAAATAAAAAAACCTTAAAATCAAATAGCAAAAAAAAAAAAAAAAAAAATTAAAATCCTCCAAAAAAATTCTAGAATCAAAAAATAATAATTTTTTCACACAAAAAAAAAAAATTAACATAAAAAAAAAAAGAATATAAATCACAGTAAAAATAAATATAAACAAAATAAAAAAAGAAAGAAGAAAAAGAAAAATGAGTTCAGAATGTAAATGTGGAGGTGATAAATGTAATTGTGTAGGACATTTATTTACAATAAAATGTTTAAAAGAAGATAAAACTGAATGTTGTCCTTTAAAAAATTGTGGAAATACTTTAAAAGGAATGAAAGTAGCTTGTAAAGGAAAATTATTTGAAATCTGTGGAGATGGAAGTGTTAAAGAAACCAATGAAACAACTGATAAATGCAAATGTGTTTGTTTATGTGGTGGAAATGGTTGTACTTGTTCTTATGAATGTGATTGTAAAGATGGAAGATATATGATTGTTGAAGGAAATGGAAAAAAATATGAAATTTCTAAAGATTATGCTAAAGTAATTTAAAGTTTTAATCTTTTTATATTTTAAATTTTTCTAAATTCTTTTCTAAACATTTTATTTTTTTTTTGGATTTTTTTTTTCAGAAAATGAAATGTTTTTATAAATCTTCTTTGTTATTTAAAGTATATCATAATTCTTTTTCTGAAGTAAATTTATTTGTTTCATTTTAAAATTAATCATTTCAATTCAAAAGTATATTTCATAGCAGAAGGAATTGATACTGTAGCTTATGCAATTGCATTAAATGCAACTGATAATAGACCAGTTACAGGAGGAGTATTAATCAAACAAATCCATTTTTATACTTATCAATTCTTTTTTTCTAAATCTAAATCAATATTATATTACCCTTTTATATTATAATCTAATATATTTACATTGATAAGTTCTTTGAAATATGAATATATTAGTATATCTATTATTTAATGAGTTTCTAAATTAAATAATATATTTTCTAGTGTTTTTAAAAAGATATTTAAATAAAAATAAATTAAATAAGTATTCATATGATATTTTTTAAACATGAATTATTAATTTATTGTTTCTTTTATATTCCAATTTCCCTATTATTTTTTCTTTCTTTATATTTTATATTCTTATATATATTATAATAGAAAAAATTACTTGAATAAATAATATATTGTTAATTAATAAGATTTCTTTTTATGTAATTAAGATATATATATTTGATATTTTTTATATATTAGATTTTTATGAAAGAATTCTAACAGTTCATAATAATATTAAATCAATTAATATATAATAAAAAATTTAATCCAAAAATAAAAATTTAAAAAAATATAAAAAAACTTTAAAAAAAATTAAAAAAAAAACCCATCAAAAAAAAAATGAACCCCCAATATTATGGTCAAATAGAAAACGGAGGATCATCATATGAATCATCCTTCAAATCAAATCCGATAAAAAATCCATCTCAAACATCTCGAATTCAATCATCACATACAGGAAATTCATCAAGTAATAACTATGCTCAATATGATAACAATCAAAATTTCAAAATTTTAAAACGTCCATCGCAGACACCATATAGAGCAAATTCGAATGAAATGTCATTGAATCAATTTAATTATTCTCCAAATCCTAAATCAATAGATGATTCAATAAATGATCAAATAGCAAAATTAAGAAATGATGTTAATAGACAATATATGGAAATGAGTAATTTATTAGGAAAATTAAAAATGGATGTTGCTGAAGCAAATCAAATGAGAAATGAAGCTGAAAGAGAATTACAATATATTAGAGAAGAAGTTATGAAAAGTAAACTGAATAAAATATTATATGAAAATAAATTAGGTAAAGTTTTAGAAAAATATGCTCCTTATAATAATTTACATATTAATGTAAAAGATGTTGATCCTTTATATTCTTTACAACATACTAAGAAAGATTTACAAAGTACTAGTAATATGATTTATGCTACTGATATGGTAAATGAAGGAAATGTTAATAGAATTAGACAATTAAGTGCTCTTGCTCAAGTTGGACAAAGTTTAGTTGGAGAAAGTGAGTTTATTCCTATTAATGATAATGGCAATGGGTATGGAAATAGAAATAATAATACTTTTAATTTTGGGAATGGTAGTTTTAATAATAACATTAATAATAATAGTAATATTAATAATAATAATAGTAATATTCATAATAGTAATATTAGTAATAATAATAATAATATAAATTTTGAAGGAACTTTCAATCAAGGTAATAATAATAATTCTAGAACTGGAGCATTTAATCAGAGTTTAAATCAAAGTAATAATAATAATAATTATAATAATATTAATAATTCTCAAAATAATTTAATGCAAAGTAATGAACCTAAAATTTTAGACTCATATATGCAAAAAGGAGATTTTCATGATATGTACAATGATTTAACTGATATTGCTAATATTAATCATCAAATGAATCCTGAAAATAAATATAAGAGTTTAAATCATAATTTTGATATTGATTATAATGAAATTGCGAATAGAAATAATAATACTCAAAAACTTGAAATTGATAAATTAAATAAAATGATGGAAGAAATTGATGGAAAGAATAATTAAATATATCATATTTTATATATTATTATTCTTAAACTATTTTTATGTTTTATAAATTAAAATTTAAAAGTTTTTTTTGTTTTTTAAGATTTTCAAATATTAAATTATTAATTTTATTTGTAACTTATTTTTTATATGTTTAATAATTTATTTTTTATTTAATTGTTAATATATGTATTTCATTAAATTAAGTTTTAAACCCAAATATTTAAATTTAAATTTTTAAATTGGTTTAAAATAAAAAGAAATGAAAATTTTTTTTATTTATCAAAATTAAGAATAATTAATCATATAGAGATTCAAATATAAATTATTTTTTTTATAAAAAATATTCATTAAATAAATTAAATTGAACAGTAATAAATCGAAAAAAATATATGAAATAATAAAACAAATAAAAAAACCAAAAACTATTTTTATAGAAAATAAAGAAAGTATAAATTAAAAAAATACTTAAGAAACAAAGGTAAACAAATGAAATAAAGCTATTTAACAAAAAATAAAACATAATAATAGAAAAACCTTAAATAAAACGTTGATACAAAATATTTGAATATTAAAGAAAAAAATTAAATATTTTTTTAAATTTTTAAAAAAAACAATAAATGGAAGGTAAAAAAGAAGAAGAATATAATAAAAATATGATATCAAATGATTATTCTCAAAATAATTTTACAATAAAAATTCCATCACATTCAGTAGAACATTTATATACAAAAAATAAAAATCAACAAAATTCAATAAATACAAAAAATTCAATTCAATCAATTAATTCTTTTTCTCAATTTCAAAATGTTTTTTCAGATCAATTTGGAATGAATAATTCTTTTATTAATGTTATTCTTCATTTATGTTATAGAATAAATCCAATATATAATTTTTATATGAAAAAAGTTAATAAAGTAAGCAATAAATTTTCGATTCATTTACATAATATTTTTGTTAATTGTAATAATAATTATGATAATAAAATTATTGATATTTCTAAATTAAAAAGTAGTTTATTTAATATTAATTCTAATTTTGAAATTAATGATATTAATGAACCAATAAATTTATTTAATTTAATTATTGAAAATGCTTGTTTAAAAGATTATTTTTGTTTTAAAAATGTTAAAATAAAAGATGTGTGTGATTGTGGTTATTCAATTAGTTTTTATATTGATAAATTACAAAATATTTTTGATATTCCTTTATTTGATATTTTAAAATTAAGTGAAAATCATTCTAATTCAATTTATTATAATAAAGGAAGATTAATTAGTTTTTATAAATCTTTAATTGAACATAATTTTTCTAAAAAAATAAATTGTCCTTTAAATAGTATTGATTGTAATTATAATAGAATAACTAGAAATTTTTATATTAATCCTGATGAAAGTAATAATTCAAATATGAATTTTCTTTTATTTGATTATATAATTGGAAATAGAAATAATTTATCAATGATTAATTTATTACAATCTCTTATTTTAATTCCTATGAGTTTTGATATGGAAGATCTTTTAAATTTCATTGAAGGGAAAAATATTTATGAAAATACAGAAAATAATTTTGAAAAATATATTTTAAAAGGATGTATATTTAAAACTAATTCAAAATCTTATACATGTGTTTTTAATAATAAATCTCAATGGATTTATTATGATGATAATGAAAATATATTTACTTTTTCAAGTTGGTTTAAAGTAATTCAATTTGTTTTAAAAAATAATATATTTCCATATTTATTATATTATTCATTAAGTACAGAAATTCTAAATGAAAATTTATCAAAAGAAGAATTTAATATATTAGAAAATTATGCTTTTAAATATGATGAATATAAAGAAATTCCATCTATGAGAATTAAATTATATGAATATGTAAATATTAAAATTAGAGAAGATACAGATAATATTAAATTTGAAGAAAATGAAGAAACTTCAGTTAGTAGACATTCATTACCTAAAAATCCTTATAAAAGAGATAAAAAAAATAATTCTTATAGTAAAGATTTATCTAATGGTTCCAGTAAAAATAATAATAATAATTATCCTCTTCAATTAACTGAAGAACAACAAAATTATTATATAAATAATACAAATAATTATGATGAAAATAATCAAACTTTAAAAAAATGTAAATCTACTAATTTACATCATCAAAAGAAAATAAATTATAATTTTAATATAAATGGAAAAAGTTCAGATGAAAATACAATACGATTATATAAAGAAGAAAATAAATATTATAAAGAAAATAAGAATAATAAATCTGAAAATTCAAAAATTTCACAAAAATATATTTGTCCAATATGTTCTACAAAAGGATATGATTCAAAATGTAAAAAATGTAGAACAATATATAATAATTTAAATGAAGATTTAAAACCAAATAATCTAAAAAAACCAAAAACAGAAGAAAGAAAATTTGATAATATAGAGAAAAGACAATATATAAATACATATGAAGAAACAATAACAAAGAAAAAAAATATATTTTCAAAAGTTGAAAATACAAATATTAGATCAGTTTTTAAGAGAATTGGAGTAGAATCAAGTGAAAATAAGAATAATAATAATAATAACAATAATAATAATACAAATAGCACAGATATAGAAAATTCAAAATATAAAGGAAAGAAATATATTAATATTCCAAATTATAGAAAAAATAGTAATTATACTGAACCAGGGATTAAACCTGAAATAATTACACAAAATAAATCTATTAATAATTGCACTGTTGATAGTGTTAGAAGTAGTATTCAAAATAAAAATAAAAATTCATATAGATCTAATAAAGAAGGAAGTTATAGAAATAAAAATGATGATTGTAGTAATTATACTATTATTCCTAATAGGAAAAATAGTTCAAGAATTAATCATGAAAAAATCAGTGAAAGAGATTTATTAAAACAAAATAATAAAAATAATTATACTTTAAAAAATGTTCAAAGAAAAAAATATAATTAATCAACTAAAAAATAAAGAAAAAAAAAAGATAGAAAATTTTTTAAAAGTTATATATAAATTTATAAACTTAAAATATAATAAAAATAATTATATTAAAAGAATTTATATTTCATTAATTTATAAAATCTTTTCTAATTGTTATCAAATTAACAATGTTAAGAGTATTATTGGATAAAGAATTGTTATA
>JAEEGI010011654.1_pt1 | contig 18949 bp, 16 predicted proteins | sample 8958751 | NCBI WGS metagenome assembly JAEEGI01 (sample SAMN16246545, study PRJNA631951) | gut metagenome | biome: gut microbiome; feature: rumen; material: KS-attached | host: Bos | place: Iran: Karaj | collected 2018-10 | reverse complement strand
GAAAAAGTAAAAGAAAAGGTACCTAAAAAAAGAGTATTACCTATGACTAATGAAAAAATAGAAGCTTCTCGTAAATTATTAAAAGAATCTGAACCAAGTACTGATCATAAGAAATTTACATTTGAAGATATTTTTGGTACAGATGAAAAAGAAGAAGAAAGTGTTGTTGTTCCAGAAGAAAATGTTATGTCTAGTGAAGATGCATTTATGGAAGTTGATAAATTATTACAACAAGCAGATGTTTTAAAAAGTCGTGGAAATAAGGCGATGGAAGAAAGAGAAAAAGCTGAACAAAGAAGAAAAGCTGCTGAAGATAGAAAAAGACAAGCAGCTGATGATGAAGCTATGAAGAAAGCTGCTTTAGCTAAAGCAATTGCAGAATATAAACAATATGTTGCACAATTAGAAGAAACAGAAACTGAGACTTTGAAAGCAACTGAAGATGCAAATGCTGCAGCTGATAAAGAAGATGAAGATACAAGAGCATTAGAAGAAAGAAGTGCTTATACTCAAAAGGTTATTGATTCATTGATTAGTTCAATGGAGAATAGACCAAGAACTAGATAATAAAAAAATGAAGAAATTAATCTTCATTTTTTTTGTCTTCATCTTTTCTGTTATATAAACAAACTTCTTTTACTTCTGGTATTTCTGTAGTTATCATTTGTTCAATACCATCTTTTAGTGTTACATCTATTAGAGGGCAAGCTTCACAGTTTCCTGTTAAGGTTATATATACAATATTATCTTCATATTTAATAAATTCTATATTTCCCCCGTCACTAATTAAATATGGCCTTAATTTATCTATTATTTCTATTATTCTTTGTTCAGTATTTTTCATAATACACCTCTTTTTATATTTTAAACTATTTTAAAATATTGTAAAGATAAACTTGTTTCATATGGTGACAAATGTTATAATATGTGTCAGGTGATACGATGAGTAAATATAAAGAAGGGAAAGTTGTAACTGGCTGTGTAACGGGCATTGAAGATTATGGTGTGTTTGTTAATTTTGATGATTATTATACAGGTTTGATACATATTTCCGAAGTATCCAAATTATTTGTAAGAAATATCAATGATTATGTTAAATTAGGACAACAAATTAGATGTAAAATATTAGAAGTTAACGATGATGAAAAACATCTTAGAATTAGTATTAAAGATATAGATTATCAAATAGGAGAGAAAAAATTAAGAAAAATAGTGGAGACTCCACATGGATTTAAAACATTAGAAGAAAAACTACCAGTGTGGATTGATGAAAAACTTAAAGAATACAATAAATAAATTCAAAAGTTGACAGCGAAAAGGTTGACAAACTAATAATTTATTGGTATATTTAATAACGTCAATTGAGTTATGGGCGATTAGCTCAGTTGGTTAGAGCACCTGCCTTACAAGCAGGGGGTCACAGGTTCGAGTCCTGTATCGCCCACCATTATTTGCCGAAATAGCTCAACTGGTAGAGCAACTGACTTGTAATCAGTAGGTTTCGGGTTCGATTCCTGATTTCGGCACCATATTTTTGGAGAGGTAGCGAAGTGGTTAAACGCGACAGACTGTAAATCTGTTCTCTTTGAGTTCGATGGTTCGAATCCGTCTCTCTCCACCACTTTTTTATTGCCTCGTAGCCAAGTGGTAAGGCATCAGACTTTGACTCTGACATGCGCTAGTTCGAATCTAGCCGAGGCAGCCACTTAATATGATCTGTTAGCTCAGTTGGTAGAGCATTTGACTTTTAATCAAAGGGTCATGAGTTCGAATCTCATACAGGTCACCATGTTGCCTGAGTGGCGGAATTGGTAGACGCACAGGACTTAAAATCCTGCGAGAATCAACCCTCGTGCCGGTTCAAGTCCGGCCTCAGGCACCATTTAAAAATTACTAGTTAGGAATAGCTAGTTTTTTTGACAAATTGTATAAATTCTTTATAATAAAAGTATAAGTATTAAGATATTTCTATTAGGAGGGTTTGTATATGAAGAAAATATTAATTATATCTAGTAATAGTTTTTATAAAGAAATACCAAAGGTAAAAGAAAAATTAGAAGCAAAAGGATATAAAGTGTATTTAACTAATTCATATAAGAAATCTATTGGATGGGCATCATCAGAAAAGGAACATAAGAGTAATACATATAATAATTTAAAATCTAATAGAAGGAAGATTATTAATATTGATGCAGTTTTATGCTTAAATTTAGAAAAGAATGGTATTGATAATTATATTGGTGGGGCTACATTTATTAAGTTGTATGAAGCCTTTATGAATAAGAAAAAGATATTTTTATGGAATCCTATTCCTAAAGGTGTATTATATGGTGAAATATTAAACTTTTCTCCAAAAATAATAAATGGTGATTTAGATAAATTAAAATGATTGACATGTAATATTTTGTTGTGATATAATCATTTTGTCGCCTGATAAGGTGTTTGGAGGAATACCCAAGTCTGGTTGAAGGGACCGGTCTTGAAAACCGGAAGGTCGAGCAATCGGCGCAGGGGTTCGAATCCCTTTTCCTCCGCCATTTAAAATATATATCGCGGGGTAGAGCAGTCCGGTAGCTCGTTGGGCTCATAACCCGAAGGTCGCAGGTTCAAATCCTGTCCCCGCAACCAATGGTTCCATGGTGCAGCTGGTTAACACGTCTGCCTGTCACGCAGAAGATCGCGAGTTCGAGTCTCGTTGGAACCGCCATTTATGGCTCTGTAGCTCAGTTGGTAGAGCACAGGACTGAAAATCCTGGTGTCGACAGTTCAATCCTGTCCGGAGCCACCAGTATAGAACATTTTAATGCGTGCGTTTTGGTACGTGTGTCATGCGCTCGTAGCTCAGCTGGATAGAGTGTTTGGCTACGAACCAAAAGGTCGGGGGTTCGAATCCCTCCGAGCGCACCATTTTCGGGATGTGGCTCAACTTGGTAGAGCACTTGGTTTGGGACCAAGTGGTTGCAGGTTCAAATCCTGTCATCCCGACCATTTGAAATTTAAGACGATTATTCGTCTTTTTTTTTGATTATTATATATAGTAAAAAAATGATATAATAATATTGGTGATTTATATGAGAACAACTATTATGGAAGTAGATATTGATGAGTATAAAAATAATTTAACAAAAATACAAAAATATGTAGGTAATGATATTACTTTAATTCCTGTTATTAAAGCTAATGGTTATGGTACTTTTGTTAATCATCATAGTTTGGTTAATGATTTTAAGATAGTCGGAGTGGCTTTAGTTTCTGAAGGAATAATGTTAAGAGATAATGGTTATACTGGAGATATATTAGTTTTAAATCAACCTAGTATTGATGAAATTGATAATATTATAAAATATAATATTACTGTTGGATTAAGTGATTTATCTTTTCTAAATGAAATGATGAGAAGAGATAATACTTTTCATATACATATAGAAATTGATACTGGTATGGGCAGAACAGGTATTAGAGATTTAGAATTAGTAAATAGAATTAAAAATAGCAATAATATAATAGTAGATGGAATATATACTCATTTAAGTAGTGCAGATGAAGATCAAGAATTTACTAATAATCAGTTAGAATTATTTGATAAATTTGTTTCTGATATTAAGAGTATAATACCAAATATTAAATATATTCATGTTAGTGCTTCTAATGGTATTATTAATTATCCTAATAGTTATTATAATGCTGTTAGAGTTGGTATTATAATGTATGGATATGAATCATTTGATGGAGCATTTGAAAAAATTGATTTAAGACCTATATGCAAGTTAAAGAGTAAAATAACTTTCTTAAAAGAAGTGGATGAAAATACTCCTATTAGTTATAATCATACTTTTTATACTAAAAAGAAAAGTATTATTGCGACTATACCTATAGGATATGCAGATGGTTTAAAGAGACTTTTATCTAATAAGGGTAATGTAGTTATTAATAATAAATTATGTCCTATAGTTGGTAAAGTATGTATGGATTCTATAATGGTAGATGCTAGTGCAGTTGATAATGTTAAGATAAATGATGATGTTTATATATGGGATAATGATTTAATAAAAGTAGAAGATATTGCTAAAGATTGTAATACTATGAATTATGAGATAATTAGTACTATTAGTGACAGAGTACCTAGAATATTTATAGAAAGGAAGTGATTTAATGAACCAAGCTTCTTTGTTTGATGATAGAGAAAAAAATAATCCTTTAGCTAGTCGTATGAGACCAACTACATTAGATGAATTTATTGGTCAAGAAGATGTATTAGGTAAAGGAAAAATACTTAGAAACTTAATAGAGAATGATGAGATTACTTCTATGATATTATGGGGTCCTCCTGGAGTAGGTAAAACTACAATAGCGACTATTATTGCGGAAAAGACTAATTCTCATTTTGTTAATTTTAGTGCGGTTACTAGCGGTATAAAAGAAATTAAAGATGTGATGAATAAAGCAGAGGAAAATAGAAAAATGGGTGAGAAGACTGTTTTATTTATTGATGAAATTCATAGATTTAATAAAGCTCAACAAGATGCATTTTTACCATATGTAGAAAAAGGTTCTATTATATTGGTAGGAGCTACTACTGAGAATCCTTCTTTTCAAGTTAATTCTGCCTTAATGAGTCGTTGTAAAGTATTTGTATTAAATAGTTTAAGTATTGATAATCTTGTTGATATTATGAAAAATGCATTAAAAAGTCCTAAAGGATATGATAATCAAAAGATTATTATTGATGATGATATATTAAAGAAAATTGCTACTTTTGCGAATGGGGATGCTAGAACTTGTCTAAATACACTTGAATTGTGTATTACTAGTTCTCCTATAATTAAAGGTAAAAAAACTGTTACTTTAGATATTTTAGAACAATGTTTAAGTAATAAAGTATTATTATATGATAAAAATGGTGAAGAACATTATAATTTAATATCTGCGCTTCATAAGAGTATGAGAAATAGTGATGTAAATGCAGCAATATACTGGTTAGCTAGAATGTTAGAAGCAGGTGAAGATCCATTATATATTGCTCGTAGAGTAATAAGATTTTCTTCAGAAGATATAGGTTTAGCTGATCCAAATGCAATGAATATTGCAAATTCTGCATATGAATGTTGCCATAAGATAGGTATGCCAGAGTGTTCTGTTAATTTAACTGAAGCTGTTGTTTATATGTGTTTAGCTCCTAAAAGTAATGCGATGGAAATAGCCTATTTAAATGCAAAAAAAGATGCTTTAAATATGTTGAATGAACCTGTACCATTAAATATTAGAAATGCTCCTACTAAGTTAATGGAAGATTTAAATTATGGTAAGGGATATATATACGCTCATGATACTAAGGATAAAATAGCATCTTTACAGTGTATGCCAGATAATTTAGTAGGAAGAGAATACTATTATCCTACTAATCAAGGAAAAGAAATAAAATTTAAAGAAAGATATGAGTGGATTAAAAATTGGCATAAAAAGAATGATAAAAAATGAAAAATATAATACCAGTATTAATAATAATCAATATTATGATAATACTTGTATTATATTTTTTCTTGAATGAAAGTAGTATTCAGTTTAAAATATATATATAGATAGGATGTGACTATATGAATTATATTATTATAGGTTTATTAGTAGTTATTTTAATATTAGTAGTAATATCACTAACTAAAAATATAAATGAAAGTAATATTACAGAGAGACTTGGTAAATTAGAAGTTAGCATGACTAAAGAGTTGGGTGAGTTTAAGACTGATATTAATAAAAATTTAAATAGTGATTTTACTAAGTTAAATGAACAATTAGAAAGAAGACTTTTAGCAATCAATGATAAAGTTAATGAGAGACTTGATCAAAATTTTGAAAAGACTAATAAGACATTTATGAATGTAGTAGAAAGATTATCTAAGATAGATGAAGCACAGAAAAAGATAGAGAATTTATCTACTGATATAGTTAGTTTACAAAGTGTATTAACTGATAAAAAGACTAGAGGTATTTTTGGAGAAGTTAGTTTAAATAGTATATTATCTTCTATCTTTGGAGAAAAGAATGATAAGATATATCGTATTCAATATACTTTAAGTACTGGAGTTATTGCTGATTCTGTTTTATTTGCTCCACAACCTTTAGGTACTATATGTATAGATTCTAAATTTCCTTTAGAACATTATGAAATTATGGTAGATAAAAAGAAAAGTCAAGATGAGAGAGATAAAGCTGAAAAGATGTTTAAGATGGATATGAAAAAACATATAGATGCGATTAGTGATAAATATATTATTGCTGGAGAAACAACTGATCAAGCAATACTATTCTTACCAGCTGAAGCAATATTCGCTGAAGTTAATGCATATCATTCAGACATTATTAATTATGCATATAAAAAACATGTATGGATAACATCTCCAACTACTTTGATATCTACTCTTACTGTAATACAAATGATATTAAAGAATATGGAAAGAGATAAATACTCTAAGATTATACATGAAGAATTAAATAAATTAGGATTAGAATTCTCAAGATATAAAGAAAGATGGGATAAATTATCTAGAAGTATAGAAACAGTTAATAAAGATATACAAAATGTATCTATTACTACTGATAAAATATCTAAGAGATTTGAAGATATTAATAAAGTAGATGTTGATAAGTTATTAGAAAGTAATGAATCAAATGATTAATACAGAAAGTATTAGAAGTAAATTATCTTTGAAATATGATATAGATAATATTAGTAGTAACGATTTAGATAATATAATTGATATTAATATAAGTCCTGTTGATAATAATAATGTTAATCAAGTAGTAGATTTTAATGATTTAGACTATTTTAATAATCTTAGAAGATTAAAAATACAATATTGTTTTATAAATAGAGAAGTGTTAGAAAAGATAATTAAATTAGATAAATTGGAGTATATTAGTTTTATATTTTGTGAATTTGATAATAATATAGAAGATTTAATGAGAGAGATAAATATTAAGAATTTTACTATTAAAAAATCTATTAATTTTAGATTAGATTATTTAAATAATAAAATATATGATAAATTGATTATTAGTGATGAGAATATATATAATAAATTATTATTAAAAAGTAAAGTATTAGATATATCTCATTCTATAATAATTGATAGAGAAGTATTATTTGAATTAGATGTAGAAAGAATAGTTATTTCATATGATGAGTATAACAATAATAAAAATATATATGATAATTTAGAATATATAGTAGAAGTTAAATCTAAGGATGATTTAACTATAGATAAAATTATTAATAATTAAAAAAGAAGCAATTAATAATTAATTTTCATTGCTTCTTTTATTTTTTTCATTTGTTCAACTGCTTTTTCTTTTGCTTTATCAGTACCTTCATCTAGAATTTTAGATACAACTTCTGGATGTTCATCGTAATATTTTTTCTTTTCTCTTATAGGATCTAAGAATTCATTCATTTTCTCTATTAATTCTTTTTTACAAGCTACACATCCTCTGGATCCTTTTTTGCATTCTTCACAAATAGTTTTATTGTTTTCTTCATTATTTATTAGTTTGTGATAATAGTAAACCATACAGATATCTGGATTTGCAGGATCATCTTTTCTAATTTTACTTGGATCAGTTACTGCACTCATTACTTTTTTAGATATTGTTTCTTCATCATCTACTAAATATATGGCATTACCTAGAGATTTACCCATTTTTTCATCACCATCTAATCCTTTTATTCTTTTAGTTTCAGATAATAATGCTTCTGGTTCATTTAGAGTTTTTCCATATATATTATTAAATTTTCTTACTATTTCACGACATTGTTCTATTAATGGTTCTTGATCTTCTCCTACAGGGACTAATTCTCCATCAAAACATGTTATATCAGCAGCTTGAGATACTGGATATCCTAAGAAACCATAAGTAATAGATTCTCCATCATTACCAAATAATTCTTTCTTTTGAGCTATTTCTGTTTTTACAGTTGGATTTCTTTGTAGACGAGCAACTGTTACTAAATTAGAGTAGAATACTGTTAATTCTGCAATTTCAGGTATTCTTGATTGTATAAATATATGTACTTTTTTTGGATCTATTCCAATAGATAATAAATCTTTTACTATTTCAGTTGTATTTAATCTTATTTTTTCTGGATTAATAAAATTATCTGTCAATCCTTGTACATCAGCTATTTCTAAATAAAAGTCATAATCATCTTGTAATTTAATCCAATTAGAAGCTGCTCCAAAATAATGACCTAAATGTAGGTTTCCTGTTGGTCTAATTCCAGTTAAAATAGTTTTTTTCATAATAAACGCTCCTCATATACATTCTATCATTTTAATGATAATTTGACAAAGAATAAAATTTTTAGTATAATTATCTAGAAATCGATGAGGAAGAGAAGTAGAATAATCAATGTTTTTAAGAGAGTTCATGGTTGGTGAGAATGAATAAATATATTATTTGAATAACACTTCTGATGAGCATAAAGAAATTAAGTAGACTATGCCGGTGTTACATACCGTTACGAATGTAGAGGTTTGATGGAACCTGTGAGTGATTATAAGGATATAAATAAACTTTATAATAAATTGGGTGGTACCGCGGAATACTAGTTTTCGTCCCTTAGATTGATTTTTCAATTGGGATGTAAACTAGTATTTTTATTTTATATAAGGAGGGATTAATATGATAACTAAAGATATGTTGAAGAAGTACGCCAATCTTTTAATGTTTGATATGAATGAAGAAGAGTATGATACTTTAGAAGAAGAATTTAAAACTATTTTAAAACAAATGGATTATATAGGTAAAATTGATGGTATAGATAAAATAGAACCTATGACTTTTCCATTTGAGTTAGATAGTGCATCTTTAAGAGAGGACGAGGTAGGAGATTATCTTACTGTAGATGAAGTATTATCTAATACTAAACAAGAAGTAGATAACCAAGTAAAAGTACCAAAGGTGGTGGATAGTGATGTATAAGGGATTAAGTATAGATGAATTAAGGACTTTATTAGATGAAAAAAAAGTAACTGTAGAAGAATTATTTGATGAGACTATTAAAATGGCTAAGGATTATCAAAATGATTATAATTCATTTGTAACTATAGTAGATAAATGTTCTTATAAAGATAAAGATGGTATTTTGAATGGAATACCTTATTCATTAAAAGATAACTATTCTACTAGTAATATTTTAACTACTGCTTCTTCTAATATATTAAAAGATTATGTACCTGTTTATGATGCGACTATTTATAAGAAATTAAAAAAGAGTGGAGCTGTATTAATAGGAAAAACAACATTAGATGAGTTAGCAATGGGTGGTACAGGTACTACTGCGAATACTGGTTTAGTTAGAAACCCTTATGATAAAGATAGATTAATAGGAGGTAGTTCAGCTGGTAGTGCATCTAGTGTTGCATTAGGAATAACACCATTCTCAATTGGTAGTGATACGGGAGACTCTGTTAGAAAACCAGCTTCATTTGGTGGTTTAGTAGGATTTAAACCTACTTATGGTAGAATTTCTAGATATGGATTATTTGCTTTTGCTTCATCACTAGATCATGTCGCAATATTGTCTCGTAGTGTAAGAGATGCGGCAATAGTAACAGATGTATTAAAGGGAAAAGATCCATTAGATATGACTACTTTAGAAAATGATAAGTTGGTTTATGCTGATATGTTAGATGAATCAATTAAAGGTAAAAAATTATTCTATATAAAAGAAATTTGTGATATAGAAGAGTATAGCGAAGTAGATGAAGAATTAAAGTATACTTTGGGAGAGTTTTCTAAATTGATGAATAAGTTAAGAGATGAAGGATTTATTATAGAAGAAGTTTCAATTGATAAAAAATTGTTAGAAGCGATATATCCTGCATATATGACTATATCTTGTGCTGAAGCTACAAGCAATAACTCTAACCTTACTGGTATTCAATTTGGTCCAAGACCAAAAAATGTGAATGATGTGAATGAATTGATGTTTAAAGCAAGAACAGAAGGATTTAGTGAATTAATTAAGAGAAGATTTATATTAGGTAGTTACATATTGCAAAAAGAAAACCAAGAAAAATTATTCTTAAACGCAGGTAGAGTAAGAAGAATGATTGTGGATAAGATAAATGAATTATTTGAAAAATATGATGGTATGATTTTACCAGCTACTGGAGGAGTGGCACCTAGATTTGATGATACAAGTGAAAAATTATCAGATAGATATATGATATTAGAGAACCATATGGCTATTGCAAACTTTGGTGGAATGCCATCTATTACTATACCTTTTACTAAGTTAAATGATTTACCAATAGGAGTAAATATTACATGTAAAGCAAGGGAAGATGCTAAAACATTAACTATTGCGAAACATGTAGAAGATGTAACTGGATTAAAAGGAATATATAAGGAGGTGTAATAATGTATAAAGTAACAATTGGATTAGAAGTGCATTGTGAAGTAACTACAAATACTAAAAACTTTTCTAGTGCACCAAATAAATTTACGAAGTTTCCAAATGAACATGTCGCAACTGTAGATTTAGGATTACCTGGAATACTTCCAGTTGCGAATAAAGAAGCTTGTAGAAAATCTTTATTAACATCTATGGCATTACATTGTGAAACTCCTCAAAAAATCGTTTTTGATAGAAAAAACTATTATTATCCTGATTTACCTAAAGGATATCAAATAACTCAAAATACTAGACCTATGGGTATAAATGGGTATTTAGATATTTTAGTAGGAGATGAAGAAAAAAGAGTATTAATTCATGATCTACATCTTGAAGAAGATACTGCATCACTTGAACATAGAGGTAACTTTTCATTAATTGATTACAACAGAAGTGGGGTTCCTTTAATGGAAATAGTAACAGAACCATGTATTTCTAGTGCCGAAGAAGCGGTTACTTTCTTAGAAGATTTAAGAGATTTATTCTTATATTTAAAAGTTAGTGAAGCTAGAAGTGATTTAGGTGAAATGAGATGTGATGTGAATATATCTTTAAGCCCTGATGATACTTTAGGTACTAAAGTAGAAATGAAAAATATAAATGCTTTCTCAAGTGTAAAAGCGGCGATTGATTATGAAATAAAAAGACAAAGTGAGTTATTGGATAAGGGGGAAAAGATAGTACAAGAGACTAGAAGAATTGCGCCTGATGGAAAAACTTATTCAATGAGAGAGAAAGTAGATGCGCTAGATTATAAATATTTCTTAGAGCCAAATATTCCTGCGATTAAATTGGAAGATGATTATATAGAAGAAATAAGAAGTGAATTACCTGAGTTAAAACTTGATAGAGTAAAAAGATATATGGATTTAGGAATAGAAAAGGAAGATGCATATACATTATCTAAAAATAGAGATATTTCTGATTATTTTGATAAAGTTTTAGAAGGAGAAAAAGATGTAAAACTTGCGGTTAATTTTATGACTACAGCTATTATTTCTACTCTAAACAAGAAGGAAATATCTATCGATGAGTTGAGTTTGCAACCCTATGAGTTATCAGAATTAATTGGGCTAATTGAAAAGGATGAATTGAGTATAGATAATGGTAAAAAGATTTTATATGAGGCTATTGATAGTAAGATTAGTCCGATAGAATTAATTAATAAACAAAATATTAAACAAATAAATGATGACGATGAGTTATTAAAATTAATTAATGATTTGATGGATAAGAACAGTGAACAAGTAAGACAATATGTAGAAGAAGATAATATTCATATTATTAATTTCTTTATAGGTCAAGTAATGAAAGAATCTAATAGACAAGCAAATCCTAATAGAAGTAAAGAATTAATAAAAGAAGAATTAGAAAGGAGAAAATCAAATGAAAAATAAATATAGAGATCATTATTGTATAGATATTACTGATAGGACTATAGGTAAAGTAGTAAAGGTATCTGGTTTTGTTGAAAATATTAGGGATCATGGTGGAGTAATATTTTTAGATTTAAGAGATGCGACTACTACTTTACAAATTGTTAGTAATATAGATGGTATATTTGATGATATAACTAGAGAGTCTAGTGTTAGTATTAAAGGTAAAATTAGAAAAAGAAGTGAAGATGAGTATAATGATAGAATACCTACAGGTAAATTAGAATTAGTAATAGAAGATACAGATGATTTAGTAATATTAAATAAATCTAGAAATGTATTACCATTCGAAGTTATGACTTCTCATGAAGTAGGAGAAGATGTAAGGCTAAAATATAGGTATTTAGATATGAGAAACCCTAAAGTAAAAAGTAAGATTATGTTTAGAACAGAAGTTATTGATTTTATTAGATCATTAATGAAGAAGGAAGATTTCTTAGAAATAACTACTCCTATTTTAACTGCATCATCTCCTGAGGGGGCAAGAGACTTTATTGTACCTAGTAGAAAATATAAGGGTAAGTTTTATGCTTTGCCACAAGCTCCTCAACAATTTAAACAATTATTGATGTGTGGTGGATTTGATAAATATTTTCAAATAGCGCCTTGTTTTAGAGATGAAGATGCTAGAAGTGATAGAGTATATGGAGAGTTTTATCAATTAGATTTGGAAATGGCTTTTGCGGAAGAAGAAGATGTTTTAAAAGTAGGTAAAAAGATTTTCTATGATACTTTTAAGAAATTTAGTGATAAAAAGATTGATAAAGATTTTCCTATAATTTCATATAAAGATGCTATGGAAAAATATGGTACAGATAAACCTGATTTAAGAAACCCATTAGAGTTAATTGATTTAACTAGTGTGTTTGAAGAAACTAGTTTTAGGCCATTTAAAAAAGTACAAGTAGAAGGTATTGTAGTAGAAGATATTGCGGATAAATCTAACTCTTGGTTTAATGAATTAGTTGAGTATGCTGAGAGTATTGGAATGCCTGGTATTGGATATTTCAAAGTATTAGAAGATATGTCTTTCGCAGGACCAATAGATAAGTTTTTAACTGATGATGAGAGAGAAGATTTAATTAAAGTAGGTAAATTAAAACCTAATAGTGTAATATTCTTTATAGCGGATAGAAAAAATGCTTTTAAATATGCTTCTTTAATTAGAGATGAATTAGGTAGAAAATTAGATTTAATGGATCCAAATGAATTTAAATTTTGTATTATTAATGATTTCCCTATGTTTGAGTATTCAGATGAAGAAGATAAATATGAATTTATGCATAACCCATTCTCTTTACCACAATGTTCTATTGATGAAATAGATAAGATGGAAGTAGAAGATATTTTAGCTTATCAATATGATTTTGTTTGTAATGGAGTAGAGATGGCTAGTGGGGCTGTTAGAAACTATAATATTGATATGATGAAGAAAGTATTTAAAATAGCTGAATATGATGAAGCAGAAATTGAAAAAAGATTTGGAGCTTTATATGAAGCATTTTCTTATGGAGCGCCTCCACATGCTGGTATGGCTCCTGGAATTGATAGAATGTTAATGATGTTATTAGATGAAGATTCTATTAGAGAAACTATTGCATTTCCATTAAATTCAAATGGAGCAGATAGTTTAATGAATGCACCTAGTGATGTTACAGAACAACAATTAAGAGAGACCCATATTAAAGTTAGAGATTAAAAAAGGAATTTGAAAAAGTTCTTTTTTAGTAAGAAGGTAGATACTTAATTAGAGAATGTTCTAAATCAAATTAATCACAGTAACACATATGGACAGATTAATTGAATTAAATAATTAATTGTTGTACAGATTATTAAAATAAGGTATAATATTAGCGTTGGAGGGATAATATGGCTAATAAAAAAGAAATAGAAACAGGAGCAAAATCAATAAAAAAAGCTTCAAAAAATGAGAAACCATATTCTCATGAAGTAGTAATTAAAATAGATGGAGATGCTTGGACTAAGGCATTAGATGAAGTGTTTAAGAAAAAACAAAAAGATGCGAAAGTAGATGGATTTAGAAAAGGTAAAGTACCTAAAGATGTTTTCTTTAAACATTTTGGTAAAGAAAGTTTATATTTAGATGCAGCTGATTTGGTATTACAAGATGCTTATGATAAAGCTATGAAAGAATCTAAATTAGTACCTATTGTTAGACCTAGTGTTAATTTAAATGATATTAATGATGAATATGTAGAATTTACTTTTAAAATAACTACTAAACCAGAAGTAAAAATAAATAAATATAAAGGTATAAAAGTAGAAAAAGAAGATACTACAGTTACTAAAGAAGAAGTTGATCATGAAGTAGAACATTTACTTGAACATTATGCTGAATTAGCTACTAAAGAAGACGGAAAAGTAGAAAAGGGTAATATTGCGATTATTGACTTTGAAGGATTTAAAGATGGTAAAGCTTTTGAAGGTGGAAAAGGAGAAAATTATTCTTTAGAAATCGGCTCTAATACATTTATTCCTGGTTTTGAAGATGGAGTAATTGGAATGAAAACTGGAGAAGAAAAAGATATTAATTTAACTTTCCCAGAAGATTATGGTGCTAAGGATTTAGCAGGTAAAGATGTAGTGTTTAAAGTAAAAGTAAATGAAATTAAAGAAAGAATTAATAGAAAACTAGATGAAGAATTCTTTGAAGATTTAGGTATGGAAAATGTTACTAATGAAAAAGAATTAAGAGATTCAATTGAAAAGAGTTTAAAAGAACAAAAAGAATTAGATGCTGATAATAAGTATATTGATAGTATTATTACAGAAATATCTAAAAATGTAGAAGTAGATATTCCTGAAGAATTAGTAGAAGAAGAAGTAGATAGATTAAAACATAGAATGGAACATGAATTATCTCATCAAGGTATATCATTAGATATGTATTATCAATTTACTAATACTTCTGAAGAAGATTTAAATAATCAATTAGAAAAAGAGGCTTATGAAACTACTCTATATAGATTATTATTAGAAGAAATAAGAGAGTTAGAAAAAATAGAAGCAACTAAAGAAGAAATAGAAGAAGAAATTTCTAAATTAAAAGATCAATATAGAATGGAAGAGGCTCAAGTACTAGGGATGATTGGTGGAGAAGAAGCTGTCAAATATGAAGTTGAAATGAAGAAAACTTTAGATAAGTTAAAAGAATTAAATAAGTAATGTAAATGGAATCTAATTATAGGTTCCTTTTATTATTAAATCTATTTAATTTGAAATGATTATTTTTATGTGATAATATTTAATAGTAAAAGTAAGTTCAGAATATGATAATAATTGATATTTATTAGAACAATTTTGGGTGGTGAAATAGAAATGAGTAAATTAATTGTTATTTCTCCTAAAGGAGATTTTTTTGAAAGACCTATGGAAGAAAATTATCATCATGCTGAGGCATTAAAAGAATTTTTAGATGAACGAGATATTTCCTATAATGAATTAATAAATAATGGACATAAATTGTGTTTAGATTTATCAAGAGATGGTTATTGGATATTTAGAGCTAGTGATAGTGCTAGTATTATGTATATTGGTAAAGATATAACTCCTGAACAATTTGTTTGGTATTCAAATAATGTTGAATATATTGATCAATTGAATGTTATCTCCATTGCATCTTGGGAAAATCCTGAGTATGAAGTTGGTGGATACGATATAATTGAAGAAAGTAGTGTTGGAGTTAAATCTTTTAGAAAGAGGATTAATAATCTGGTTGTTGAGAAGAGCAAATCTAATGAAAAACTTAGTAAAAAATCACGATTTGGATTTTTTAGAAGATCAAAATAGTGTAAAAGAGTAATATTTTATTATTCTTTTTCTTTGAAAAATTGTATAATAAAAGTGGTGATGAATTATGAAAAGAAGTTTATTAGGAGTTACTACATTTACTCTAGTAGGATTGTATATACTACTATCTGTTATAGTATTGGGAGTTTGTTTGATATCTGGTATAAATATGATATATGGTATTGTAACATCTATAATTATTATTATATTACAATTTATCATATCTCCATTTATTACAGATTTAACTATGAGATGGTTTTATAAATGTGATTTTAATCATGAGATGCCAGAATATTTAACTAAATTTGTAAAAGAAGTTTGTGATAAATATAAAATGAAATATCCAAAGATTGGATATATAGATGATGGAGCACCCAATGCATTTACGTATGGACATACTAAGAATGATGCGAGAATTGTAGTTACTCGTGGTGATTTTGAATTATTAACAGAAGATGAAGTAAAAGCAGTAGTTGCGCATGAATTAGGGCATGCTACTCATTATGATATGTTATTTATGACAGTTGCTCAATTAGTACCTTTACTACTATATTTAGTATTTGAAGTATGTACTAAAACAGATACTGGTAATAGTAAAGATGATAAAGGTACTGCTATTATTGGAGTAGTTGCTTATGTTTTATATATAATAAGTCAATATATTGTATTATGGTTATCTAGAACTAGAGAATATTATGCAGATGAATTTTCTATTCAAGAAACTAAGAATCCAAATTCTTTAGCTAGTGCTTTAGTTAAGATAGGATTTGGTTTAGTATCTAATAGTGATTCAGAAGATGGTAAAGGAAGTAAGTATTCTACTAATAATATTGGGGCATTAGGATTATTTGATAAGAAAACATCTAAGTCTTTAGTAGTAATGACTAATAATAATAAAGATGATAAGACTGCGATTAAGAATGCGATGAAATGGGAAATGTGGAATCCATGGGCTTTCTTATATCAATTATCTTCTACTCATCCATTAATATCTAAGAGATTATTATTTATATCTAATTATTCAAAAGAATATGGACAAGAACCATATATAGTGTTTGATTTAAAGAAACCAGAAAGCTATGTGGATGATTTCTTCTTTGAAGTATTAATTAAATATTTACCTGGATTCTTCTTCTTAGTAACAATTGCTTTAGGAGTAGTTGGATTTGTAGTAGATGGCTTATCAATATTCTTAATGGTAGGAATCGGTTTACTATTAACTACATTATTTGCTTATATAGCATTTAAGAGAGCTCATAGAGGAGGATATCAAGATAAAACTGTAGAAGAATTATTAAGTGAAGTTAAAGTATCTGGAGTAACATCAATCTCTTGTACTTTAAAAGGGCAAATTATTGGTAGAGGAAATCCTGGATATATGTTTAATGAAGACTTTATGATTAGAGATAATACAGGTATTATATTTGCTGATTATAATACACCATTATGGATATTAAATAAAATATTCGCCATATTTAAAAATGGACAAAATATGGATAAAGAAGTAACACTAAGAGGATGGTATAGAAGAAGTCCTGTTCCATATGTAGAGATATATGATTTTGTAATAGATGATAAAAAACATAGAACTGGTATTTATACATTTAATATAGTTTTATATGTAATATTATTTATAATAAGTATTGCTTTAATACTATTAGGAATTATGTAATTTAAACTACACGGTTGTGTAGTTTTTTTGTAAATAGACAAATATATTTACAGGTAATATACAAGATATTAATCTAAAATGTTATAATTAATATAGAATATTATGGAGTAGTGTATGAAGATATTAAGTAGATTCAAACAACTTAAAAAAGATATTAAATTAGTAATTATTACTGTATTAATAATGTCTTGTATTGGAGTATATGCCACAGGTACATGTATAATAGCAGCAACTGCAGATGATGTAACATACAACAATACAACAGTTTCAGCTGCTCTAAATGATTTATATGAACTAACCCAAACATATTGCCCACCAGGGTATGAATGTAGACAATTAAATTTTGTAAGAGATTGCGATAATAATGTATTTCTTCCTACCATTCCAAATAACCTATCTGGACTGGCTAAAATAATGGCAGAGAATGCTTATTTAGATAATGGTAAAAGTGAATTTGTAACATCGTGTGAAGGAGTAAAGTTCAATAACATATCTTCTGATACAAATGGAAAAGGAATATATGAAATAGCTAGTACAAAAGATGATCCTTATCCAATATATTATTATCGTGGAGCAGTAGATAATAATAATGTTAAATTTGGAGGATTCTGTTGGAAAGCAATACGTTCAACAGATACAGGTGGAGTAAAATTAATATATAATGGAGAACCTGATTCTGATGGATATTGTACTAATACAACTGGAACTAGTACTCAAATTGGGACAAGTAAATTTAATTCAAGTTATGGTTCTCCATCAGATGTGGGGTATATGTATGGAACAAGATATACACTTTCTACTAAATCGTCTGCTCAATTAAATACACCATATGTATATGGTGGTGATGTAACATATTCTAACGGAACATATACATTAACAAATACAATGACATCTACTGGAACATGGACAAGTGACAATAATACCTTAAGTAACAATCATTATACTTGCTTCAGCACTGGAACATCTTGTAGTAGTGTATACTTTATATATTATACTTTATCATCTAAAGCATACTATATAATTTTAACAAATGGAAAAAAAGTTGAAGATGCTCTTGATGATATGTTAAATGCAAGTGATATTAATACAAATGATAGTGCTGCTAAAAGCACAATAGATAATTGGTATAGAAATAATTTACAAAGTTATACAAGTTATTTAGAAGATACGATATATTGTAATGAAAGAAGTATAGCTGATTTAGGTACATGGAATCCTAATGGAGGTAATCCATTTACTGATAACCCTTTAACATTTGGTTCTTATAAAAGATTGAGAATTGATTTTACCCCTACGTTAGATTGTAGTAGAGCTTTAGATAGCTTTACGGTTTCAAATATAAAAGGAAATGGAGCCTTAACATATCCAGTAGGATTAATAACAAGTGATGAAGTAATGTATGCTGGAGGACGTGAAAGTCAATCTAATAATACATATTATATGTATACTAATCAAATATATTGGACAGTTACTCCGGATTATTTCTATTATTCTCCCCAAGCTAGAATGGTTTACATTAATTCAACTGGTTCCATATACTACAATTTTTCTAGTAATGATGCTTACGGCCTTCGCCCG
>JAEEGI010011652.1_pt1 | contig 18950 bp, 16 predicted proteins | sample 8958751 | NCBI WGS metagenome assembly JAEEGI01 (sample SAMN16246545, study PRJNA631951) | gut metagenome | biome: gut microbiome; feature: rumen; material: KS-attached | host: Bos | place: Iran: Karaj | collected 2018-10 | reverse complement strand
AACGGGCGTACAGATAGAATGCAATAGCACTCTGAACGGCCCACACAAGCGTAACAATCTGGAAGTTGCTGAACTCCATGGGTACAGCAATGGCAAGGAATGAAATGGCCAGTGCCAGATGGGTATGGTAAGCCAATGGATTACCGCTGCGTTTGCGCCAGATGAGAGCGATAGAAGCCACATGGCACAAGGCAATGAATATACAGAATAGACCATCATTCCAGTGGGAAAAATAGTTACTGCAATCGATGTTGAAGAGCAGATAGATAAAACTATTGAAAACCAGCAGCGAAACGAGAATGCGGTTCTGACAGAGACTGGAGCCACTACGCAGCGTATGGGTGGCCGAGGCCATGAAAAGCAACAGATAGCACGTACTCAACGTAAACAAGATGCGTTGTGTGTGGTTATAGTTCTCATCATAATCTTTGCCAAACATGAGCAGCAGCGCCCAGGTGGCGACGCAAGCGATGATGGGCAGTTCACTCCAACGTTTAATCAGCGACAATGCCGTCATACCCAGGTTCAGTATAAGAATATAGCCGAATAAGGCCACCAAACTACCATTCTCGTTGCTGGCTATGAATGGCGCGATGAAGCCGCCGATAAGGGCGATGATGGCCAACTCGCGCTTGTCAGTGAAGTAGGCTAGGGCAGCCATCAGGATGGTCACACCTACTAGGATGCCGAAGGCCACTGTTGAGCCGAACAGATGGTAGTAGTGATAGGCTACTGCAGTGATCACATAGGCCAGACCGAAGGCACCACCCATGATAAGCGAACTGTAGGTGTGGTATTGTCGATGTAGCCGTGCGCCGATGCCCAGCATTACGACACTTACCACATAGCCCAAGATGGTACGTGTCACTTCAGTAATCCAGTTCTTGTCGATGGCATACTTGACAAAGAAACCGATACCGATGATGAATACAATGATACCAATCTTGCCAAACAAGTTCTCGCCGATAAACTTCTCAAAATTTCGGCCTTCGTGGGCGATAGGCTCTTGATTTACATCTTCCACGATTTGTTGCGGTTCCGACTCTGCGATTTGCTCGGAAACCTCCTCAGATTCCCATTGCTCAAGTGGCGGTGGAGTGGGCATGGGTCGTATGGGCTCAGGTTCGGGCACAGGCTCAGGTTCGGGCACAGGCTCAGGTTCGGGCACAGGCTCGGGTTCGGGCTCTGGTGCGATGGGAGTCTCTGCTACTACGTTGGGCAAGGGCGTTCCTAGGGTGGGGTGGTACACCTCGCTTGCGGCTGCCTGTTGCAGATAGGCTAGATGCTCGACACGTTGGCTCAGGTAGTCAACCTTCGAGTTCACATTACTCACTACAATAATCACATAGATTATCGCAGCCAATATGAGGAGTGCTAAAATTTCCATAGTCAGACGTTTTTTAAACTATAAATTCTTAATTTCCTCAGTCGCCCTCTTCAAGGCTGAAAATGCTCTCGACGGGTTTGCCAAAGGTGCGTGCAATTTTCATCGCTAGCACTGCCGATGGCACATATTTGCACGACTCGATAGCGTTGATGGTTTGGCGACTCACGCCCACGGCCTCGGCCAACTGTTGTTGTGTCATGCGCACGATGGCGCGATCAACTCTGATATTATTCGTCATCGTTCACATGTCTAAAGTGGTACAACTCATACTCAAACCTTATAATATACAGCAATGGGATGCCGAACAAGTATATCCAATTGAAGGTCACGAAATTGGCCCCATAAAGAAATAATGTGGCAACTAGGAGAAGAACCATGTTGAATTTGAGAGACCATACAAGCGACTTGGAGCGCAGGTGCTCGACATACTCGTCTTCATCGCTCTCACGCGAAAAGGCAATCAGTGCCATGGCGATGGTCAGACCCCAGACGATTAACTCATCAATCATGTTGTTGGTGATGAACTGAAACGCGGGCGAAAGACCGACGTCTGACTCGGTGCTCAATTCAGGGCCATTGAACAAGGCAATGACCTTACAAGGCAATGCTGGCAACAACATGTCATCAATCAGTAGGATTACACCCATGATGGCAAAGGGAACAAACAATGCCCAGCCAATCCGCTTGCACACCATCGGAAATAGATAATTGCTGTTCATATACTTCTGTGATTTTAAAGTGATGTAAAGTTTAACGCAACAAAGGTAAGGTAAACTTTACATTTTGGCAAATAAACATGATATGATTTAACAAAATTTAAATCTTAAATAAAAAAGTAACTATTCAGCGATTTCATTGAAGATGAATGATGCTTCGAAGAAGCTATTTGTGTTGAAGACCATGCAAGCACCTCGAAGAGGTGCGCAGCTTGGTCATAGGAATATGCAGTAAAAGTGCCTCGAAGAGGAACTTTGCTTGCCAACATAATTGCTACATAAAGTTCCTCTTCGAGGCACTTTGTGCTTTGCTTGCAATTTTTGTTATATATGCGTAGAGCTAACTTCTTGTCGAGCGCATCACAGGGTGACCTTGTCTTTCGCCAAGGTTTGGCTCTTGCAGTACTCGCACAGGTCCCATTTGTTGGTAAAGTTGGGTTTGCCGTTGGCATCCTCCATGATGCACTTGGGGTCATCATTGGGACAGTGTGAGTAGTCGTAACGTGTGTGGATGTACTCGTGTAGAACTGTCTTCCACAATTGCTTGCGGTTCTTCACCCTGAAAGATGACACCACGCAAGCGTCGCCAGGGATGAGGCTCAACCCTTGCACACCCCAATCGGCATGTTGCTTGTATGGCAAACTGATGTCCTTGTGCGTTAGACCAATGTAGATGTTGTGCTCGTCTGCATCTTTCTGCAGATACTTCACAATTTTATCGGCACGGTAGCGTGTCTTTGTATCGTTCATTAGGTCGGGTGTCAACTTGCGCCGTTGCGCAATTTCTATCGCCTCGTTCAGGTTCTGTGTGCTCTTGAAATATACCAAAAGGTCTTTCTGAACTAGTTGCGTTTCAGCATCAGAGAAGTCATCAAACGGTGTTAACCAAATGGTCAGCGGAGGGCAGGTGCAAAGGACGTTATCATTCTCATCTAGGGCTGGTTTGTTGTTACACGACCATAGCAGAGCTGCCAAGCTCAATAAATAAATAATCTTTTTCATGTTTGTTCTATGCTTTTGTACAATCATATCTTTTCGGCCTCAAGGTAACCTGGTCCGATGATCAATAATTTGCAGTTCCGTAGCCTTTGATTTAACATTTCTAACTTAATATTTGTTTATTTAACGCGGTGGCTCTTGGTGGATTTGCGGTGAATGTGATACCTTTGCAACGATTTTTCGCGAATGGTTCGCGAAGACAACTTTTTCACCATAATTGAAATGAGCGAAACTGTAAATATCCGCGAGTTGAACGACCTGATTGCAAGTCGTAGCAACTTCGTGAACATGATTAAGCAGGGTATGGACACCACCATCGTGGGACAAAAGCATCTCGTTGATTCACTGCTGATTGCATTGCTTGCCAATGGGCACGTCCTGCTCGAAGGTGTCCCAGGACTCGCCAAGACGCTGGCCATCAAGACGCTGGCGGGGCTGATTGACGCGCGCTTCAGCCGCATCCAGTTCACCCCCGATTTGCTGCCGGCCGACGTCGTCGGTACCATGGTCTACAGCATGCAGAAGGAGCGCTTTGAGGTAAAGAAAGGCCCGGTGTTTGCCAACTTTATCCTCGCCGACGAGATCAACCGTGCCCCGGCCAAGGTGCAGAGCGCGTTGCTCGAGGCCATGCAGGAGCGTCAGGTGACCATCGGAGAGCAGACATTCGCACTCGACGACCCCTTCCTGGTGCTGGCCACGCAGAACCCCATCGAGCAGGAGGGTACCTACCCGCTGCCCGAGGCACAGGTCGACCGCTTCCTCATGAAGGTGGTCATTGGCTATCCCAGCAAGGCCGAGGAGACCGAAATCATCAAGATGAACATCGCCCCCGAGCCTCGCAAGGTCAATGCACTCGTCACGCCTGCCGACATTGTGGACACGCGCCGTGTGGTGCAGCAAATCTATATTGACGAGAAGATTGAACGCTACATCGTCGACATCGTCTTCGCCACCCGTTTCCCTGTGGACTATGGCATGAAGGATTTGCAGAGCATGATCTCGTTCGGGTCATCGCCACGTGCCAGCATCAGCATGGCGCTGGCAGCACGCGCCTACGCCTTCCTCAAGGGACGTGGCTACGTCATTCCCGAGGATGTGCGAGCCGTGTGCCACGACGTGATGCGTCACCGTTTGGGACTCAGCTATGAGGCCGAGGCAAACAACATCACTGCCGACGAGATTATCAGCAACATCCTAGACAAAATCGCAGTACCCTGATTTAGTAGTTAAAGGGAGTTAAGTAGATTCTCTAAACTCTAATCTCTACCAGCCGAAGGCGGTCCACCTGCGCGACAGCGCGGTCTACTAGCGAAGCGATCTACCAGCGCAACAGCGCGGTCTACCAGCGAAGCGATCTACCAGCGCGATAGCGCGGTCTACCAGCCGAAGGCGGTCTAAAATCTAAAATGGAACGCAACGAACTGCTGAAGAAAGTACGCAAGATTGAAATCAAGGCCAAGGGACTCTCGCAGAACATCTTTGCGGGCGAGTACCACTCGGCCTTCAAGGGGCGTGGTATGACGTTCAGCGAAGTGCGCGAGTACCAGTATGGTGATGACGTGCGTGACATCGACTGGAATGTCACTGCGCGATACAATAAACCATATGTTAAGGTATATGAGGAAGAGCGCGAACTCACAGTGATGCTCTTGGTTGACGTCAGCGGTAGCCGAGACTTTGGTGCCGTGGGAGAGACCAAACGCGAGGTGATGGCCGAGGTGGCCGCCACACTGGCCTTCAGCGCCATCCAGAACAACGACAAGGTGGGTGTCATCTTCTTTACCGACCGCATTGAGAAGTTCATACCGCCCAAGAAGGGACGCAAGCACATCCTGCTTGTGATCCGAGAGTTGCTCGACTTCACCCCGCAGAGCACCGGCACCGACATCAACCAGGCCCTGGAGTACATGACCAGCGCGTTAAAGAAGCGCTGCACCACTTTCCTGGTAAGCGACTTTATCGACACGCACGACTACTACAAGGCCATGTCGATAGCCAACCACAAACACGACTTGATTGCCATCCAGGTCTACGACAAGCGTGAGGCGCAACTGCCCGATGTGGGACTGATGCGTGTGCTTGACGCCGAACGTGGCAATGTGCGTTGGGTTGACACCAGCAGCCGCCGGGTGCGACAAGCCTACGGACGCTGGTGGTATGACCGTCAGCAAGCCCTCGCCGACACCGTGCAGCGCTGCAAGGTTGACCTAGCCACCGTCGCCACCGACGAGGACTATGTGCGCTCGCTGATGGCACTGTTTAAACAAAGAGGTTAATCATCATGAGATTTTGTAGAAATATCGCATTGCTGGTTGCCGCCCTGCTGTGGCTGGGCGGCGTTGCTGGCAATGTCACTATCAAGGCAAAGCTTGACTCGGCACGCCTGCTCATGGGACGCACCACCGCCCTGCACCTCGAGATTGTACAGGACCGTGGCACCCGAGGCGCGCTGGCGTTGGAAAAGAGCGACACGCTCACCAGCATGGTCGAGATTGCCGACAAGCCCAAGGCCGACACTACCGCGCTTGACAACAATCGCGAGCAGATCAGCCGCGACCTCATTCTGCAGGCGTTTGACTCGGGACTTTATGTCCTGCCGCCCATCGCCTACATCGTGGGGCACGACACCGTCCAGAGCGACCCGCTCAGCCTCAAGGTCATTCCCGTGCCTGTCGACACAACCCAGGACATCATCGACATCAAGCCTGTCGAGGGAGTGCCATTCCGCTTGCTCGACTGGGTGCCCGACTGGATGGCCGACTACTGGTGGGCCTGGTTGTTGGGGCTGCTGCTCATTGCCGGGGCGCTATTTTATTACTTCAAGTGGTACCGCCACGGCCGCAACCCCTTGAGACCCGAGAAGAAGCGACTCCCGCCCTACGAGGAGGCGATGCTTAACCTCGAGGCACTCAAGCAAAGGCAACTATGGCAAAACGGGCAGGAGAAAGAGTATTTCACTGGCCTGACCGACATCTTGCGTGTCTATATTGACCGCCGTTTCGGAATCAATGCCGTCGAGATGACCAGTACCCAGATTGTTGCTACCCTCAAGGAGCGTGGTGAGATGCGTGCCGTCAACGAGCAGCTGACCATGATTCTCGAGATGGCCGATATCGTCAAGTTTGCCGCCGTGCGACCCCTTGCCGACGACAATGAACTGGCTTATCAGCGTGCAGTCAACTTCGTCGAGGAGACCAAGCCCGTTGTGGAGACTCCCGAGCAGCAGAAGGAGGTGAAGCCATGATGCAGATGTTACATCCAGGTTGGCTGTGGCTGTTCTTGCTATATATCCCGCTCATCGCGTGGTATGTTTACAACCATCGCACCGCGCACCCCACGATGCGCATGAGCACCACCGAGGCCTTTGACCGCTTGCCAGCCAGTTGGCGCGGATGGCTCACGCATTTGGTCTTTACCCTGCGACTGTTGGCACTTGGCTGCCTCATCATCATCCTGTGCCGCCCCCAGACCCATGACTCTTGGTCCACAAGCGATGTTGAGGGTACCGACATTGTCGTGGCAATGGATGTGTCCACCTCGATGCTTGCCAAGGACTTCAGCCCCAACCGCATGGAGTCGGCCAAGAAGGTCGCAACGCAGTTTGTCGCAGGCCGAGAGCATGACAACATCGGACTCGTGCTATTTGCCGGTGAGAGTTTCACCCAAGTGCCCATGACGATGGACAACGCCACGCTGGTCAACGCTATCGGGCAAATCAAGATGGGGTTGCTGGAGGACGGCACCGCCATTGGCGACGGCATTGCCACCAGCATCAACCGCATCAAGGACGGCAAGGCCAAGAGCAAGAGCATCATCTTGCTCACCGATGGCTCGAACAACACGGGTGTTGTCGCACCGCTAACCGCAGCGCAGATTGCACACAAGTATGGTATCAAGATCTACACTATCGGTGTGGGCAGCAATGGCAATGCTCCCTATCCCGTGGCCATTGACTTTGCTGGCAATATCCAGTACCAGACAATGCCCGTGGTCATCGACGAGGCGACCTTGCAGAAGATTGCTGCCACAACCGGCGGAAAATACTTCAGGGCCACCAGTGGAAAGGTGCTACAACAAGTTTTCAAGGAGATTGACTCGCTCGAAAAGACCCACATGGACGTTCAGCGATTTAGCCACACCGAGGATAATTACATCCCCTGGGCCATCGCGTTGCTCATCCTGTTACTCCTCGCAGCCGTCATCGACTACACTCTCCTCCGCCATATCCCATAGCGGCCTCAACGAGTAAAAACGATCTATCAGCGCGCAGCGCGGTCTAAAATATTAAATAAAGTGTTCACATTTGCTAATCCACAATATCTCTATCTGTTGCTGCTATTGCCAGGGGTTGTGCTGCTCTTTTGGGCGGCCAGGCGCAACCGGCGCAAGCAGCTCAAGGCATTCGGGCGAGAACGCATGGTCAACGAGCTCATGCCCGATGTGTCATCTATAAAGCCTTGGCTGAAACTCAGCCTCGAACTATTGCTGATTGCCCTAGCCATCATCATCCTGGCACGGCCCAGGGCAGGGTCAAGTAAGACCACCGGCAAGGTGCATGGAATCGAAGTGATGGTTGCCATGGATATTTCCAACTCCATGAACGCCAGTAGCACCGACAATCCACAGGATATCAGCCGACTGCAGAGAGCCAAACTCATCGTGCAAAAGATGATGGATTCCTTTGACAACGACAAGGTCGGCCTTATCGTTTTTGCTGGCAATGCTTATATGCAGATGCCCATGACCAGTGACGTGAGTTCGGCTAAACTATTCCTGAGCAACATCAGCACCAACATGGCGCCCACCCAAGGCACTGCCATTGGATCGGCCATTGCTATGGCTACGCAGTCGTTCTCACCCAGCAAGAAGTCGCAGAAGACCATAGTCGTCATCACCGATGGAGAGAACTTTGAGGACGATGCTACCAGTGCCGCACACCAGGCTCAGAAGCAAGGTATGCAGGTTAATGTCATAGGCGTGGGCAGCACCCACGGTGCCCCCATTCCCATGCCCGAGGGAGGATATCTCACCGACGATGCTGGCCAGCCAGTCACTACTTTCCTAAACGAGAAGATGGCGCAGGAGATTGCCCAGGCGGGCAAGGGTGTATATATTAACGGTGCTGCCAACGATGCCGTCGAGACCTTGCACGAGACCCTTGACAAGTTGGCACGAACCGATCTCGAGTCAATCACCTATACCAAGCACGACGAGCAGTTCCCCGTCTTTGCAGCTCTCACTTGTGTGCTGCTCATAGCACTCATCCTCTGGACCGAGCGTCAGAGCCCATGGCTGCAGAAGTACAACTTTTTCACGCGCAAACAGGTACAATCATGATTAAGCGATTCATTATCATATTCTTGCTGAGCCTCACCGTCACTACTACCGTTTGGGCGGTCGATGACCAGCAGCCCGTCACGGTCAAGAAAGAGCGTAACCACATTCGTGCAGGCAACAAACTCTTCCACAACAAGCGTTATGCCGAGGCCGAGGTGGAGTATCGCAAAGCGTTGCAAGTGGCACCCCAGTCGGCTATCGCACAGTTCAACTTAGCTACCACACTGCTCAAGCAGGGTGGGGGAGCCGCCTCGCAAGACGATAAGAACAACCCTGTCAATCAGGCAGCGGGCATCCTTGCCGACCTGGCCCAGCATGCACCCAACAAGTCGCTGCGCTCCAAGGCAAACTATGACTTGGGCAATCTAGCCTACGCCAGTCAGGACTATGGCAAGGCGGTGGAGCTCTACAAGCAGGCGCTGCGCGAGGATCCTGCCGATGATCAGGCGCGCTATAACCTGCGCCTAGCCCAGCTCAAGCTAAAGCAACAACAGCAACAACAACAGAACAAGGACAAAAACCAAGACAAGGATAAGGACAAGAAGGATCAAGACAAGAAAGATCAAGATAAAAAAGATCAGGATAAGAAAGATCAAGACAAGCAGAACCAAGACAAGCAGAACCAAGACAAGCAAAACCAAGATCAGCAGAAACAGCAACCACAGCAACAGCAAGGTGGCATGAGCCAGCAGAATGCCGAGCAGGTGCTCAAGACCATGCAGAATCAGGAAAACGCCACCCAGCAGCGCATCAATGCTGAGCGTGCACAGCAAGAACGGCGCGAGCGAGCACGCACCAACCGTAAATGGTAACAAACATGAACAAGTTTCTCTATACTTTTTTATTTATCTGTTGTGCTGTGATGGCGCACGCCACGGTGTCATTCACCGTGCAGGCACCCAGGCAGGTCAACGAAGGAAGCAAGTTCAATGTGACCTTCGTTCTCAAGAATGCCGAGGGCTCCGGGTTTGTCGCGCCTGACATCCCCGGCGCAACCAAGCTCTACGGCCCCGCACTATCCACCAGCTACAACCAAACGTGGGTCAATGGCAAGTCGAGCAGCTCGTCGTCACAAGAGTACACGATGATTTACAAGGCCACGCGCCAGGGGCGACTCAATGTGGGGGCGGCATCGGTCGATGTGGGTGGAAAGCGCATGAGCACCAAGCCTTTTACCATCGATGTGCTGCCGCCCGACAAGGCAGCCAACAACAGGCCCCGTTCGCTGCAAGAAGACCAGCAGCAACACGAGCGCCGTGGCGTGCAGTATGACGACCCCATCACCCAGAGTGCTGACAAGGCTGTCACAGGCAATGACATCTTTGTGCGTATCGAGATGTCCAAGCCCCGCGTATATGAGCAGCAGGCCGTGGTCTGTACCATCAAGCTCTACACCAAGTACCAAGTCTCACAGTTCATCCCCACGCTGCAGCCATCGTTTGACGGTTTCCTCATCGAGGAAATTCCCATGCAGCCTAGCCTGAACAATGTCGAGACCCACAATGGCCAGCAATATATGGTCGCCGTGCTCAAGAAGTGCCTCCTCTACCCGCAGCAGTCGGGCAAACTAACTATCACGTCGGGAAACTATGATGTCAATGTGGTTCAGTACGAGAATTACCGCACCATCTTTGGCACGCTCTCGCAACCCGTCGAGAAGAAGTTGGTGGTCAAGTCCAATACCGCCACGGTCAACATCTTGCCATTGCCCGAACCCAAACCCGCTGACTTCACAGGGGCTGTGGGGCGTTTCACCGTGGCTACCAGCATCAATCCCACGCCACTCAAGACCTATCAGGCGGCAACCTACAGCTATGTCATCACCGGCACGGGTAACCTCAAATACATCAAGGCTCCCGAGATTGCATTCCCCAAGGAGATGGACGTGTACGACCCCAAGACCAATGTGCGCGTCAATCCCGGTGCTGGCGATATGAGCGGTTCGGTGCAGATTGACTTCCCATTTATCCCGCAGTTTGCTGGCGAGTTCAAGATTCCCGCTAGCAAGTTTACCTTCTTCAATCCTGAGACCGAGAAGTACGAGTCGATTCCTGTGCCCGAGCAGCCACTGGCTGTCGCCAAGGGCGAGGGAGCGCCCAGCAATCACTATCGCTTGCAGAACATGGACATCCGCCATCTCCACGAGGGCGACCTTCATTTGACTACCAAGCAGTCGTTCCTCATCGACAATTGGGGCTATTGGCTTGGTTTCGTACTGCCTGCATTACTTATGGCGGCACTCCTGCTTTATTACCGTAAGCAGCTGCGCGAGCGAGCCGACGTGCGACTCATGCGCACCAAGCGAGCCAGCAAGGTGGCACAACGACGGCTCAAACAGGCGCGTGCCTCGATGGCTAAGGGCGATCGCAACGCCTTCTATGCCGACATGCTTGCAGCTATGTGGGGATATCTTAGCGACAAGCTCTCTATCCCCGTCTCTGAGCTTGACAAGGAAAACATCCAGACCGAACTCGCCAACTATGGCGTGGACGATGACTTGCAGCAGGCAACGCTTGCCATCCTCGACAAGTGCGAGTTTGCACAGTATGCACCCGAACTGGCGGGAGCTGACATGGCACCCGTACTCGACGAGGCGGCATCGCTCATCGACCGGCTGGAGAATGTGAAACGTGCTAAAACCCAACCAGCATGACAAAGCGTATCATCATCCTCATCACTATGGCACTCATGGGCATGACCATGCTCATGGCGGCACCAGCGACGGGCGACAAGGCTGCAGAGGCCTATAACAAGGAACTGTATCAGAAAGCCCTGGAGATTTATCTGGTCGATGCAAAAGCCGGTCGCACTTCGGCCGACCTCTATTATAATATTGGTAACACTTACTATCGTCTCAAGGACAATGCGCGCGCTATACTCTACTATGAGAAGGCGCTGCGCCTTGACCCCGGTTGCAGTGATGCCCGTTACAACCTAGAGTTTGTGCGCTCGCGTGCAGGCATCGACGAGGACCAGGGTGCCAACATTTTCAGCATCTGGATGCAGCAGGCCATGAGCCGCCTGTCGAGCAATACTTGGGCAGTGATTGCCTTGCTTGCTTTCTTGCTGACGCTGGCGGCCATCGCCATTTACATCTTCATGGATGCCGTGGCATGGCGCAAGGTGGGCTTCTTTGGAGCCATTGTTGCCCTGGTAATTACCATCGTGGCACTGGTGTGCGCCTGGCAGATGCACGACCGTGCCATCAACCACAACGAGGCCATCGTCATCGCCACGCCTGCAGCACTGAGCACCTCGCCGCGACTCCCTAAAGACAAGACCGAGGTGGCGTTTGAACTGGCCGCTGGCTACAAGGTAACCATCACCGACAAGGTCAAGACAGCAGGCACCCTGTGGTATCATGTTGAGACTGCCAATCGTCGGCAGGCATGGATCAAGGCCCAGGACCTCGAGGTTATTTAAAATGAAGCAAAGATTCACAAAATAGGACATCGGCGTGCAGCTTTGTCACCAGATGTGCCATTCTCCATTAAATCAAAGTGCTAGAATATCTCAACTCAATCGACCAACAAGCGCTCGTCGCCATCAACAGTTGGCATGCACCATATTTCGACCAGTTCATGTGGTGCATCACGAGCAAGCTCTCCTGGATGCTCATCCTCGTCGCCTTGCTCGTCACGCTCAGGCGCGACTGGCGGCAACTATTGTTTGTCGTCGCTGCCATCTTGTTCACCATCCTCATCTCTGACCAAATCTCGTCGGGACTCATCAAGCACACCGTTGAACGCTTGCGACCCTCGCACAACCCCGACTTGGCAGCGACGCTGCATCTGGTTAACGGCTACACGGGTGGCCTCTACGGATTCACCTCGAGCCATGCAGCCAACTCGTTCAGCGTGGCGATGGTGGTAAGCCTGATGTACCGTTACCGCCGTGTTATGGCGGCACTGATGTTCTATGCCATCTTGCAATGCTACAGCCGCATGTATCTAGGCGTGCACTATCCAGGCGACATCATCGGCGGCACCATTATCGGACTCCTTGTGGGCTGGCTCTGCTACCGCCTGTGGCAATGGGCCGAGCAACGATGGATGCACTGCTATGACCCGCTCTTTTCACGCCACGATGCCACCATCATGGCATCCAGCGTCTATATCACCGTCGCAGCCCTAGCCATCCTGGCCATTTTTATCTAAAAAAATTAGCAATAAATGCGCATTATTACTTTTAACCAACTACGAGAAATCAAGAACCAGCTCCCTGAGGGCTCTACTCATGTCATCGCCGACAAACTGAACGTCGACGTGCAAACCGTACGCAACTACTTTGGAGGAACCGACTATGATGAAGGTCTAACCATGGGCATACACATCGAACCCGGCCCCGATGGCGGATATGTCACCCTCGATGACCCAAAAATCCTCGACATGGCCATCGAAATCCTTGAAGAAGCCGGCCTACGGTGAAAACAATACGACAAACCAGATCCTGGCTCGCCATGGCGCTCTTCGCCACGGTGATTCTGTTGCTTGTCTCAACCGATTCGTGGACGCATTGCCTCTATGACCACCATGACAGTGCCACATTCTTCGCTAGCGGAAAGGCGTGGATGAGCGGCATGGTGCCCTATGTCGACTTCAGCGACAGCAAGGGACCATTGTTATGGCTCATCTACGGCATGGGCTACCTGATATCGCCACGCACTGTCCACGGGGTGTTGTTGCTTACCTGCTTCTGCTACGCCTTCATCTTTTGGTGGCTTTTCAAGACTGCACGCATCTATCTCAAGAATGATCGCTTGGCGGCATTGGCGTCGATGACGACGGCCATCTCCATCTTCTACCCCGTGGTGCGCTACGAGACGCGTGCCGAGGACTTCGCGCTCTTCTTCATGGTATGGGTTCTCTATCATGTCTGCCGTTTGTTGCATGACAACGAGGTTGATGCGCGGCGGCAAGCCATCCGTGCTTCCATTGTCCTGGGCATCGGCATGGCGGCGACATTGCTCATCAAGTACAATGCCATGGCAATCTTGGGCGTGATGGCACTGTTTGTGCTGCATTACGCATGGCGCTATCACACGGGGCTGTGGCGCGCGCTGGGATGGATGGCACTCTCATCTGCCCTGTTCCTGGCACCATTTGTCGTCTATATGCTGGCGATGGGTTGCCTCGATGACTTCATCCGCGAGTATTTCGTGACCAATGTCGAAGTGCTCGCTCACCAGCATGCCCACATGCGGCACCCCATCTTTATGCTCATTGGCCACCGCTACACCATGGGCATATACCTGCTCGTCAACGCTCTCTCGGCGCTAGCGGCGGCATGGCTGTCGCCGCGTTACCGCGCTTTTATCTTCGTGACATTCCTCGCAACCCTCTTTCTTGCCGTCGCCAACGCCTTTTGGCTCTACTACTATGCCATCTGCGCACCGTTTATGCTGTTCGGCGTTGTGGTCATGTTGCAATATTTTCAAGTGGAAGGGAAGTTCTCATTATGCATGACGCATTGTGCATTATGCATTACTATCATCCTTGCAATGCACCTTGCCTATGGTGGCAGTTGGTGGTTCAACGGCAAGGCCGAGCAGCGAGCCTTTGACGACTACGCAACAATGATTTCGCGGGTCGAGAAGCCCCGTATCATCTATTACAACATGCATGGTGCAGCATTTGGCATCCCAGCGCAGAGCCTACCAGGATGCAAGTATTGGGTCTCGCAGAGTGGGGCCACAGTAGCCATGTACGAGAACCAGTTAGAGGCCATCAAGAACCACGATGCCGACTTTGTCTTTAGCCTCAAGTCTAACGACAATCCAGCCTTGCTCCAATCCTCTGGCTATCAATGCCACCCCAACACCTCAGCCCTGCCCATGGTGCTCTACAGCATCACCAGCCGCTAGATACACACACCCTCCATATTCTGGGTTACGATACATTTCCCATTTCGTGGCCTCACGATCTCTTCCCCACATGTGCATCGGGATAAACGTTGCCACGCGCACCGCCTTGAGAAACTCGCGAGCCCCATACGCCCAGTCACCCCCGATGTTTGGCACCACGGGCATCATCGCCAGGTCAATCTGCGGTGAGTAGGCCACAATCTTGTCAAGAATCACATGGAAATCGCCTTTGGCCTTGCGCACAGCAGCCGCATCCTGCTCCTCGCTGAAGTGCCAGCAGGTATAATCGCCCGCATGGAAAATACGCTGCCCGTCCACATCGACCAAGAAACTCACACCCACATCGGTCGAGTCAAACGTGTGCACGCTCACCCTGCCGTCGCCCCAGTCCTCGTCGTGGTGCAGGAAAGTGACGGGTAGTGCTGCCAGGTCAATACTCCGTTTCAGTTTGCGGCGGCACTCATTGGCAATGACATATTGCGCAACCCCATAGCGCGACTGCCACTCAAAAATCTCAGGGTTCAGGTGGTCACGATGGCTGTGCGACACAAACACATAGAGCCTCTTTGCACGGCTCAAGATACCGTCCAGCACTCCTGCTGGATCAATATAGTAGTCAAACACGAGCGTTACATCGCCTGTCTCCACAGCCATTCCGCTATGTCCAATACAAGTAATCGTCATCTCCTGCAAAGGTACGAACAATCCCACACAAATCAATGGGTCTGGCGCAGATAATCGTGCCAGACCCATCATTTTTGTTGATCACACTTCACGCAGATTACGCAGATTTTGCGTCGGCTCGGCTGTGAGTTACTGGGCGAGTGGATTGCCCAATACCAGGCGCAGACCCTTCATATTAAGCATGTAGGTATAGCTATTAACTACATCTTGCCAATACCGGGCACAAGCCTCGCAAAAATCAGCCCCCCAGCCAGCGTCACCACCTCGCACGATGCGGTAGTCATAACTGCTGGAAGTCTCGGGAGTGGGGCCCGTGGGGTCGGTTTGCGGCTCATCGGTGTAATGATCAAGCAATAAGTCTTGGCACCACTCCATCACGTTACCGCTCATGTCGTATATGCCTAGTTCGTTTGGTGCTTTGGTTGCCACAGGATGGATAACATAGGAGGAATTTCCATCGTACCATGCCACATCATCCACATTGTTGCTGCCGGAATACAAGTATCCCCTGCTTTTTTTGCCGCCACGGGCCGCATACTCCCACTCGGCCTCGGTGGGCATACGGAAGGTCTTGCCGGTGAGTTCGTTGAGTTGGGTGATGAAATTCTGGCAATCATACCAACTAATATAGTCTATCGGCAGTAGTGGATTGTCTTCTTTAATGGCATTGGGTTTGCTGCCCATCACAGCCTGCCACAACTCCTGCGTGACCTCGGTCTCGCCGATGCTGAAGTCGCTCAATGTTACCTGATGTATAGGGCTGGAGCTGTAACTGGAGCCGTCACCCATCATGAACGTGCCGCCCTCCACATCAATCATCTTGAACTTCACGCCATTGACGGTATATTCGGTGGACGTTGCTGCAACCTTGCCCAGCATGATATTGATCACCGCGTTCACATCGGAGATGTCCTCAGTACCATCATGGGTCACATCACCAGCCTCGGTTGGCGAGGTTTTGCCCAGCATCATGTTGATGACGGCATTCACGTCGGCGATGTCCACCTGGCCATCGCCGTTCAAGTCACCTGGGATGGTGGGAGGTGGAGTGGGAGCGCCTACCTCCACAGCCGAGTAGTTGTTTTGTTTATTAGTACTTACAAACAATATGTTATTCACATAAACGAGGTAATACTTCTTGTTTTGATTATTATAGTAGATGGCGAAACTATTTCCATTCTCCACTTCCACATAGTTGATTTGACTCTCATTACCATGGCCTTCAACCCACGTGCCTTGACTCATATAGCGCTGGCAACCGCGGTTATACACCTTGAAGCCGGTCGACTCAGTACCCACAAAGCACCACTGGTAATAATCGTCTTCACTTGGCGATGCCGAGACCTGTAGCTTGTAGTTAGAATTGCTGAATAGATAACTGTCGCCAGTCTTTATTTGATACCATTTGGTCGTCGAGGCCGACGGGTCGGTTGTGGGCACAAACGGCATGCCCTGAGGGGTGGGGTCGTCCACTGCGGTGCCTGTGAGCTGCAACTCGGCCAACTGGAAGGTGTAGTTACTGTCACTACCCTTGCCATTGATTTGCCGCACCTCAAATCGGAAGTAGCGGTAACCCTGGGTGGCGCCCGTGATATCAAATGTGTAGTCGGTGGTGTTCTTAGCCTCCAGACCGCCGCCATTGGTCACATGCGCCAACTCGGTCCAATCGTCGTTCTTAAAGACCTTGCCATAGAGGACCCACTCCTTGGGATTGCGGCTGGGATAGCTCTGAGTGTCGCCGCCTGTGGTGAGGATATAACCATTGGGGATAAACCACACGTCGCTCTCAAAGTCCATCCAGATGGTCTCCCAGCCACCGGAGTTGTTCACCACACACCACTTAGTGGTCTTGTCCTGGTCAACCAACTTGGCATAGCCTTCTTCACCCATGTTGCTCAATGTATTGTGAGGAACATTATAATTGGTTGCAGTGAGTGTCTCGTAGGGCGGAGGCGTGAGATCAATCTCCACCTCAACAACACTATAAGAGTTGTATTTAGTATCGTTGGTGTGAACATCGTTCTCTGTGTCGTAACACAGGTACATCTTTTGAGAACTCTCTATATAGTAGATATAGAAATCATTGCCGCTGCCCATCTCTATATGGTCGAGGTCAGCACTTCCAGACGAGCCATTAACAAAAAAGCCCATCCTCATATAAGCCTGAGCACCGCGGTTGTAAATTGTGTAGCCTGTCGACTCGTTGCCCACAAAGCACCACAGATAATAGTCGTCGATCGATGCGGTGGTCGAGACATATAGTTCGTTCTCACTCATCCTATTAGAGTACAGATATCTGTTGCCGGTCTTGATCTGATACCATTTGGTTGTTGATGCAGATGGGTCGGTCGTGGGCACAAATGGCAACGACCACGCGTTTGCTACCACCAGCAGCATCGCAAAGAGGAATAAAAACTTTCTCATACTTGTAATGATATTTGAGTTAGATACAAACAGTTTTACCAATTTCGGGTGCAAAAATAATTAAATCGGGTCAAATCTCCAAAGAATTGTTCAAAAAATGGTTGCACTTTTGTCATTTGAAAGACAAAAGTGCAACCGCTATTATCTGTTATCTGTTATCTATCATCAGTATCCAATCAGCGTCAGCTCGGCCAACTGGAAGGAGTAGTAGTTGCTTTCAAATTGGTCAGCGCCGACAACCTCGAGGACCTCGAAGCGGTAGTACTGATACGCCTTCGTGATGCCGTTGAACTGGAACGAGTAGTCGGTAGTGTTGGTGGCAGCCAGCCCTCCGCCGTCGGTCACATGAACCAGTTCGGTCCACGTCTCGCTGTCGCTGTTGCGGCCATAGATTTTCCAGTTCTTTGGGTTGCGTCTATAGTATATCTGGGTGTCGTTGCCCGTGGTCAGGATGTAACTGGTGGGCTTGAAGGCGACGTTGCTCTTGAGGTCTATCCAGATGGTCTCCCATGCCCCGGTGGGGTTGGCCACGCACCACTTGGTGTTGCGGTTGCCGTCCACCAGCTTGGCATAACCCTCGTCGCCCGTGTTGCTCACTGAGTTGTGGGGAACATTGTAGCCGATGGCCGTGAGCGACTGCGCAGTGGGGTTGGTGGGCGGCGGTGTAGGTGTCGTCTTGCCCAGCATGAGGTTGATGACGGCGTTCACGTCGGCGATATCGACCGAGTTGTCACCCGTCACGTCGCCTGCAGCGGTCGGTGAGGTCTTGCCCAGCATCATGTTGATGACAGCGTTCACGTCGGCGATGTCCACTTGGCCGTCGCCGTTCAAGTCACCTGGGACAGTGGGGGGAGGCGTGGGAGTACCTACCTGAACAGCCGTGAAACTGGTGGTTTTGTGATTACTAGCATTCACCTCGCCATTCGAGAAACCGAGGTAGTACTTACCGCCTTGATTATTGAAATAGATAGCGAAACTGTTTCCGCTTTCCACTTCCACATAGTTGATATCACTCTCATTACCCTGGCCATCAACTAAGAAACCATGCCTCAAATAGCATTGGTTGGCACGGTTATACACCTTGTAGCCCGTCGACGCGGTGCCCACAAAGCACCACTGGTAATTGTCGTCGGTTGACGGCGATGATGCAATACCCAGGAAGTAGCTGCTTGGGTCGTAGTACAGATATGTCCCGGTAGTCTTGATTTGATACCAGTGCGTAGACGATGCCGACGGGTTGGTTGTCGGTACAAACGGCAAACCCGAAGGGGTGGGGTCGGCCACTGCGGTGCCTGTGAACTGCAACTCGGCTAACTGGAAAGTGTAGTTATTGTCACTATCCTTGCCATTGATTTGCCGCACCTCAAATCGGAAGTAGCGATACCCCTGGGTGATTCCCGTGAGAGCGAATGTATAGTCCTTGGTGTTCTTAGCCTCCAGACCGCCGCCATTGTTCACATGTGCCAGTTCAGTCCACTCGTCATTCTTAAAAACCTTGCCATAGAGGACCCACTCCTTGGGATTGCGGTTGGGGTTCGTC